>Ga0181519_10001054_pt1 | contig 24268 bp, 11 predicted proteins | sample PEATcosm2014_Bin_26_FD_121102 | JGI IMG/M metagenome (GOLD analysis project Ga0181519, IMG submission 121102) | Peatland microbial communities from MTU Mesocosm Facility, Houghton, MI, USA - PEATcosm2014_Bin02_10_metaG | ecosystem: Environmental > Terrestrial > Soil > Wetlands > Peat | place...
CTACGTCGTCGCCAAGGCGCCCAAAGGCCTCAAGGGCGCGGAAATCGACTTTCCCAAGGTGACCGTCGGCGGCACCCATGTAGCGATGATGGCGGCGGCGCTAGCGCATGGCTCGACGCTGATCGCCAACGCGGCGCGCGAGCCGGAGGTCAAAGACCTCGCCGATTGCCTGGTCAAGATGGGCGCGCGGATCAAAGGCGCGGGGACCTCGACGATCGAGGTCGCCGGCGTCGCGCGGCTCAACGGCGCACGTCATCGCGTGCTGCCCGATCGCATCGAAGCGGGCACCTACGCGACCGCAGTGGCGATGACCGGCGGCGACATCCTACTTGAAGGCGTCAGCCCCGACCTGTTCCAGGAGGCGCTCGACGCGCTGTCGAGCGCCGGGGCGAAGGTCTCGAGCGACAATCGCGGCGTGCGCGTCGCGCGCAACGGCGCCGGCATCGGCCCGGTCGACATTTCGACCGCGCCGTTCCCCGGTTTCCCGACCGACCTGCAGGCGCAGTTCATGGCGCTGATGACGCGCGCCCGCGGCGTCTCGCGCATCACCGAGACGATCTTCGAGAACCGCTTCATGCACGTCCAGGAGCTGGCGCGGCTCGGCGCCCGCATCAAGCTCGACGGCGACACGGCGGTGGTCGAGGGCGTCGACAGGCTGCTCGGCGCCCCAGTGATGGCGACCGACCTGCGCGCGTCCGTCTCGCTGGTGATCGCCGCGCTCGCCGCCGACGGCGAAACGACAGTCAATCGCGTTTATCATCTCGATCGCGGCTTCGAGCGGCTGGAGCAGAAGCTCTCCGCCTGCGGCGCCGACATCGAGCGCATTTCGGGCTGAGGCGATGACGCAAACGCTCGACAAACTCAAGCTGATCGCGCTCGATCGCGAAGGCCTCGGGGTGATCTCCGCCCAGGCCCAGGACACCTGCCTGCGGCGCGCCGACTTGCGCTGGCTGCCGGACCAGAAGCGATTCCTGGTCAGCGGCATGCGCTATGACTGGGTGGGCGCGGAAGAGGGCCGCGCCGAACGCATCGGCTCGGTGCTGCGGTTCGATCGGGTGCTGAGGGTGTCGCATCTCGGCCTCGATGAAGGCGACGAAACGCGGGTGCTCAATCTGCTGGCGGTGACGTTCGAGATGACCGATGCGCCCTCGGGCATGGTGCTGCTCGCTTTCGCCGACGGCGCATTGGTGCGGCTCGAGGTCGAATGCCTCGAAGCCGAGCTCGTCGACGTCGGCCCGCGGCGCCCGGCGCAGGAATGTCCTGGCCACGCGCTGACCCGCGCCGAGTCGTTTTAGAGGCGCGGCCGCGGAGCTTGTCATGGCGGTCACTCTCGATATGCGCGCCGCGGAGTTCGAGCCGCGGTTTCGCTCCCTGCTTGCCGCGAAGCGCGAGGCGTCGGTCGACGTCGACGCAGCGGTCGCCGCGATCATCGCCGACGTGCGGGCGCGCGGCGACGCGGCGCTGATCGACTACACGTTGCGCTTCGATCGCGTCGACCTGTCGCGCTCGGGCTTCCGCATCGCCCCGGCCGAGATCGAGGCGGCGGTCGCCGCCTGCGATCGCAGGGCGCTGGAGGCGCTGGAACTCGCCCACGAACGCGTGCTCGCCTATCATCGCCGCCAGCTTCCCGGCGACGTTTCGTTCGTCGACCACTTGGGCGTCCAGCTCGGCTGGCGCTGGCGCGCGATCGACGCGGTCGGCCTCTATGTGCCCGGCGGCATGGCGAGCTATCCGTCCTCCGTGATCATGAACGCCGCGCCGGCGTTGGTCGCCGGCTGCCGCCGCCTCGCCATGGTCGTGCCGACGCCCGACGGCAAGCTCAATCCGCTGGTCCTCGCCGCGGCCAAGATCGCGGGCGTCACCGAAATCCACCGCATCGGCGGCGCCCAGGCGATTGCGGCGCTCGCGTACGGAACCGAGAGCGTCCCGCCGGTCGCCAAGATCGTCGGCCCGGGCAACGCCTATGTCGCGGCGGCCAAGCGACGGGTGTTCGGCGTCGTCGGCATCGACATGATCGCCGGGCCGTCGGAAGTCGTCGTGCTCGCCGATTCCAGCGCCGAAGCGGAACTCGTCGCGGCGGACCTCCTCGCTCAGGCCGAGCACGACGAAGCGGCGCAGTCGATTCTCGTCACCGACGACGCGCGCCTGGCGACCGACGTCGCCGCGGCGGTCGAGGCGCAGCTCGCCGATCTGCCGCGCGCGGCGATCGCCGGCGCGAGTTGGCGCGACTACGGCGCGATCATTCTCGTCGACAGACTCTCCGCTGCGCCGGCGCTGATCGACCGCATCGCGCCTGAGCATCTCGAGATCATCGCCCGCGACGCCGAGGCGCTGTCGGCGGCGATCAACAACGCCGGCGCGATCTTCCTCGGGCCCAACACGCCTGAAGCGATCGGCGACTACGTCGGCGGTTCGAATCACGTGTTGCCGACTTCGCGTTCGGCGCGCTTCTCTTCGGGGCTCGGCGTCTACGACTTCGTCAAACGCACCTCGATTCTCAAGTGCGACGCGCGATCGCTGGCGACGCTTGGACCGGCGGCGGTGACGCTCGGCGAGGCGGAGGGGCTGCACGCCCACGCGCGATCGGTGGCGCTGCGTCTGGGGCGGGACGGCGCGACGTGAGCGACGAGGCCCAACCCAACCGCAACCGGCTGGCGGAAGTGAAGTTAGACGAGAGGTCGCTTCCGCGCGGACTGGCCGATCGCGACCACGAATGTGCGGCGGCAGTGTTCGACCTGATCGAGGACAATCGCTTCGGCGTGCGCGGCCGCGACGATGGGCCCTACAGTCTTCGCATCGCGCAAGTCGAGTCGCGACTCAGTTTCGAGGTGAGCACGAGCGCCGGCGCTCCCGTCGTCGAGTTCGCGGTCTCGATGACGCCGTTCCGGCCGCTGCTGAAGGACTACTTCAACATCTGCGAGAATTATTACACCGCGATTCGCAGCGCCGGCCCGCGCCAGATCCAGGAAATGGACCGCGCCCGGACCGCGCTGCACAACGAGGGCGCCGGCCTGCTCGCCGCACGCCTGGCCGACAAGGTGGAGATCGACGAGGCGACGGCGCGCCGCTTGTTCACCCTGGTCTCCGCCCTGCATTGGCATCCATGACGGCGGCGACGGCGAGCGCGCCGTCTCCGGCCGAAGGCCGCGCCGCCTTCATCCGCGCCAACACGCGCCTTCTCGCTCCGCCGCTCGCGCCTGAGATGCGGCTCCAGCTTGCCGACGAAGCGGTCGAGTTGTGGACCAAGACCGAGGCGGAGATGCAGGCTTCCGGCCTGCCGCCGCCGTTCTGGGCCTTCGCCTGGGCGGGCGGGCAGGCGCTCGCGCGCTGGATCGGCGATCATCTCGACGCAATCGCCGGCCGCCGCGCGCTCGACTTCGGCTCCGGTTCAGGAATCGTGGCGATCGCCGCCGCGCTCGCCGGCGCGGCAAAAGTCGAAGCGAGCGAGATCGACCCGTTCGCCCAGACAGCGATCGCGCTCAACGCCGGCGAGAACGGCGTCGTCATCGAAGTGCTGTCCGAGGACGTGATCGGCGTGGATCGCGGTTGGGACGTCGTTCTGGCCGGCGACGTCGCCTACGAGCGCGACATGGCGACGGCGGTCTTCGCCTGGCTCGAGGGCCTCGCTCAGCGCGGCGCGCTGGTGCTCGTCGGCGATCCGCGGCGCAGCTATCTCGCCCTCGACCGGCTCGAATGCGTCGCCGAATATTCCGTCCCGACCACGCGCGCGCTCGAAGACGCCGAGATCAAGCGCGCCGGCGTGTTCACGTTTCGCTCGGCGCGTAAACTCGATTAGGGGTATCATTCCGGCTCTGAATCGCGCGCCGTTCGGCCCGCGGTTCGCGCTGCGCATCATGTCGATCGAAACATGCAGCTCTACTACGCGACGCACGACGGCCAGGCTCGCCGCATCGCCGAGCGAATCGCCGGCCGCCTGGCGGAGAGAGGAATCCTAGCTTCGCCGCAGGATTTAGCGGCGAAGCTTCCGGCTGCGGAAAAGCTGGCGGTGGCGCGGCTGGTGACGATCGTGTCGGCCGTGCGTTATGGCCGGCATCTGCCGGCAGGACGACAGTTTCTTTCCATCTACCAAACGCTACGCGCGCCGCCGCCGTTGGTGCTCCTGTCCGTGTGTCTGGCGGCAAGGAAACCCGGCCGGGACACCGCCGCGGACAATCCCTATCTCCGCAAAGCGATCGCCCGGCATCGGCTTGCTCCCGCCCTCGCTCTGGCCGTCGCCGGACGCCTGGATTATCCGCGCTACAGCTGGCTGGACCGGCAAATGATCCGCTTCATCATGATGCTGACGCGAGGCCCAACCGATCCCAGGACGTCGATCGAATATACGGCGTGGAACGTGGTCGACGACGTCGCGCTGCGGATTGCCGAACTCCTCGAGCGCTCGGAGCCGCTACGAAGCTGATGCAGGCGCAACTGCCGCGGCAGGCTTCGCGGCGAAGGATCACAAGCTGTTTCTTGGATTCATCTCACGGTCCGCTGGCGCTCACCCCAGGCGCACGTTGACGTGGTGAATCGATCCGTCGTCAACCAACGGCACGCGCAGCGGGCGCTCCGTGAGTTCGACGCCGTCGACGTCGGCGGAGACGACGCCCCGATTCACGCCGCCGGGGTTCTCCACCAACACCCTGTACCGCGCCGAGCGATATTTCACGTCAGCGGTGAATTGTCCCCACGCTTTGGGAACGCAGGGATCGATGCGAAGAGACGCGCCGCGCAACCTCAGGCCGAGCAGACTCTCCACGCCCGCGCGCTGCAGCCAGCCGGCCGAGCCGGTGTACCAGGTCCAGCCTCCGCGTCCGACATGAGGCTTGGTCGAATAGATGTCGGCGCAGACGACGTAAGGCTCGACCTTGTAGCGATGGGCGTCGGCGCGCGTTCGCGAATGGTTGATCGGGTTGAGCATGGCGAAGAGCTCCGCCGCCTTGTCCCCGTCGCCCAGCGCGGCGAAGGCCATCACCGACCAGGCCGCCGCGTGCGTGTATTGCCCGCCATTCTCGCGAACGCCTGGCGGATATCCCTTTATGTAACCGGGATCGGTTGGCGTCTTGTCGAAGGGCGGGGCGAACAAGAGCGCCAAGCTGTCGCCGCGGTTGATCAACTCGCGATCCAGCGAGGCCATCGCGCGCAGGGCGCGACCTTGCGTCGCCGCCCCCGACAAAACCGCCCAGGATTGTGCGATGGAGTCGATCCGACACTCGTCGCTGCGCGACGATCCCAGTGGCGTTCCGTCATCGAAATAGCCTCTGGCGTACCAATCGCCGTCCCACGCCTCGCGCTCGAGCGCGACCTTGAGCGCGTCGGCGTGCATGGTCCAATGTTCCGCGCGGGCAGTCTCGCCGCGCGCGGCTGCGAGCGGCGCGAAAGCCGTCAGCGTCGCGTAGAGGAACCAGCCGAGCCAAACGCTTTCGCCTTCGCCCTTCTCACCGACGCGGTTCATGCCGTCGTTCCAATCGCCCGTGCCGATGAGCGGAAGTCGGTGGCGGCCATCGGCCAGGCTCTGATCGAGCGCGAGCGCGCAATGCTCGAACAGAGTGGCTTGCTGTTGCGGGATTGCCGGCAGAAAGAAGTTGTCCGTCTCGCTCGGCTCCAGTCGCGGTCCTTCGAGGAATGGAACGGATTCGTCGAGCACGAGCTTGTCTTGCGTGGCCTCGACGTATTGCGCGACGGCGTAGGCGAGCCAAGGTCGGTCGTCGGAGATCCGGGTGCGCACGCCCTTGCCGGAATGCGGCAGCCACCAATGTTGGACGTCGCCCTCGACAAACTGACGGGCCGCTGAGCGCAACAGATGTTCGCGCGTCAGCTCGGGGCGAGCCGCGACCAGCGCCATGCCGTCCTGCAGTTGATCGCGAAACCCGTAAGCGCCGCTGGCTTGATAGAAGGCCGAGCGCGCCCAGACGCGGCAGGCCAGCGTCTGGTAGAGGAGCCAGCCGTTGAGCAGCAGATCCATCGTACGGTCGGGCGTCCTGACCTGAATCGCGCCCAACGTGTCGTCCCACAGCGCCGCGACGCCGGCCTCGATGGCGTCGAGATCGGCGGCGCGATAGGTCAGCACCGCTGCGCGAGCGGCCTTCCGCGTGGCGGCCTGTCCGAGGAAGAAAACCACCTCGGCCACGCCGCCCGCCCGCAACTCGAGCGTCGTGCGCATCGCGGCGCAGGAATCCAAAGCGGCGCCGACGCTATTGGACAGCGGCTCCGCGCTCGCGAGCCCCGCCGGATTGGCGAGGGCGCCATTGCGGCCAATGAACTCGCGCCGGTCGCCGGTCGAATCCGTTTGTGCGCCGCGCATATCCGCGAAGGCGAAGCGCGAACCGAAATCCCCGTTCCAGGGACTGCGCGCGAACATCGCGCCGGTGACGCCATCCAACTCGGTCTCGACGAAGCCGAGCGAAGCGGATCGCGATGCGCCCAGGATCCACTCGACGTAAGCGGTCACGCTGAGAACGCGCGTGCGATTGGTGTCGTTGGTCAACCGGAGGCGCGATATCTTTATCGACCCCTCGACAGGCACGTATTGCAGGAGGTTCGCGGCAATGCCGCACGCCCTGTGCTCGAAGCGGCTGTAGCCTCGTCCGTGCCGCGCGACATAAGTCGCCTGCGGATCGCGGATGGGCAGCGCCGTCGGACTCCAGAGATCGCCGGTTTCGTCGTCTCTGATGTAGAAGGCTTCGCCTGGGGGGTCGCTGACCGGATCGTTCGACCACGGGGTGAGCCGGTTCTCGCGGCTGTTGGCGGACCAGGTGCAACCGCCGCCTTCAGTCGCCGTCTGGAAACCGAACGCCGCGTTGGCGATCACGTTGATCCACGGCGCCGGCGTCGATTGGCCCGGCCCGAGCACGGTCACATATTCCTTGCCGTCTGCGCCAAATCCCCCCAAGCCGTTGAAGAACTCGAGGTCGGGAGGGCGGACGCCGGCGGGGAGCCGCGGACGGTGCGCGAGAGGTTTGACGAACGGCCGAATCGGCGCGTTGGGGTCGGCGGCGCGATCGAGTTGATCGGAAAGGCTGCCGTGCTGGGCTGCGAGCACGACGCGCGCCGCCGCGATCAGCAGCGAACGCGTCTGCGCGGGGACGAGGTCGGACCTGAGAACGACCACATTGCCCAGCTGTCGCTCCACTCCGGGCGCGGGCCGCGATTGGCTGGCGCGAACCAAGGTCTCAACTGCAATTTGGAGATCTTGCACGTACGAAGACCGGCGCTCGTTCAGGATCACGAGATCGACGGCGAGCTGCTTCATTCGCCAGTATTTATGCGCTTGCAGAATCTGATGAACGAAATTGAGGTTCTCGACATCGGCGATTCGCAACAGGACGATTGGCAGATCGCCGGAAATCCCTTGCGGCCACAGTCCGGATTGCGGGCCGGAGCCTTGACGAATCGCGTCCGAGGCGGGGCGCAGCGCTCGTCCTGAGAAAATGACATGACCGGCTAGACGCTGAAACAGACCCGCCTCGCCTGGCCTGACGCCCAGATGATGAAGCTGAACTTGTCCCTGGGTCCAAGCGAGCGTCGTGGCGCGCTCATAGGCGGCCGCGTCGCGATGCTTGTCGATGCAATCCAACAGGGCGGCGCGCGATTTGGCCGCCATCGTCCAGAATGCGACGCGAACCGTGGCGCCCGGCGCCACATCCACGCGGCGCCGCAAAGCGAAGATCGGATCGAGCACCGCGCCGATGGAATTGGTCAGAGGTCGCGCGTCGAAAATCGCAAGCGGTGCGCTGACCCCGTGTCCCCGGCCGAGGAACAGCGCCCTGTCGGTTTCGAACTCGGGCTTGCCTTCGGCGTCGCCGTTGGCGACGCTCAGATGGGCGGCCCATATTTCCGGTTCCGACGGCGCTCGCTTTCGCCGCGTGGCGACGATGGCGCCCTGGTCGACGAGATATTCGGTTTCGATGAACAGCTTCGCGAAGGCTGGATGGGCGACATCGGCGCTCTGAGGGCCCAGAGCGAGTTCTGCGTAGGAGGTGATCTCGATTTCGCGTGAGCGGCCGCCCGAGTTGGTGATCGAGACCCGACGCACCTCGGCGTCGTCCTCTTCGGAAACGAGCACTTCGAGGACCGTCGTCAGGGTTCCGTCGCGCCGCGTGATCTCCGCGCGCTCCTCGTTGAAGTGGATGGAATACTCGTCGGGTTCGGCGCCGGTCGGCTGATAGCCCGCCGACCAGACGGAGCCGCTGCGCATGTCGCGAAGAAAGATATAGGAGCCGGAATCGTCGCAGGTGGCGTCCTCGCGCCAACGGGTGATCGCCACATCGCCCCAACGGCTATAGCCAGAGCCTGCCGCCGTCAGCATCACGGAGTAGCGACTGTTGGAGAGCAGCAGGGTCGCGGGCGGAGAGAGATGCACGGACACGATCTTGCGACCGCCGGTGGGATCCTCTTCGTCGGGACGCGCGGCGGAGTGGGCTTCGGCCACCCATGGACGCGTTCTCGGGATCTCGCGCGGGACCCTCTCCTGCAGCAACAATTCCGTCGCCTGAATCATCGGCTCAGCGTGAAAGCGCTCGCGCATCGCGCCGCCGAACAGCGCATTGGCGATGGAGACGATCGTCATGCCCTGATGATGCGCCATATAGGCGCGCACCAACGCGAAGTCCTCACCGTCCTGAACGCGCGCCGGCGTGAAATCCACCGCTTCGTAGAAGCCATAAGGCCCCCTGGCGCCGATCGCCGCCAATCGCTTGAAATTCGCAACAGCGGCGACGGGATCGACCATCGTCGCCAATGCGGTTGCGTAAGGCGCCACGACGCGATTGACTTCCAGCCCCCGTTTCAGCCCGAGACCGGGCACGCCGAAGTTGGAATATTGATAGGTCAGTTCGAGATCGCGCGCGTTATACGCGGATTCGGAAACGCCCCACGGCGACCCAAGCGTTGCGCCGTACTCGATTTGACGCCGCACCACGAGCCGATCGGTCTGATCGAGCAAGCTTCCCGTAGGCGCGCGCATGACGAGCGGCGGCATTAGATATTCGAACATCGACCCCGACCAGGAGATGAGAGCCCCACCGTGTCCGACCGGCGTCATGGCTCGGCCGAGCCGGAACCAATGCCGGGCCGGGAGGTCGCCCTTGGCGATCGCGAAGAAGCTGGCCAGTCGCGCCTCGGACGCCAAGAGATCGTAGCAATTGGGATCCAGCGCCGATTCGGAAATGACAAATCCGATCGACAGCAGTTGCCGCTGCTGGTCGAAGAGAAAACCGAACTCCATCGCCATCGCCATGGCGCGGAACGCGTCCTCCAGCACGATCAGCCGGGCCTGGCGCGAAGCGACGGCCTCCGCCGACGAGGCCAAATCGGCTCGATGCGCGTCGATCGCGGAGAGGCTCGCCTGCGACCAATACAAGAGGTCCGACCCGCTGCCGTCGCTGCGCTCCAGCGCGATCGCGCGTGCGATATCGAGTACGGCGGCCGCCTCGCCGGACAGTTCCGCCAGTTGCGTTGCGAACGCTTCGTCGGCGAGGGATGCGCCTTCGAGCGTCTGGGTCATCGACGCAAGCGAGTCCTCGAGTTGGCGCGGCGTGACCGTCTGAGTTCTGCGCCCACGACGCAGGTCGACAGCCTGCTCGGCGGTCAGCGCGAGCGCGTCGGCGATGCCAGCCCGACGCGATGCGGCGGGCATTGGCGATTTCCGCCATTCCCGGCAGACGTTGGCGACCGCGATGAGGTGGCCGCCCAAATTGCCGCTGTCTACCGAGGAGACATACTTGGGTTCGAGGACCCGGAGATCGCGAGTGTCGTACCAATTGAAGAAGTGACCGCGGAAACGCGGCATACTTGTCATCGTCGCCAGCGTCGCCTCCAGGCGCTCGATGGCTTGGGCCGCGCCGATCCAACCGAAGTCGCGGGCGCTGACGACGGACAGCAGATACAGCCCGAGGTTGGTCGGCGACGTGCGGTGGGCCACCTCCGGCTCTGGGTCTTCCTGAAAATTGTCGGGAGGCAGCCAATTGTCCGCCGCGCCGACGAGGACCTCGAAGAACCGCCACGTGCGGCGAGCTGTTCGCCGCAACGCTTGCACGTCGGCTGTGGAGGCGTTTGTGCGGCTTTCGAGGCCTCGAGGAACGCTGACGGCGCGCGCGACCGCAGGCGAGACCAGCCAAAGCGCGACAAAGGGGGCCGCGACCGACCAAGCGCCGTGGCCAAAGAGGAGAGCAATCAGCAAAGCGGCGACAGCGATATAGAGCGCTCCCGACATGCGCACGATGAAGCCCGCGAGGTCGAGATGCGGCCCCACCAAGGTCTGCGCGGCAGGCACCCATTCCAGCAGGCGCCGCCGACTGACGAAAATGCGCCATAACGTGCGCAAGATCGCGTCGCTCATCAGACGCGTCTGGTCGGCCAGGAAAGTCACGTTCAAGATTGTCAATACCGCCGCAAGGCCAAGGTCGCCGCCGAGCGCGCGCAAATGCCCTGATATCTTCGCCCCGGGGCGTCGCGATGGGATCGCCGAAATCACCGGGATGAGGTTGGGAACGACAATCGTGGCGAGCACGAACGAGGTCCAGACCAGCGCGGGGTAGAACGGCAGGGTCCAGCCCAGAGCCAAGGCCGCGACGGCAGTCGGCGCCGAAAGGGTTCGGCGCAGATTGTCGATCATCTTCCAGCGGCCGATCCGCGGGAGCTCGCGCTTGACGCCCGGCGCTCCACCGTCTCTGTCGGCGAAGCCGAAAATCCAGGGCAGGAGCTGCCAGTCTCCTCGCGCCCAACGGTGATGCCGCTGGGCGCTGACGTCGTATCGGGAAGGAAATTCCTCGACGACTTCGACTTCCGAAGCAAAGCCGGCGCGCGCGAACGTTCCCTCGAACAGGTCATGGCTCAGGAGAGTCGAGTCCGGGGCCCGGCCGGAGAGGGCGCTCTCGAAAGCGTCGAGATCGTAGATGCCCTTTCCCGCGTAAGACCCCTCGCCGAACATGTCCTGGTAGACGTCCGACACAGCCGAGGAATAGGGATCGATCCCACTGGCGCTCGAGAATATGCGCTGAAACAGCGAACCCTCGCCGCCTTCGGGCAGCGACGGCGTCACCCGAGGCTGAAGCACGGCGTAGCCTTCGACCACCCTGCCGCGCGCCGCATCGAAACGCGGCCGATTGAGGGGATGCGCCATCTTGCCGATCAGTCGCCTCACCGTGTCGCGCGGCAATCGCGTGTCCGAGTCCAACGTGAGGATATACCGGACGTTTTTAGGCGGAGGCGCGGCGGCGGCGCCAAGGTCGATGAAGGTGGTGTCCGTCGCGCCGCGCAGCAGCCGATTCAATTCGTGAAGCTTGCCGCGCTTGCGTTCCCAACCGATCCATCGTCTTTCGCTATCGTTCCAGACGCGCTTGCGGTGCAGCAAGAGAAAACGAGGGCCTGCCGGGGCTGGGCCGTAACGCCGGTTGAGGCCTTCTATGCCTTCGCGGGCAAAAGCGACCAACTCCGCGTCGCGGTCTGAATGCTCGGTGTCGGCGTCGACCCAATCCGAGAGCAGGGCGAAGTGCAAATCGCCCTCTGGACTCGCCAGATGGTGGATCTCGAGCCGCTCCACTTGCGCGGCGATATCCACCTGCGTGGTCAACAGCGTCGGCACCGCGACCAGCGTGCGGACCGATTCGGGAATCCCCTCGCGCAGCTCCAGGCCGGGCAATGGGATCGCGTGAACGAAAAACGCGGTGCCTCTGTTGACCAGCGCTACGCCAGCGTCAATTGAGGAAACCAAACCGAGACAAGCGAGCAGACTGAGCAGGCCGACGCCGAGACCCATGCCGGCCAAGGCCGTCAATGGCGCCGCAAGCAGACAAGCCGACGTGAGTATGATTGCGGCGCCGTAGACGTCGAAACTCAGTCTGGTCGTCGCCCGCGCGGGCCAAAACAGGCGCTTGCGAAAACCGATCGACTTCTCGAATTCGTGGCGTCCTCCCGCAAGCAAATAGTAACCAGGGTCGCCGCGCCGCAATTGCTCGAGGGGAACAAGGGAAGGACGGGGCTTGCGCGCCTCGGCGACGGCGAGGCGCGCGATCTCGAGTTCGCCCTGGCCGGACCCTCGCGCCAGTTGCTCGACCGCGGTGCGGTAAAGCGTGCGGGTGGCGAAATCCATTTCCAGAAATGCGCCGCCTTTGGCCAAGGCGTTGTCGACAAGACAGATCCGCTTGAACAATTCCGTCCAATCGACCTCGGCGATCACCCTCAGGCTCGTCACGATGTTGCGCATGGTGACGTTCGCGGCGCCGTGACTGCGCTGAACCTCGCGCACCGCCGCATCCGCAGTCGTGTCCCGTCTTGACAAATGCTCGTCCAGCCATGCCAGCGCGGGCGTGACCTTCGGATCCTGATCGCGGAGCCGATGAACGAGCTGGACCGCGAACGCTTCCGAAAGCGGCCCCGTGGCGCGGTCGGCGAACACGCTCGAGGCCGGTTCCGCCGTGCGGCCGCTGACGCCCAGCAATCGATCCGCGACCCCGTCGGCCTCGTGCCGCGCAACCCGGCTTTGCGTGATCTGTTGCGCGAGCCGTCTCAGGTTTTCGATCAGAACGATCTGCAGCGTGATTGAGGCCGCCCAAAGCTCGCCGATCATCAGCGGCTGGACCGTCTGATAGGCGTTGATGAAACTGACGAGGACGTCGGCGTCGAAACTGCTGTCGGTGTGGGCGACAAACGCCCAAGCCATGCCGAATACGCGCGGGTAGCCGGCGAAAGGGCCCGTGTCCAATTTCGGCAGCTGGCGATAGTAGCCGGGAGGCAGGTCCATGCTGATCTGACGGATCTGCCTTTCGACCAGATGGTAATTGTCGATAAGCCACTCGGCCGCCGGCGTTGTCGCGCGCCCTTCGTCGGTCGCTTTTACGATCGCTCGATAGGCCGATAGCAGGACTGCGCCATTGTCGTGCAGTCGGGCGGCGAGTGGCAGACCTCGCGTGGTCCGCAACGCGACGGTCTGCGCAACTGCAAGACTGCGCGCATGCGACTCCAGACGTTCGCCGCTGAACAATTCCTGGCGGATCGGCGTTTCGCTGTCCCAAGGCGACGCTCTCCTTGAGAATCGGGGGAAGCGGCGTGACAGAAATGGGGATTTGGCCTTCAAATCCATGCTCGACAATCTGGGTCTCCTGCGCGACGTCCTCGCGCTGTCGGATACGCGGCGAACCTATGAGGACCGAGGCGCCGCAAATGTTTGTCGAACGCGCCGACGCTCTTGATCCTCCGCCGATGTCTCGGCGTAGCGGCGCCGGCGGGCAACCTTCGGTGGTCAAGCGGCGTCGCTCGCACGGAGCGCAGGCCGCTCGAAAACGGCCGCCGCAACGCATGGCTCCCGATCGGCCGCGAAAGCGTTTGCCGCCCCACCGTCAAAACGACTTGCCGCGCGCGAAACTCGCGTTTGAGGTCGCGCGCGAAGCCGAACCCTAATCCAAGCTACGATAGCCGGCCGCCAATCATCGGCGCCAGAGTCGGAAACTACTCACGGCGCCCCTGCACACACCCGCGGATCGCGCCGTGGCGCGCCCTCGACGACGCCCGCCGAGGCGGCGGGGCCAGATCAAAGCGTCACGAACAATGCGAACGCGTTGAATCGGGAGATAGCGTCCGCTGCGTAGTTTCCGAGTCTGCTCGAATGCGGCTGTCGCTCCTAATCACGCCGCAGAGCGGAACTGGGGGCTGGGCGCGTGTTCTCGCTTGGCCATCGCGCAACGGACGGAACCGCCATGTCAGACGTCAATCGCACGATGAAGGCGCCGGCGCAATCAATCCCAGAACCTAAGCCGCTCGCAAAGCTTGACGACAACCTCAATGCCGCCGCCGTCTGTTCGAAGAACGATCGCACGGGCGGCGAATCGGAAACGCCGCGCCCGAACGCGGCGGCGTTCACCGCCAAAGCGGCGCCGTCGACCGGCCGCCGGCCGCTTTTTCGTCGCTAAGCCCGCCCTCGGCCAGGCGCCACTGGCGCTGCGCGAAGCCAGCCGCCGCACGAGATCTGCCGGCAGGTCTGGTTGACGCAAGTATGCCGCGTCCGCCGACCGTGGCCAATCGCCAACAAACCAAGCTCGGCGATGCGTGCAGCCGCCATCGCTCGCCCATTCGCGGCGATTCCGATTCGTTGCCGAGCGACTCCACGCTGCAAAAGGGCGATGCGGCGACGACGCCCAAAGGCTTCGTCGTGTTTCAGCGCGCCAAGACCTGCTCGATCAAGTGCTCCGGCTTTGTCGCCTTGTCGCAGGCGCGCTCTTTGCCCAGAAGTTTGCGCGCGATGCCGGTCGACCTGGAGCGCGCGGGCGCATCGCGGCGACAAGTCGGCGCGCACTCCTCCCCGGGCGCATCTGCGCGTTAGAACCAAGGGTCGACTCTGTTGGCGTTGCTTGGATCAGCGAAATGGTGCGCCGGTTGAGCCGTGCGGCTTGCTCTCCGGCTCGCGGCGATCGTTGAACGCGTCTCAGGCTGGATTTCGCGGCGCGTTCGCACAGGCAAGCTCTTTGGTTTCGCGGGGCGTCGCAGATTCGCGCCGAACCGCGGCGTCGACATGAGTAGTTTCCGATTCTGGCGCCTCCTCGCGCGACCATGTTGACTCTCTGAAGCTGCCGCGCCGTTCGTCAATATGGAGTCGCCATCATGAGAACCCATCTGCTGAGAAATATGTTCATCGTGGGCTCGGCCGCGCTCGCCTTGGCCGCCAGCGCTGTCGCGCTTCCGTCTGTCGCCGACGCCGCAGGCCACACGACCCGCATGAGCAGTGGCGCCGGCCACGGTCATGCGCGCGTTGGCGGTAATTTCCGCGGCCGAGGAGGACATGGCAGGTATGGTGGGTATGGCGGGTATAGAGGGTATAGCGGCGCCGGCTACGTCGGCGGCTACGATCCCGGCTTCTGCGGACCTATTCAATTGACTTTGGGTCTCTGCGGTCCATGGGGCTACTGAGGACGGCTAGGCCGCCTCTCGATAATGCGGGTCCATCCGGCTTTCGGGCGGCCCGCCCGCGGAGCGGAAGGATCGCGCGCGGGGGGGGGGCGGCCATCCGGCGGGGGTGGCGTTTCTCGATCGACCTGCTGACGGAGAGACCAGCGTCAAGCGCAGAGCGACACCTGGCCGGCGCCGGCAAATTCGCCTTTGACTTTGGTGCGCCGAAATCCGGCGGACGATGCAGTGCTTCAACCAACAGGTGCGCTTATGAGAAAACTTCTTCTCGTCTCCGTTGCGATCGTCGGCCTGGCTGGTTCGACTTTCGCCGTGAATGCGTTTGCCGCCCCCGGCGATCAAGCGACCGCGGCAAACGCGGCTATGATGCAACGTTTGCAGGAACGCCACGCCGTCTTGCTCGACGCGCATCTTGCCGCCATGAAGGCGGGGCTTAAGCTCACTGACGAGCAAGCCAAGAATTGGCCGGCTTTCGAATCGGCCATCCGTGACGCTGAGAAGGCGCGAGCGGATCGATGGCGACAAGCGCAAGACCGGATGAGTCAAGGCGAACGCCCCTCGCCGATCGAACGCATGACGATCATGTCCGAGCATCTTCAAAAAATGGGTGAGCAACTCAAGCTGGTCGCGGATGCGGCCAAGCCCCTTTATGACAGCCTCACCGACGCGCAAAAGCTCGATTTTGGTCCGCTGATGCGCGAATTCAAGCTGCGCGGTCGTCACTAGCCATTGTCATTGCGGGTGCGATCCCGGATGGCGACAGGAAACCGCAAGCCGATGATCGCCACCGCAACGATCGCGAACGTTCGTGCGCAAACGGAATGCCGGCGCCAGCGAAAGCGCCGATCCGCCGATTGGCGGCGGGGTGAACGTAGCGGCGGCTCCGCCCCGAGCCGAGCCTGACCGCGTTCCTGAAGCGTCGCACGCCTGGCGCCCGCGGCGCGGCAAAGAGGACCTTATGACACACGAATTGTCGAGCGTAGAAGCAGATCGGCCGGCAATTGCGCCAAGCCTGGAGACGGCCGGCGATCTCATGACGACGACTATCGTCTCCGTCGCGATCGGAACAAGCGTGCGCGACGTCGCGCTCCTGCTGCTCGAAAAGCGCATCAGCGCCGTTCCCGTGCTCGGCGCCGACCAGCAATTGCTTGGAATGGTCAGCGAAGGCGATCTTGTCGGTCGCAACGACGCCGATCGTGTCGCCCGCCGCGACTGGTGGCTGGCCCTGCTTGGCGATGGTCAGCCCCTGGCGGAACCTCTAGAGGCGCTGGCCGCTCGGCCGGTCGAACAGGTCATGCGCGCCCCTGTCATGACGATCGAAGCGCAGGCGCCGTTGTATGAGATCGCCGAGATGTTCCGCGTCTACGACATCAAGCGGCTGCCCGTCATGCGGGGGGGCCGCGTCGCGGGAATCGTCAGCCGGTCGGACCTGGTGCGCGCCATGGCGGCCATGGTTCCGCAGCCGGCGGCGAAGGGGTCTCTCGGCGGCTTGGCCAGCATGTTCGCCGGCATGATGAGCAGCGAGAGCGGGCTGTCGGAGCCGCAGCCGTCCGCGGCTCCGGTCGTCGTCGCGCCGGCCGTGACCGCGGAAGCGTTTCTCACCCTCGTGACGGCTTCGAAGCAAGCCGGGCGGGACGAGGCCGTCGCCGCCAAAGATCAGGCGAAGCAGGAACTGGAACGCCAGGTCAAGGCCATGCTGCAGGAACATGTCGACACGCCGGCGTGGAATGCGTTGCTCGAGCGCGCTCGAGCCGCAGCCGCGCTTGGCGAGAGCAGCTTCGAGCTCATTCGCTTTCCCTGTGACCTGTGCAGCGACGGCGGCCGCAAAATCGACGTCGCCGAAACCGACTGGCCGACCACCTTGAGGGGCGAAGCGGCCGAGTTCTATACGCGGTGGGAACGCGACCTGCGCGCGGCCAAGTTCGGGCTCTCGGCCCAGCTCGTCGATTATATCGACGGCATCCCAAGCAATGTCGCGATGTCTCTGACCTGGCGCGCATAGGGGAGCGTTCGCGCGACGGTAGGACTCCGCGGTCGATCGCCGGCCCGCTCTCGATCTGCCGCGCCAGCCGCTTTCGACCGATCGGCGTCAAGCGGGCATTCTTGTGAATATTCATCCGGTCCTCCCCAAGGGATCTGAAGCTTCGCAACCTCAGCTTCCTCGGTCCGGATCGGATGGACAACCTATCGAAAGCTCACAGCTAGAGCAGGCGCGACGGACCGGCTACACTTGCCGGCAATGGACGCAGACAATTGAATCCGGTCCGACCCGGCGCGGCGCTGACGGAGGCCTCTTTTGCCCATGACGGCGCAAGCTTCGGCGGACGACGGGGCGTTCGAGACCGCGACCGATCTGGACGGGCGGCTTTTGCGAGGCGAACGTGACGCGCGCCATGATGTTTCTTCGTTGCGTCGACGGGATCCGGCGTCTGGCTGCGTGCGACGCGCGCAGGAGCCGGCGCGGCGCCGGGGCAGGCGCGTCGCGGAAGATCCGCTATCCTTGTTCTTCGACGGGCCGGCCGGACTTCGGCGGCGAGGCGGGCGCGCGGCGCATCGGCGGCTCTCGCTTGGATTGGGCCAATCCATGAGATCCGTGACGAGCCTGATTTTCGCGCTCATCGTTTGCATCGCCGGAGTCGCCGCGGCGGCCGCCAATTCCAGAACCGGCGACGGGACGACTTTCGCGCCGGTGCGGATTGGCGCCGGCGGCTTCATTCGCGGCGTCAGCATCGCGCCGGACGGGACGAAGGTCGTCAAGACCGACACCTATGGCGCATGGACCTTCGATCCGAGGGCGCACGACTGCGGCGCCGAGGCTGGCTGCTGGCGCCAGTGCGTGACGATGGCGTCGATGCCCGCGCGGGACGGGGGGCTCGGTCTCAACGCGGGGGTCTACGAGATCGTCGTCGCGCCGAACCGCACCAATGTTTTCTACATGTATTTCAATGGCCGGGTTTACGTTTCGGGGGACCGTTGCGCGACATGGACGAGGACGGCGTTCCCAGCCGCCGCCGCCAATCCGAATTCGGCGGAGAACTCCTGGGGGCGTTACATCGCCGTGGACCCGGCCAACGCCGACGTCGTCTTCGCCGGCACGCCCTCGAACGGGCTCTATTTCACCGCCAACGGCGGCGCCAGCTGGTCGCGGATTCCGACGACCGCGATTCCCGCCGCGGCGAGGGCGGATGGGCAGGGCGGCGGCAACATCATCGCCTTCGATCCAACCTCGGCGGTGGCGGGCGGCGCCACCCAAGGCGTCTACGCGTCGTCTTACGGCGTCGGCGTCTTTCACACGGCAGACGGCGGCAAGACCTGGGCCGCGATCCCATCTTCGCCGACCACGATGCGACACATGATCGTCGACCAGACCGGCGTCGTCTGGTTAGTCGACAATTCGGAGGGCTCTCTGCATCGGCTCGAATCCGGCGAGTGGTCGCAGACCGACGCCGGCTCAGGGCTGAACGGCGTCGCCGTCAATCCCGCCAATGCGAAGGCCGTCTATGCGATCCAGAACGGCGCCCTGGTCGTCTCGAGCGACGGCGGGCGTCGCTGGACCGGGCCGACGCGGTTCTCGCGGGTGGCCGCCGATATTCCGTGGCTGCAAACCACAAACGAAAACTACATGACCGCGGCGGACATCGCCTTCGATCCGTCGCAGTCGAACGTCCTCTATTTCGCCGAGGGCGTCGGCGTGTGGCGCACGAATCCGCCGACGCGCGACAGGCCGGTCATATGGAACTCGCAGAGCGCCGGCGTCGAACAGCTCGTCGTCAACGAAATCGTCAGCCCGTGGGGCGGGCGCGGAGATCCCGTCGCAGCGGTCTGGGATCGATGCGTGTTCGATCTGAGCCAGCCGGCGCGATATCCAAAAAGCGCCGGCACGACCAATGACTACCAACGCATTCCCTCGGGTTGGTCCGTCGACTGGGCCTCGTCGGATCCCTCGACGATCGTGACGATGTGCCATGGCGTCGACAATCCGACCGACACGAGCGGCTATTCCTCCGACGGCGGCGCGACATGGACGACATTCGACTCCGTGCCGAACGAGGGCGGCGCGGCAATTTTCGGCGGCTGCATCGCGGCGAGCAGCCCAAGCAATTTCTTATGGGTTTCGAGCAACCACGGCGGCCAGTTCTATACCCTCGACGGCGGAGCGAACTGGACGCAGCTCCAGGGCGGAATCGGCGGGCAGACCTCCGGCTGGCCGTGGGCCTACTATGTCAACGATCAGATGTGCGCCGCCGATCGCGTCGCGCCGCACACATTCTACGTCTACAACTTTGGCGTGGGCGCAGGCGGCGACGCGATTTTCGTCTCGAGGGACGGCGGCGTCTCGTGGACGCAACAGTGCAACAGGTGCGCAGGCGGCGGATCGAGTTTCACCGGCCCGATCAGCTACAACAACCTGCTGAGGGCCGAACCCGGACGCGCCGGCGCGTTGTTTTTTACCGCCGGACGGACAGCCGGTCCGCATCCCAACGCCAGCTTCCTCTACCGCTCGGGCGACGGCGGCGCGACCTGGTCGACCGTCGCCGGAGTCCGTGAGGTCTGGGCGTTCGGCTTCGGCGCGCCGCAGCCGCATGGATCGGGAATTCCAGCAGTTTTCATCGTCGGTTGGGTCGGCGGCGAATTCGGCGTGTGGCGCAGCGACGACGATTGCGCGAATTGGAACCGGATCAGCGACGGGTACCCGGACGGCAGCTTCGATGGGATCAACGCGATCGACGGCGATTCTCGCGTCTGGGGCACGGTCTACATCGGATTCCAGGGCTCCGGCGCCGCGTTTGGCCGCAAGTGAGTGATGCGCGTGGCGGTCGCCGCGGGGCGTCCGGCGACGCTTGCGACGGAATTGGCGGCGCCAAGAATGGAAACTTCCGCGTCCTGGTTTCCAGTCGGCCGCGTCGAGAAATCGGCGGCCGTCATCGGCGACGAACAAGCGTCGCTGGACGTCGCCGATCGACGGCGCCGCCACTCGGATCATCGCCGACGATAGCGCATTGCCAATTCAGGCCGATCCATTCTGGTTCGCGTCGACGGATCGTTTGCGGCTGCGGTCGTCTTGACGCAGCTTAGGCGGCGAAACTTCGCCGACTCGCCGGGCGCGTTCGGCCCTGACGACCGGCGCATCGGTGCCTTCGCCCCGGTTTTCTCCTTCATCCGCGGTCCGCCGGCCAGAAAAAAGCAATGACGCCCCGCGACCAATAGTCACGCCGAGCGAAATTTATGGAGTAGCGGCGCTCTTGTTTAAGAACAGGAGCGCCCCCCGGAATAAAACGCCAAGCTCTCTAGTGGAATAGTATTCCTGTGAGCCAGCGTGGATTATGGCGTTGCGCAGTGATCTTGTACAGGCCCAAAATAGGCCGCGTTTTCCATGAACAGTGAGCCGTCAAATCTGGCGTCGCAGCCACTCTTCACGATGAATTTGCAATTGTTTCCAATCTATTGCGCCGATCGATCAGCGAAAGCCGACGCGGCGCCCGGCAGTCTGGAAACCGTTCAGCGGCAGCGCCCCCGTCTGACATCGATCCAAGTCAAGGGACTAACTGTGGACGCAATCGACTTCGACGCCGTTCGGCGCATTTTCCGAATTGGAAGCTTGACGCCGCTCCAACCCGAAAGGCTCGCGCGACGTTCGTCGTTTACCACTCTCTTCCTACAACGGCGGGCGATGTAAGGCTCTTGTTATCAAGCGCAAGGCAAAAGGGGACCGCCCAGAGGCTGGGTCGCCCGTTTGGAGGTCTGGCGGCCAGGCCGATCTGAGGGCGCGACCGACGGCGACACCGAACCCGAAAAGGCGCGGGTTCGTTCGCCACCCACACGGTCGGCGCCGGTATTTCCGGGCGAACGGAAGGCTGAGCCCGGAAGAAAGAGGGATTCATGAGATACTTTACGAAGCGTGAACACTTTATGCATGAAGTGTTAAATTCGATCCGTGTCTTCGGTTCAATTTATATTTCCACGCGTCAATCGGCATTAAGAATTGGTAGATAACGTCGCGTTACGCCAGGTCAATGAAACATTATCGAAAACTCGTTCGCTGTACTCTTAGCTACAATTGCTGTGGAACAGTGAATCGAGAAGAGTTTGACCTGACGCGGAATTGACGGAGACCCCATTCATGCCCAGCGCGAGCGAAACAGTTAAGGGCCTCAGCTCCGTTGCTGAGACGCCGAGCGATTCGACGTTCGAAGCAGGGCACAAGACTTCTCATACGACTGTGCGGAAGACTTTGGCGGGCAGTTGGGCGGTCGGCCAGGGCCGGCTGGCGTCGGGCTTCGGCGACTTCAAACTTGACGATTCTGGCGACGATAGTTTCGCCTCCGACGCCACCAATTGGGCGACGACGTTTGGCGCCGCGGCGCAATCGAACGGCTTCTCGACGCTCGCGCTTGACGGACAGACGTTGGGCGCCTCGCTTGCAGTCGGCGCGGCGATTCAGACGGCGGCCGCGGCCTCGGTGACGGTGGCGCCCGGCGCCACAGTGGACATCGCCGGTCCAGGGACGGACTCGGTGACGTTCTTGGGCTCCACCGGCGCGTTGGTGGTGGCGGACTCTCTCAAGTTCGAAGGCCAGATCTCGGGGCTCTCCGGCGCCGACAAGATCGACCTAACCGATCTGAGCTTCAATTCCTCGACCGAAGCGACCTTCCTCGGCACCGCGACCGGGGGAACGCTGACCATCACCGATGGCGCCCAGACCGAAGAGATCGCGCTCACCGGCGACTATCTCTCGTCGACCTGGACCGTCTCGAGCGACGGCTCCGGCGGCACCGTCGTCGTGGATCCGGTCGTCTCGACGAATTGGCAAACGATGAAAGTCGGCGCCGGCGGTTTCGTCGACGGGTTGGACATCGACCCGGACGGCACGATGGTCGCGCGAACCGACACCAACGGCGCCTATCTGTGGAACGGGACGTCGTGGCAGCAGCTCGTCACCTCGAGCAGCATGCCCGCCGCATTCATCGCCGCGAATCCTACAAGCGCGGGCCAGGGCGTCTACGAAATCCAGATGGCGCCGAGCAATTCGAGCATCATGTACATGATGTACGACGGCTACGTGTTCTCGAGTTCGAACAAGGGCACGACCTGGACGCAGACCTCGTTCGCGCAGGTCACCGAGAATTCGAACGACTCGTATCGCATGTATGGCCAGAAAATGGCCGTCGATCCAAACAATCCCAACATCGTTTACGTCGGCACGCCGCAGAACGGTATGTGGGTGACGACCGACGGCGGTAAGACCTGGTCTCAGGTCAGCGCCATCCCGGTCAGCGGATCCGACAACGGCGGATATCCCGGCATTACCGGCATTCTGTTCGATTCGGCGATCGGCGGCGTGGTCAACGGCGTCACGCAGACCATTTTCGCCTCGAGCTACGGCAACGGCGTCTACGAAAGCACGAACGGCGGCTCGACCTGGACGAAACTGAGCGGCGGCCCTTCCGATGTCGAATACGCCGCGGTCTCCAGCACCGGCGCCTATTATGCGACCGATGGGGAGAATCTGTGGCGCTACGCCGGAGGCGTCTGGACCGAACTGCTGAGCGGGCCGTACGACGGAATTCAGGCGATCGCGATCAATCCTAACAATCCGAACGAAATCGTCACGGTGAGCGCGGCCGACTATCTGGACGTTAGCTACGACGGCGGCAAGACCTGGAGCGGGGTCAATGAGGGAAACAATCTGTCGTCGACCGATATTTCCTGGTTGGCGGCGGCCAATTCGGGGAGCGGCGGCTACGCCTATCTCACCATCGGCGGCGTCGCGTTCAGCCAGACGACGCCGAACGAACTGATCGCGACCGGAGGCACCGGCGTCTGGGATGTGGCCGTCCCATCTTCGGGTTTGACCTCGACCACGAACCTGACGTGGTCGGACATGAGCACCGGCATTGAAAACCTCGTCGCCAATGAAATCCTCGTGGCGCCAGGCGGCGATCCGGTGCTCGCGTCCTGGGATCGGCCTTTCTTCTATATCAGCGATCTGAGCGCCTATCCCTCGACCTACGGTCCCGTGAACTCCGACACCATGGTCGAAGGCTGGTCGGTCGACTACGCCTCTTCGACCCCGAGCTTCATCGTCGGCATCGCCGATTGGTGGGGCGTCGAGGAGTCGGGCTACTCGACCGACGGCGGCCAGACCTGGACGGAATTTGCGACAGAACTGTCGCGGGGCGGCACTTCCTTCGTCGGCGGAACGATCGCGGCCAGCACCTCGGAGAACATCATCTGGGCCCCCGCAGGCGGCGTGCAGCCCTATTACACGCTGAACGGCGGCGAGACTTGGAATCCGATCACGCTTCCGGGGGTGACGAGTTGGAGCAATTTCGACTGGGCCTATTACCTCAACCAGCGCTCGGTCACTGCCGACCGGGTGCTCGCGAACACGTTCTATCTATACGATAACGGCGTCTATGAGACGACGAACGGCGGTCAGAGCTGGACCGAGGTTTACAGCAATGCACTGGGTGGGTACGACTATAATTCGGAAATCATGTCGGTTCCGGGCGAAGCCGGAAACTTGTTCTTCACTGGCGGCAGTCAAACGTTCAGTGGAACGACCCCGCCGTCCTACGCCGGCTTCTACATGTCGACCAACCAGGGCCAGACCTGGACCGCAATCGCCAACGTTCTCGATGTGATCACCTTCGGCTTCGGCGCGGCGGCGCCCGGAGCGAGCTATCCCACCATCTTCATCGTCGGCTACGTCAATAACGTCTACGGCGTCTGGCAATCGACCAACAAGGGCCAGTCCTGGGCGCAGATCGGCACTTACCCGACCGGCGAACTCGATCAGATCACGACGATTTCCGGCGACATGGATCACTACGGCCAAGTCTATGTCGGCTTCTCCGGCGGCGGCTACGCCTATCTGTCGGAGACAGCGCCTACGGTCACCAGCGTGACGGCGGCGCCATCCAGCGGTCTTGAGATTCCGGGCGACTCGATCACTTTCACCGTTGACATGAGCGAGTCGGTGACCGTTTCGGGCGGGACGCCGACGCTGACGTTGAACGACGGCGGCGTGGCGACTTATACGGCTGGTTCGGGATCGAACGCGCTGACTTTCACCTACACCGTCGCGGCGACAAACTCCGACGTGAGCGAACTCGCCATCACGGCCGCAAATCTGAACGGCGCCACGATCACGGATGTGAGCGGCAACGAGGCCGATCTCTCGGGCGTTGTGACCACGTTCTCGAACATCGCCATCGACCCGCCCTCGATCACTGGACTGACGGATTCGCCGGCGAGCGGCGATCTCGGGGTCGGCAAGACGGTGACCCTGACGCTCAAGCTGAGCGACGTCGTGACGGTTTCGGGCGGGACGCCGACGCTGACGCTGAACGACGGCGGCGTGGCGACC
>Ga0181519_10001057_pt1 | contig 24259 bp, 19 predicted proteins | sample PEATcosm2014_Bin_26_FD_121102 | JGI IMG/M metagenome (GOLD analysis project Ga0181519, IMG submission 121102) | Peatland microbial communities from MTU Mesocosm Facility, Houghton, MI, USA - PEATcosm2014_Bin02_10_metaG | ecosystem: Environmental > Terrestrial > Soil > Wetlands > Peat | place...
AGATGCGTCAGTCCATCTGGAAGAGCGCGGCGCGGGCGGCGGTCAGGCTGACCTGATTCTGCGCGGAGGAACCTTCGAGCAGGCGCTGGTGCTGTTGAATGGCTTCCGCGTCAACGACAGCCAGACCGCGCATCATAATCTCGATCTGCCCATTCCGCTAGACGCGATGGACTCGATACAGGTGTTGCATGGGGCCGGTTCCACGCTGCATGGCGCGGACGCGCTGAGCGGCGTCGCGGACTTTCTTACCGCCGCGCCCTCGGCTAATTCCCTGCGCCTGCGCACCGGTGAGGGAAGTTATGATTCCAATGAGGAATCGGCTGTGGCAGAGTTAGCGCGCAAGCAAGTCAGCAGCCGACTGACAGCGGACCGCAACTTTTCGACGGGATTCATGGCGGACCGCGACTATCGTAACGAAGACGCTTCCTTTGAGAGTTGGCTAAGTTCCAGGCTCGGTGTCTCTGATCTTCTTTTTGCCGCAAGCGACCGCGCCTTTGGCGCGAATCAGTTTTACGGGCCCTATAACTCATGGGAGCGCACCAAGGGATGGTTTGCCAGTGGCCGTCAGGAGTTAGGCAGCCGCACCGTTGCGGCCCTCGGCTATCGCCGCCATACAGATGAATTTGTTTTGTTGCGCGACAATCCATCGGTCTACGAAAACAACCACATCGACGGCTCCTGGCAGGGCTCAGTGCGCCACACCATTCCGATTACTGCGACTTCATTGCTATTGGCCGGTCTGGAATCGGATGGCGACAGTATTCACAGTAACAATCTTGGCACTCACGCGCGCAATCGCGGCGCAGGCTATGTGGACTTGGATTTGCACCCTGCCAAAAGCCGCTGGAATTTGTCGGCCGGCTTGCGTGAGGAGTTATTCTCCGGTGGCTTGCAATCGGTTTTTTCGCCGCATCTGGCGGGAAGCCTGCGGGTAACTAATGAACTTAAATTTCGCGCCGGCGGAGGCTATGGATTCCGGCTTCCGACTTATACTGATCTTTATTACTCAGACCCGGCGACTATTGGTAATCCGAATCTGAAGCCTGAATCCGCATGGAGCGGCGAGGGCGGCGCTGACTTGGATTTGCGCCACAGGCTGACATTATCCGCTACAGGCTTTTATAATCGTCAGCATAACACCATCGACTATCTGCGCGCCGCAACTCTTCCCAATCCTCTGTTACCAGCGTGGTGCAAGGTCAATACATGGTGCGCGGTGAATTTGAGCGGCCTGCATTTCAAGGGGGTTGAAGCCTCTGCATCTTATCTTCCGGCGAGTGGAGAGAAGTTACAGATTGCCTGGACTGGACTTATCGGCGCGCAGCCGCCTTTGTCGGGTTTGCAATCCGAATACGCGCTGAATTATCCGGTTCAAAATCTTTATCTAACATGGACAGCCACTCTGAAACACTCGATTCTTGTGACTAACTCCGTGGCGGTGGTAAAGATCTATCAGCAGGCGGGCAATCCGCCGTGGAACGCCAGTCCATATCCTGTTTGGAATGCGGCGATCACGCATGATTCCGGTAAGATTCGTCCCTATCTCAGGCTGGAGAATCTAAGTAATACTGGTTATCAGGAGATCAACGGCGTCGCCATGCAGGGCCGAACGATCACCGGCGGAATATCACTGTGGCTCGGGCGCTGATTCCCTGCAAAAAAATCTCATGCGCCTTGAGCGAAAATCTGCTAATCTGTCAGCGTACCTCGCGAGCCCGCGCGCTGGAAAGAATTGGCGGGCTCTACCTGCACTCTCCCGCTCTTGAGAGAATGTGGATGGGGGCGCTTCGAGAGCACACTGGGATCGGTGTGCGGCGCTTCGCATCCGCAGCCTTTCCTATAACTCCACGCAATAGAACGCAAAGGAGAGAAATCATGAGCAATTCCGCGCTGCATCACCAGATCAACTATATCGAATTCACCACCACCGACATTGAAGCCACAAAGAAGTTTTACTCAACCGTCTTTGGATGGAGCTTCAAGGATTGGGGGCCGGATTACATTGATTGCAATGCCGCAACTGCGGGCATCTCCCTCGGCTTTGCCAAAGGAGCGGCCGTTCAGGAGCAGCCTAAATCCGCGCCTCTGGCAGTGCTTTACTCGGCTGACTTGAAGGCCACGGAAGAAGCTGTCGTGGCGGCCGGCGGAAGCATTGTCGTGCCCACCTTCGAGTTTCCCGGCGGGCGGCGCTTCCACTTCTCCGACGGTCTAGGAAATATCCTGGGCGTCTGGTCGGAATAACTTGGAACCGGGTAAATCGGATTCGCTCCCAGATCGATGCCTCCCATCCACTCCGCAATCCGCGCGGAGTGGATGGGTTACTGTTTCTTTATAACTTCCAGGCAGCGTCAATCAATCATAAGTTGCTCAATCGCTATCTGCGCATTCTGACTCGCAGGCCGCCCAACCCGGAGTGGGTCAGCGTGCAGTTGGACAACGCATCGCAGTGGTAGTGGATGCTGAGAGGATAGTCTTGCCACGCCGGGTTGGCAGCAGCCGCAGTAGCTTTGTCAATGAGAAAGAGCTTTCTGCCGCGCGTTTCGATCACGCCAAATGCGGCGTCAAACTCGACAATTGCATCGTCACCCTCGACCGCGTAACCCAAAGGCTTGAGCGTAACTTTCTTCTTGCGCGCGGGAGCTGCCGGCGGAGGAGGCGGAGGCGGCGGAGGCGGCGGATTCAGCAAATCCTGCTGGCGCTTCAGCAGCGCATCCTGCTCAGCCAGCGATGGAAAATCCGGCGTAAAGCTCCAAGCCGCCGCTTTCTGGTAGGCGCTTTTGGAGCAAGGAATCTCCCCTTGCGCGCTCAAATTCGCAATCTGCCCATCGGCACCGGTCTGATTCTGAAAGAGATCCTGACCTTTTTCCCGCGCCGACTCCTGCGCATCCAGTTTGGCAAAGTCAATGCTTTGCGCCGGTTGGACGGCCGGAAGAGCGGCAGGATCGGCGACCGCCGCAGCAGCCGGAGCGGGCGCATTCAGAGCCGCCGCGCCACGCGCATCAAATTTTAAAAGAATATCCTTGCCGCAGAGAGCAAATCCCTGATCGTCCTGCAATTGGAGGTTGACCGACAGGGGCCGTGACGAACTGGTGACGGCCAAGGCAAAGCCCGCCAGCCGGTCGGCATCCTCCGGCTCAATTGTCAAGCGATACTTCACCCTCTTATCCCATTCCACAAACAGATGGCCCTTCAATCCCGCGGCTTTGGAGCGGGCCACGCCCAGATCGTAGCGCCCTTCCGCGTTCCACGAATGCCAGAAGATGGCGACGAGAATGACTCCAACAAAGATTCCCAGGGCAATTGCGGCCGCGACATAGACGCGCACCGGATTCTCGGCAAACTTGTGCAGCCGCCTCTTCCACTCCTCGTTCAGAAAAGACAGAAGCACCGCCGTCTGGGCTGGCTTGGGCTGCGCAACCGGGGGCTCCGGAGGGAAAAGGATCGGTTCCGGCTCTACGAAATGGGAGTCAGCCTCTTCCGCCAGAGGTTGAAAGACTCCATAGCCGTTGGGCGGCGGCAGTTCAGCATGGATTTCCTCATAAGGGTTTTTCTTGGACGCGTCCGTCATCAGGCATTTCCTCTTCCCGGTTGTTCGCAAACCAGAACTGGGCCGGGCTGGACTTCAATGTGGTCTCTGTGAAAACTATAAACCGTCGCTGCCAGCCGCCAGAATTACACCCCATCCAGCACATCGCGCAGCGCAAAGCTGGTTTCCAGCCGGATGACTCCCGGCAGCCGCGATAACTCATTCTGGTGAATGTGGCTGTATTCGTCCATTCCTGCCACGCGGACCACCAGCATATAGTCGTAGGGCCCGGCCATCAGATGGCAACTGGCGATCTTCTTTGAGCGGAGCACGGCTGCCTCGAAGGCAGAAAGCACTGCCGCCGACTGGCGCTCCAGCGTAACGCGGATGTAGACCGTCATGCGCTTGCCCAGCAGCCGGTCGTCGATGAGGGCGCGGTAGCCGCAGATGACGCCGGAGGCTTCCAGCGCCTGAATGCGCCGCGAGGCCGCCGAGGCGGAGAGTCCGACCGCTTCGCCCACCTCATAATTGGTTGCGCGACCGTGGCGTTCCAGATGGCGAAGAATCGCCAAGTCCAGTTCGTCGAGGCCGTTTCTAGAGTCTGGAACGGAAGCCAGCGCATCTGCCGGCGTACACGCGCTTGATTCTTGCAAAACAGGAGCCATTACCTCACGTTTCGTTCCCATAATGCAGTTTTACCACGATCTTTGCACACATTGGAAGCGGATTCTGCCGTAAGATTCTTGCCAATGGAGGAGAAGCAGCCATGATCATCGGCGTTCCCAAAGAGATCAAGGATAATGAAGCGCGCGTCGGCGTCACTCCGGCGGGCGTGAAGGCGCTCGTCGAGGCAGGCCATTCCGTGTTGGTGGAGACGCAGGCCGGGGCGCTCTCCAGCTTTCCCGATGAGGAGTACAGCGCCTCAGGCGCGGAGATGGTGAGCGATGCCGCCAGTCTTTGGAGCCGCGCCGAGACGGTGGTCAAGGTCAAGGAGCCGATTGAGCGCGAGTACGGCTACTTCCGCCAGGGGCTGGTGCTCTTCACTTATCTGCATCTGGCGCCGCTGCCGGAGCTGACCGCAAAGCTGCTGGAAACGGGGATGATCGGCATCGCCTACGAGACGGTGCGCGACCGCGCGGGCACGCTGCCGCTGCTGACGCCGATGAGCGAAGTGGCCGGGCGGATGAGCGTGCAAGTGGGCGCGTCGCATCTGGAAAAGGAGCGCGGCGGACGCGGGATTCTGCTGGGCGGCGTGCCGGGCGTGCCGCCGGCGCAGGTCACCATCCTGGGCGGCGGCGTGGTGGGAACCAATGCGGCCAAGATCGCGCTGGGCATGGGCGCCAAGACCACCATTCTCGATGTGAATCTAAACAGGCTGCGCGAGCTGGACGACCACTTTGGCGGGCGCGTCTACACGCTGGCCTCGAACAGTTACAACCTGGCCCAGGCCACGCGCGAGGCGGATCTGGTGATTGGCGGCGTGTTGATTCCCGGCTCGACCGCGCCCAAGATTGTCACTCGCGCCATGGTGAGCGCGATGAAAAAGGGCGCCGTGATTGTGGACGTGGCCATCGACCAGGGCGGATGCGTGGAGACGGCCAAGCCAACCTCGCACTCCAATCCCAGTTACCTGGTGGACGGCGTGGTGCATTACTGCGTGACGAATATGCCCGGAGCCGTGCCCTACACCTCGACACTGGCGCTGACCCACTCGACCTTCCCGTACTTGCTGCGGATCGCCAACCTGGGAGCGCGCGAGGCGTTGCGCCGGGACGAAGGGCTGGCCGAAGGGCTGAACACCTGGATGGGCGCGCTCACCTGCCGCGGCGTGGCCGAGAGCCAGCAGCGCGCTTGGACCGCGGCGGCCAGCACGCTGAAGTAAGGTAGTTGTTCGGGCTGAACACACCCGCTGTGTTACCGTTTGAATAGCGGCGTCTCAGAGCCGGACCGGGATTCCGGTCTGCGCCAAAGGCCTCATCTTGGGCCAAATACCGGGAAGGCCGCCAAAGAACCAAGAATGTCTCAGCAGCCGGAACAAACGACGCTCCCCTTTGCCGCGAACCCGGCTCCGCAGCCTGGCTCCGCCTCTGCTTCCGCGTCTGAAGTGAGGCCCGCTCTCCAAAGAGCAGCCGCGCCGCAGCGCATTCCCCATTGGCTGGAGAACACCGAACTGCTGCTGCGCTTGCTGGTCAGAGGTTTCATCGGCTTGTTTTTTCTGGTTGCGCCGTGGGCAGGGCAGTTGTTTTGGTTCTTTCCAAGGCTGATTTACGTGTGGGACCAAAACCCCTTGATTCTGTTCTTTCCCGTGATTGCGCACTACGCGGCGCTGGGTGCCGTGCGCGGCGTTGTCTCTGGGCTTGGGATATTGAATCTGTGGTTTGCGCTGCTGGACGCGCTGCATCATCGGTACAGGAATGGATGATTTATGAGCGATAAGGGACTAGGGAACAGGGATCAGGGAACAGGGATCAGGGAACAGGGATCAGGGAACAGGGATCAGTCGGCGAGTCTGCCTTCAGCGGATTCCTCGGCAATCATTGCGCCATCCACAACTCTATCTAGCTCCGAAGTCCGCGCCAATCACAACGCGGCGCAAGCCGCGCCCCCTGATCCCTGTTCCCTGACCCCTGCCGGGGTCCCCGGCGAGCGGTCTTAGCTCGCTGGGGTGGCTGTTCCCTGCATTCCCGGCAACGGCGCGCCGCCACAGCTCGAATCCGCTCCGCTGGCCTATGAGAACTCCGCCTTCCTCAACAGCGCCGACGGTCGCCTGATCCGCATTGTCTCCGAATACATGGAGCCGCTGGCGCGCTTCCGCCGCGAGCAGATTCAAGACACGGTGGTCTTTTTCGGCTCGGCGCGCTTTCGCGGGCGCGAGCAGGCCAACCACGAACTGGAGCTCCTCGAAAACACCGGCTCCAAAGCGCCCGCGCCCAGTCATGAGCAGCCCGCCAAGCCGCCGGAGATCGCCGCTGGCCAGGCCACCGAACTGCAACTCAAGCGCGCCGAGGCCGCCGTCAAAATGGCCCGCTACTACGAGGACGCCCGCCAGCTCAGTCGGATGCTCACCGAGTGGGCGATGAAGATTCCCTCGCGCCGCCATCGTTTCGTCGTCACCAGCGGCGGCGGGCCGGGCATCATGGAAGCCGCCAATCGCGGCGCGCACGAGGCCGGCGGCAAGACCATGGGACTCAATATCCGCCTCCCCTTTGAGCAGCATCCCAACCCCTACATCACGCCCTCGCTCAACTTCGAGTTCCATTACTTCTTCATGCGCAAGCTATGGTTTGCTTATCTCTCGAAGGCGCTGGTCGTCTTTCCCGGCGGCTTCGGCACGCTCGACGAGATGTTTGAAATCCTCACCCTCGCCCAGACCAAAAAGCTGGCTAAAAAGATCACCGTCGTCATCTACGGCTCGGAGTATTGGAAGAAAGTCTTCAACTTGGATGTGCTGGTAGACACCGGCGCCATCTCGCCCAAAGACATCGAGCTATTCCAATTCGCTGACACGCCGGAACAGGCCTTCGAGCTGCTCCGCGCCGGCCTGACTGAAAACTATCTCAACGCCGAAGCCGCCGCCGGCACCCTCGCGGAAAGCCAGCAGATGCCCCAAGGCCAGGAACTGATGCCCGGCTGGACGGTCGAAGACTTCCTGGGCCCCGAAATGGCCCAAACGCGCAAATAGAGTAAGACGCCGGAGCGCGAAACTGTAGCGCATCAAACTGTAGCGCCGGCCTCCTGGCCGGCTGTAGCGTGGACCTCCCGGTCCACGCAGCACTCCATTTCATTCCCATAAATCCGTCATCCTGAGCGGAGCGAACCGGGGTCCCCAGCGACAGGTCTTCGTCGCTGGGGTGGAGAGCGCAGCCGAAGGACCTGCGGTTGCTATTTGTTCGACTTTGAAAAGCCCGATAAAGAGTCCAGAAGCGTCAGGGCACGACTTCAGTCGTGCCGATAAAGCTCAAAGAATCGACAGGGCTTTAGCCCCTGCGGGATGTTTTTCTGGGTTTTCACCCAAACTCAGTCTTTATTCCGAAGCCTCTGTAGCTGGGTGCCCCATCCTTCCCGCGCCCTCCGTGGGAAGGATGGGAGTCACGAACCTTCGCCAGCGGGCTTTTTCTGATCCCTGACTCCTGACCCCCGATCCCTATTCGATGACCGCAAACCTTGCCCTCACCCCAGCAGCTTAGCGGCGTCTTTAGCAAAGTAGGTGACGATGAAGTCGGCGCCGGCGCGGCGAATGCTGACGAGCGATTCAAGGATGGCGCGGTCGCGGTCGAGCCAGCCTTTGGCAAAAGCGGCTTGGAGCATCGAGTACTCGCCGGAGACCTGGTACGCGCCCATCGGCACGCCGGTCTGCTCGCGGGCGGCGCGGATCACATCCAGGTAGGGCATGGCCGGCTTCATCAGAATCATGTCCGCGCCTTCGTCGATGTCGAGGGCGATCTCGCGCAGGGCCTCGCGCAGGTTGGCGCCGTCCATCTGATAGCTTTTGCGGTCGCCAAAGTGGGGCGCGGAGTCGGCCGCCTCGCGGAATGGGCCGTAAAAGGCGGAGGCAAATTTGGCGGCGTAGCTAAGGATGGGTGTCTGCTCAAAGCCTTCGTCGTCGAGCGCGCGGCGAAGGGCGGCAACGCGGCCGTCCATCATGTCGCTGGGGGCAACAATGTCCGCCCCGGCGCGGGCCAGGCTCACGGCGGATTCAGCCAGCAGGTCGAGGGTCGAATCGTTGACCACCTCGAAGCCGTCGCGCGTCTCCAGAATCAGTCCGCAGTGGCCGTGGCTGGTGTACTCGCAGAGGCAGACATCGGCAATGAGGATCAGCTTTTTGCCGGCTTCGGTTTCTTTGAGTGCGCGCAGGCCCTGCTGGACGATGCCATTGTCGTCGTACGCGCCGGAGCCGGCCTCGTCCTTGGTTTCCGGCAGGCCGAAGAGCAGCAAACCGCTGATGCCCAGGCGGACGGCCTCCTCGGCTTCTTTGACCAGCTCGTCAATGGAGAGGTTGAAGACGCCGGGCATGGAGCTGACGGGACGGCGAACGCCCTCGCCGGGGCAGAGGAAGAGTGGGTAGATCAGGTTGCCGGGGGTGACGGCGGTCTCGCGGACCAAGGCCCGCAGGGATTCGGTGCGGCGGAGGCGGCGCATTCTGGTCACAGGAAAGCTCATGATTCAGATTGTAGATGAAAGTCGGCGCTTGACTTGCCGGCGCAGTAAATTTCCAGAACATGGAACGCTATTTCAGAGTTCACAGCTAAGAACCTTCGATTCAATTCGTCTACACATTGGACCTTGCGGCAAAGGGCAGAAGCCCGCGTTGATTTTGATGCGCTTGCAGCAGGACCAAAACTTGCCGTGACACAAGCGCGGCTTGAAGATTGCATTCGGAAAAAGAGGTTAAACCCGCCCGTATGTTGCGCAGCTATCACAAACCGATCATGGCTGGATTGCTCATATGCCTTCTTTTTGAGCTTCCGGTTTGCCTTGCGCAATCTTCCGCCACGCTGAGCGAGGACAATCAAAACAGTGTGAGAGGCATCTTGCGCCAGGCGTATGAGGATGTGAAGAGATACTACTATGATCCAGGATTGCATGGGCTGGACTGGGAGGCCCGTTTTCATCAATACGATGCCATGATCGGCAGAGCGCATAACCTGGACAATGGACTCTCCGTAATTCAAGCTTTTTTAGCTGGGCTCAATGACTCGCATACTTACTTTGTGCCGCCTGCGCGCGCTTACCGGCACGACTCCGGTTATCAATTCGCGCTGGTGGGCGATGCCTGCTTTATCACCCAGATACGTCCCAATAGCGACGCCGCAACCAAACTGCATATAGGCGAACAGATCGTCAAACTCAACGGATTACCTGTAAATCGGCAGAATTTTTACGACGTGCAACATTTTTTCCAACTTCTTGGGCCGCGTGCAACGGAAGATCTGGAGATCCGCTCTTCCTCCGGAGAGAATCGCAAAGTGTCGGTTCATTCTGAAAGAGTGGCCAACCGGCTGATTGCAGACCTCACAACCTGCACGGACATTTGGAGCAGGGTGCGCCACAACGAGGATGAGCGTCACGCCGCGCGATCACGGATGGTGCAATACCAGAATGCAGCCATCTGGAAGTTGCCGCACTTCAACCTCAGCCGCGAAGAGGTCCAAAGGAAGTTCAACATTGCGCGCAAGTATAAGGCGCTTATTCTCGATCTGCGAGGTGACCCCGGTGGATCGCTGGATACTCTGTCCTTCATTGTGGGATCACTTTTCGACCACGACATCAAGATCTTCGACCGCGTCGGGAGGACCGTGAGCAAGCCAGTGATTGCGACACACTGCGGCAAGCCGTTCAGGGGAAGGTTGATTGTGTTGGTCGATTCAGGTTCAGCCTCCGCGGCAGAGCTTCTGGCACGGGTGATTCAGCTCGAAGACCGCGGAACGATTATGGGAGACGTTACATCGGGCGCAGTGATGGAAGCAAATTATTACCCGGAATCCCAGGGGGCGGATCAAAAGATCTCTTTTGGATTTCTTGTGTCGGTTGCCAATCTAAAGATGACCGACGGCAAGAGTCTGGAAAAAACAGGCGTAATACCGGATGAGATTCTGCTGCCCACTGGAGCAGATTTGGCTGCGGGACGCGATCCGGTGATGGCTCGCGCCGCGGAGTTGACCGGGGTCCCCTTGGATTCCACAGCGGCCGGCAAGATCTTCCCCTTCGAGTGGGCGCCTATATAGAAGCGAGAGATGCGACTCAGAACAACCAGTCTCGGAGAGTACGGGATATCAATTTCCGCAGAGCGGCTGACCAGCTTTTGAGGCTGCCGAAAAACTCGATAAAGAGTCCAGAAGCGTCAGGGCACGACTTTAGTCGTGCCGCAAGATGCAGATAAAAAAGGTTGGGCTTTAGCCCCTGTGGGATGTTTTTCTGGGTTTCTCCCAACTTCATCCCTTTTTCCGCAGCTTCTTTTGACGATAATAATCTTTTACAAGCCGAAAAACCGCTCACGTTTTGTCTCCAGGTAACGATAAATAGAGTGGGGGAAACTCTTCATGGCGATCCACGCCAAGGCTGCAAGTCAAGTCGGACCGGATCAAAAGCAGGCGGCGGAACTGCGCAGTGTGGCGCGGCAACCAATCCTCGATTTGCATAGCCGCGTGCATGGGTATGAGCTTCTGTTTTGGAATGGGCGCAAGCCCGCGGTGCGGACAGACAGCGACTTGGCCACCTGCACGATGCTGGATAATACGGTGGTCTTTGGGCTGGAGGAACTGGCGCACGGGCTGCCGGCGTTTGTGAACTGTACGGTGGATTCGCTGACCGAGGAGTGGGTGCAGGTGCTGCCTCCGCGGATGACGGTGCTGGAGCTTCCCTTTGCGGCTGAGGCAACACCGGGGCTGCTTTCGGCCTGCCGCAAACTCAAGGCGGCCGGCTTCCGGCTGGCGCTCTCGGACTACACAGGGGAACTGGCGGAGCGTTCGCTGGCGGAACTGGCCGATTACGTTAAATTGGATTTTGCCAAGGTGGACCAGTTGGGACGCAGAAATCTGCTGCGCTGGCTGGAGGGAGTGCCGGCGCGCGCGGTGGCCCAGAATGTGGAAACGCAGCAGCAGTACGGCGAGGCTTGCAAAGAAGGCTTCGAGCTCTTCCAGGGCTACTACTTCTGTCGCCCGGAGCCACTCAAGAGCCACAAGATTCCCGGCAACCGGCTGGTGCATCTGGAGATACTGGAAGACTTGCAGAATGATCCGGTGGACTTGCAGCGGATGAGCCAACTGGTAAGCTGCGACGCCTCGCTGACCTATCGGCTGCTGCGGCTGGTCAACTCGCCGGTCTGCGCCATGCGTCAGGAGGTGACGTCCATCCAATCGGCGCTGATTATGGTGGGCGAGGCAACCTTCCGGCGGATCGCGATTCTGGCCATTGCCAGCGAATTCAATTCCGATCAGCCGTCAGAGATTCTGCGCATGGCCTTCGAGCGCGGACGCTTCTGCGAATTGGCGGCCAATCTCTGCGGCCTGACCGCCAGTGAGCAATACTTGATCGGCATGATCAGCCTCTTTCCCGCCATGCTGCGCATCCTGATGGAGGATTTGATCCGCCTGCTGCCGCTACGTGAAAAAGCCCGCGACGCATTGATGGGAATGGAGATACCAGAGAGCATACTGCTGCATTGGGTGGTCTGCCAAGAGTATGGCGATTGGGAGGGCTGCGATGCAATCATCCGCGCCAACAACCTGCGCGCCGACCAGATTATGCGCTGCCACAATGAGGCGATAGTCTGGGCCAACACCGCGCTGAAGACCAATGCCTGAGCCACCGGCTCCAGAAAATTCAGAAAAATGCCGTCAAGAATGACGTCCATGGTCCAGTTGCCGTTTATGGACTGGATACCGGGATGGATGCGTGCTATTTTGGAAAGAGTGGAAGGGTGGCAGAGCGGTTGATTGCATCGGTCTTGAAAACCGACGAACCTTAACGGGTTCCGGGGGTTCAAATCCCTCCCCTTCCGCCACCGCAGTGACCGACTGACAGGCCATGAAACGGTAGCGCCGGTCTATTGTAGCGATGGTCTATTGTAGCGCCGGTCTCCTGTAGCGCCGGTCTCCTGACCGGCTGTAGCGTGGACCTCCCGGTCCACGCCGTACTCTCTCTACCAACCCCAAAATCCTTAGCTCTTCAGCGCCACGCGAATGTGCAGTTCCTTCAACTGCTGATCGGTCACCGTCGTCGGCGCGTCCACCATCAGATCAATCGCCTTGGCCGTCTTGGGGAAGGCAATCACCTCGCGCAAACTCGGCGCGCCGGCCAGCAGCATTACGATGCGGTCCAGGCCGAGCGCAATTCCGCCATGCGGTGGTGTGCCGTACTCCAGCGCATCCAGGAAGAATCCAAAGCGCGCCCGCGCCTCTTCATCGCTGATGCCCAAGGATTGAAAGATTTGCTGCTGCACATCTTTGCGGTGGATGCGGATCGAACCGGAACCCAGCTCCAATCCATTCATCGCCAGGTCGTAGCAATTGGCGCGCACGCTGGCCGGGTCCGTGACCAGGTTCGCCATGTCGGCCTCGTGCGGCGCGGTAAACGGATGATGCGCCGGCATCCACTTCGCCAGCGCCAAGTCGTACTCGAACATCGGAAAGTCGGTGATCCAGATCGGCTGAAAGGCCTGCGCGCCATCCACCATCACGCTTGCATCAACGCGCGTGGCAGCCTCCAGCACCACCTTTTCGGTCACCGCAAAGGCTCCGTGTTTGTCCGCGTATTTCTTTGCCAACTCGGTGCGGAAGTTGCCCGCCGCTGAGTAGACATTGATCTCGCGCTCGCTCAGGCGGCCTTCAAATTTCGTATCGCTGGCCTTCACTGGATGCGCAGGGTCGCCAGCCACAATGATGACGAAATCGGCGTCGGAAGCCCCGGCAAGTTCGCGCACCTTGACGGCGGCTTCCGGGAATCCCTTGGCCAGACGCTTGAAGTCGTCAATGAACTTCGCGCCCTTCTTCAGATCGAAGAGCGGATGATTGTCCTCGCGCTCCTTGCGGCTCAACTCGCCCACATTGGGAATGCGCAGCGCCACAACTGGCAGAGCAGGATCGATCAGCAGCTTGGCCAGGTCTTCATCCGTAAACGCCGCGCGCACATCGGTCAATCCCGGCAGCCGCAGGTCCGGCTTGTCCGAGCCAAAGCGCCGCATCGATTCGTCATAACTGATGCGCGGGAAGGGTGTAAGCAATGTAACTCCCGCCGCTTTGAAGCCCGCCGCCAAAAATTTCTCGGCCGCGCCGAAGACCGTCTCCTGATGCGGAAAGCTCATCTCCAGATCGACTTGCGTGAACTCAAGCTGGCGGTCGGCGCGCAAATCTTCGTCGCGGAAGCAGCGCGCAATCTGGAAATACTTGTCGAAGCCGGAGATCATCAGAATCTGCTTAAAGATCTGCGGCGACTGCGGCAGCGCATAAAACTCGCCCGCGTGCAGGCGGCTGGGCACCAGGAAATCCCGCGCGCCTTCCGGCGTGCTCTTGGTCAGGATCGGCGTTTCAATCTCCAGAAATCCCTGCTGGCTCAGGTTGTCCCGAATGGCCAGCGTAATGTCGTGGCGCAGACGGAAGTTGTGCTGCATCTCCGGGCGGCGCAGGTCCACATAGCGATACTTGAGCCGCACCTCTTCGTTCTGGATCGCCTCTTCCGAGGGCGAAAACGGCGCCAGGCGCGTGTCGTTGAGGACCAGCAACTCGGTCGCTTCAATCTCGATTTCGCCGGTGGGCATCTTGGGATTGATGGCGTCGGCGTCGCGCAGGCGCACCTTGCCCACCGCGGCGACAACGTACTCTGGCCGGACGTGTTCGCCCTTGGCGTGGCCGTCGGGAACCAGTTCCTTGTCCAGCACGATCTGGCTGATGCCGGTGCGGTCGCGCAGATCGAGAAAGATCAGGTTGCCGTGATCGCGGCGGCGGTTGACCCAGCCCATGAGTACAACAGTTTTTCCTGCGTCAGCGGCGCGTAGATCGCCGCAATGATGCGTCCGTTCGAGATTGCCTTGAAAGTCGAGTGACATACTCTCTTGATTGTAAAGGAAGAGGTTCGGCAAGGTTACTTAATCAATGACAATTCCAGACAGACGATCATATTTGGATCGGAAGCAGTTGTTTTGAAAGGGCACGGCTTCAGCCGTGCCGATTGCGAGGCTCATCATTTCTGCCTTTAGCCACTGCGTTCTGGAGAGCATTGAAAGCGAATTCCCTCAGGGGCTAAAGCCCTCGTTCGCAATCGGAGCATCTTTGCGGCCCGGCTGAAGCCGTGCCCTTGTTACAAAGCCTGCGAGTTGAGATTCGTGGTTTCCCCGGTCTCAGAATCGAGACCGGGGGCACCCATCGTCAATGGGAGAAATGAGTATTTTCAACTGGGACCGTGGCCCCCCGCCACCCATCGTCAATGGGAGAAATGAGTATTTTCATCGGGAATCGTGGCCACCCGCCAACTGGACTGACAAGCTTTGTTGGCTTGGTTTGACGGAGGAATCGCAAAGTTTGACCAGCTTTGAGAATGGGTCTCCCGATTTTTGATTTTGAGAGCTGGGAACCTTGAAACCAACCGCTATAAACTGACTATCGCCAGGATTCCCAGATCCAGCTTTTGGGAGCTGGGAATCCTCGAACCTCAACCCGCTCGTACTACGGTTTCGTCGCCAGAATCAGCGGCGAGGGCCCGTGCGTGGCCAGCGTGCGGGCGTCTTTGAATCCCGCTTCGCGCAGCCATCCGCTGATCTCCTCAAACGAGAAGGTGTCGCCGCAATCGGTATTCACCAGCATATTGACGGCGAAGATCAGGCCGTTCAACGGGCCGGTCCTCTCCGCATTCACCAGGAACTCAGCGATGGCGATGGTGCCGCCGGAAGTGAGCGCGGCGAAGGTCTTCTTCAGCAGCGCTTTGCTGCGCTCCACGCCTTCGCTGTGCAGAATGTGGCCCAGTGTCGCCACATTGTGGCCGCTGCCGAAATCGGCCTCCTGCAAGTCGCCCTCGTGGAAGCTGAATTGCTCCGACAGGCCAAAGCGGGCGACGGTTTTGCGAGTCACCGGAATCACGCCGTGCCAATCGACGGCGGTCACGCGCACCTGCGGCGAACTCTGCGCCAGCGCGATGCCCCAAACACCCGAGCCGGCTGCCAAATCCAGAACGCTGACCGGCCCCGCCAACGCCAGATGCTGCGCCAGCTCCTGCGCCACGTGATAGCTCATGGGGAAGATGTCGTTGACAAACTCCTGAAAGAACTCGCTGCCCGGACCCTGCTGGTTCACGGCTGCGGCGGGGCGGCCGGTGGCGACAACTTCGGTGAGTTTCAGCCAATTGGGCAGCAGTTGCTCGCTGGTGTGGCGAATCAGTCCGCCTTGAAAGCCCGGTTTGGTGCTGACCAGAAAGGCCGCGCTCTCCGGCGCCAGCGCAAACCTCTCGCCCTGTTTGCGCAGAAAATCAAAGCCCACCAGAAAATTCAGAATCGCGCTCAGGCCGCGGCGGGATGCGCCGGTGGCCTCACAAATCTCTTCGAGCGACTTGGGCCCACTGTCCAAAACGTCAAATAGATGGTGGCGGATAGCCGCCTCAAGCACCAGGGGTGGCGCGTACGCAAAGGCAAACTGATAGATGCGCTCGGGGGTGACCGGAGCGCCGGTTTCTGCTGACATTTTTCGTCCTCAATTGCCGGGATGGGTTGGGGAAAACCGTGGAAATTTTTCGCAGAACCGGGGAAGTTCCACGAAACAACCTGTAACCTATAGACCAGATGCGCGTTCTGCGCCTTTGATTCATTTTCCCTCTTCCAGAACGAGGAACAAGCCAGACAAGTTCACCGAATCCGAATGATCGTAAAAAATGCGAAGGATCCGGCGCCCGTCTTAGTTGGAAAGTTACGATTCTGAAAACTCTGGCGAGTGGCCCCGGTCTCAGATTCGAGACCGGGGAAACCCATCGTCAATGGGATAAATGAATTTACTCCCACGGGACTGTGGCCACCCGCCTCCAGAACTCATGGTTCCAAAAGTTTTTATGCTGCTACTGATACACATAACCATCCTGACCTCAATGCAGTTCACTTGTGATGATCCTGCATCCCACCCAAAAAAATTTAGAAAATATTCAACGCCCGAAAAACCTGCGTTACAATGTTTACAAAAGCTACACCGAGGGGACCGATGGCAAAAGCAGCAACTTCGATGGTCATCAGTATGCGTCTGCCGACGGCAAGCGCCAAGCGGCTGAGGCGGCTGGCCAATCGCTATGGGTGGACGCCGAGCGACGCCAGCGCGCGTTTGGTGGAGGAGGGTTTGCGCCGCTCCGAGTTCGCCTTTATTGACTTCCGCGATACGCCGGCCGGCAGGCAGGCCTGCATCCAGGCCAGTTCGCTGGCGGTGTGGGAGGTAATTCAGATTGTGCGCAGCTACAAGGGGGATGAGGCCGCGGCGGCCAAGCACCTGGGCTGGGCGCAGGTGAAGGTACAGGCCGCAGTGCATTACGCGGAGGCTTTTTTGAGCGAGATCAATGAAGCCATCGCTGACAATCAAGCTACGGATCTTGTGGCGCTCAAGCAATTTCTGCCGCAGACCGTCGAGTTTCTTCCCAAGAAACCAGCGAGCCGCTAATCATGCTGAAGCTTTTGCTGAACGAAGAGATTGCACTGGGCGTGGCCGCCGGCCTGCGCCGCCGCGAAGGCGAGATGGTTGTTGCCTCGCTGACGGAGTGGGAGGGCGGCAACTTTGTGGGCAAAGAGATTACCGAGATTCTGCGCGAGGCGGCCGATCAGGAGTGGACACTGGTCACCTATGACCGGCAGAAGGTTCCGCTCACGCTCAAGAGCTGGACCGAGGAAGAATGTCTGCATGGCGGCGTGATCTTTGTGGACGAGAAGAGCATTCCGCCGGCGGAGACAGCCATGCTGATCTCCGCTTTGAACTGGATGCACCAGTTGATGGGAAGCTGGGAGTGGACCAACCGCGCGCTGTGGCTTGGGTAGGAGATTTTCGTCGCTCTTTGTTTTTGCCTTTGGTGGGATTATGATCTCTCTCAAAACCTTCCCGTGGGGGCTAAAGCCCATCTTTCATTTTGAGCATCTTGCGGCACGGCTAAAGGAGTGCCCAGTTACAAAACAAGTCCGCAATCTAGTTTTCCGCAGCCTGTAAAGACTCCAGCACTCTCCGATATCTCTCTTCATCCCGCGCCCCAAACAGAGATCTAGCCTCAACCGGGCCGCCCGCCAATGTGCGGTACGGAGAGCTATTCCGACCAGCATTCAAAAATAGGAAGGTTGAGACTGATGGATAGAAGTCTCTGCATCCAGCAAGCAGGCCGCTTACAGAGCGCCTTGCGGGGTTGCGAACCTTCAAGGCGCAAGGGGATCTTAACGGATCTCGATTCATTGGAAGCAACCACCCAACAGAGAGGAAGATCATCATGAAACTGAGCACAAGCGACAAGGCAACAGGCAAGGTTCACGAAGTTAAGGGCGAAATCAAGCAAAAGGCCGGTGAGATAGTCGGCAATCCCTGCCTGGAATCCAAGGGCAGAACCGAAAAAAACGCAGGCAAAGCGCAAAATTTTGTTGGCAAAGTTGAAAAAGCCATCGGCGAGTAGTCAACTTCACGCACGGAAACCAGAGAGGGTTGGATCATGACGCAATCAGTGTTGGAACAGTTGGGCGAGCGAGTCGACGATACAGTACACAAGGCTTCGCGGGCGGCATCTGCCGTTGCGGATGTGCTTGAGGATGGCGCATACGCAGCGCGGCGTGCGGCAAAACAAGGCAGTCAGGCCGCTTCAGAGCTTTATGCTGACACCAGAAAGCGCGTGCAACGCAATCCGATCGAATCCGTAGCCGCAACCTTCGCGATAGGCATCGCGGCTGGGCTGGCGATTGGCTGGATTGCCGGTCGAAGGCAGAACTAGCAAGTGAATTGCGGTGCAAGCAGGCCCGGAAGATGGAACCGTTCGTCGCATCGCTGATTCCTTCCACGAAAAATGGCCCATTGGTTGGATGCTGCTGCGGTATCATCTTGTAGAAGCATCCACCTATGCTCAAGAGAATCGAAAGCTACTTTGAGTTCACGCGCCTGGGAACCAACTGGCGCACTGAGATTCTGGCCGGCGTCACCACCTTTCTGACCATGGCCTACATCGTGCTGGTGAACCCGGCGATCCTGGCTGCCGCCGGAATGCCGCTCAGCGCGGTTACCGCCGCCACGTGCCTCTCCGCCGGTTTCGCCTCGATCATGATGGGCGTTGTGGCGCGCTATCCGATTGCGCTGGCTCCCGGCATGGGCCTTAATGCTTACTTTGCTTACGTTGTATGCATGAGGATGCACATCCCTTGGCAAACGGCTTTGGGGGCGGTCTTCTTTTCCGGCGTGATCTTTCTTGCGCTCACTGCAACCGGCATCCGGCAGCAGATTCTTTATGCGATTCCGCATGAACTGTATGCCGCTGTGGCCAGCGGCATCGGCCTCTTCATTGCGCTGATCGGCTTCCGCAACGCGGGCTTGGTGGTGGGCGACGCCGACACGCTCCTTACCCTGGGAAACATTCGCAATCCCACGGCGGCGCTGGCTCTCGTGGGCCTGTTGCTGATGGTGGCGCTGGAAGCGAAGAAGGTGCGCGGAGCCATCCTGATTGGCGTGCTCACTGTCACTGGCCTGGCCTGGTGGATGGGCCTGACGCATTGGACGCACGGCACTGGCGGCCTCGGCTCGCTGGCCTCTACCGCTCTGCAACTCGACCTGCGCGGAGCGCTGAACAAAGGCCTGCTGGAAATTGTCTTTGTCTTCTTCTTTGTGGATCTATTTGACAATCTTGGCACGCTGGTCGCCGTCACCAAGCGCGCAGGACTGATCGAAGCCGACCACACGATCCCGCGCCTCAATCGCATCCTCTTCACCGACGCCACGGCCACCGTCTTCGGATCGCTGACTGGAACTTCGACCGTGACCAGCTACGTTGAATCCACCGCCGGCGTAGCTGCTGGAGGGCGAAGCGGCGTCACTGCCATCGTGACTGGATTGTTATTTTTGGCGGCCATCGGCGCTGCGCCCTTCACGGGCATTGTGCCCGCCGCGGCTACTGCTCCAGCGCTGATCCTGGTCGGCTCCATGATGCTCGCTTCAATTGGCGAGATTCACTGGCGCGATCCGCTAGTCGCCGTGCCTGCATTTCTGACGATGGTGATGATTCCGTTTACTTACTCCATTGCCAACGGCCTCGGCTTCGGCATCATCAGTTGGGCCGCGCTGCACCTGGCCACCGGCAAGCTGCGCAAGCAGGATTGGCTGCTCTATTTGCTGGCCGTGCTCTTCCTGGCGCGCTTCGTTTATATGGGCGCGAGTTAGAAGTGTTTTTTCAATGAGTAGAGAGTATGACGCGAACCGGGAGGTCCACGCCACAGCCGATCAACCACCCCAACGAGCAAAAACCGCTCGTTGGGGATCCCGGTCAGGAGGTCGGCGCTACTCATGCTGAGGCAAACAGGTTGGCCGCGTAGGCCTCACCGGCCAAGGCTTGGATTCCGCGGTCAAGCGTAACCTGTACGGCTCCATTGCGAATGTTTTACCGGCGCATATCAGGCATGATCCCGGTCGTTCAGCGACGGGTGGCCTAGGTCTGATCGTCGAAGCTGGTTGCCCCAGGTCCGGATTTTCGGACCTGGGAAACCTTGAACGCTTATCGCCCCACCACCAGAATCGTAAAGCTGCCGGGAACGATTGGGGGCCAGCCACGCGGATTCTGCGGCGTCGGCGCGGGGCGTGGACCCATCTCGGCGGCGGGCAGGTAGATGCGGTCCGTGGAGGCGTCATACGTCATGGTGCGGGCGCTGGCTTGCGTGGGGAGCGTCTCGATAGTCGGATAGCCGGGAGCGGCGGCGTCAATCACCGAGAGCACGCCTTCGCCGCAGGAGGCAAAGGCCAGCTTGTGCGCCGCCGAAAAACCCGCGCCGTCGGGACGGTCGCCGATGGCGGCCGTGGCCAGGACTTTGCCGGTTTTGGCGTTGACGACGGCCATCTTTTTGCCATCACAGACCGGGAAGAGGCGTGCGCCAGCAACATCAAAGCCGAGTCCGCTCGGCCCCTCGCAGCCCGCAGGCCACTCGGCGGTAACCTTGAGCTTGCGCGCGTCCAGGCGTACGATCTCGTTCTTGTCCTCGATATTGTCGAAGATGAGGCCCTTGCCATCGACGGCGGCGAACTCCGGCTTGCCGGGCAGCGGAATCGTCGCCACCACCTTGCTGGTTGCCGCGTCGATTACCGTGACATCTTTGCTGCGGCCATTGAAGGCCCAAACGGTATGCGTAGCCGGCTCGTAGACGATTGCGTCCGGTCCGGTTCCAGCGGGGATGGTGGCCACCGTCGCCAGCGTAGCGCGGTCAAAGACGACGACGGCGTTGCCGCCGCCATCGGAGATATAGCCTAACTTTCCGGCGTTATCTAGCGCCACTCCGTGCGTGCCGTGCAGACCGGTAATCGCGCCTACGAGCTTGCCCGTCTGCGTATCGACAACATCGACGCGCTGGCCGTGGGTCAGATACAGCCGGTGAGCTTGCCCATCGGCGGTCAGATCATCCCATCCGCCCTCGCCACCGATCTTCCACTGGTCGATGACTTTATAAGGCTGCTGCGCGGAGGTGATGGCCGGTGAAGCAAGCAAGGTGCTAAATGCCACAGCCACCAAGGCCAGAGTGATTAGACGAAGCGAACTCCGAGGTTGCATGATCATTCTCCAGAGACTTAAGGTTACTTATTATTTGTTGCGGGTCAGCGTCATCTCGCCGCCGGGAAAGTCGCCGCTCTCTGCCTTGGTCGTCAGCTTGATCGTGTCTCCTGTAACCACGCCCTCGTGCTTGATGGTCATCCCGTTGAAGCTGACATTAAAGGAGAGCTTGTCGCCGTCAACCTTGCCCTCGGTGATTTCCATCGGATCGCCCATTGGCCCGCCCACTGTTCCGGTCAGCTTGGTGCCGTCCACCTTAAAGGTGAAGGTGATCTGAAAGCCATCTCCATTGGGGCCGGCCATCTTGCCGGTCCAAGTGCCGAAAACGTCGGTGGCGGCAAAGGCGGTTGCAGTGCCAAAAGTCATCAACAACGCTGCACAGATGCACAAAAGCGTTTTCATCGATCCAACCTCGTGGTTAAATTGTACGGCGGATAACCCTGAATCAGCCGCACTTTACAGCATGACGGAAAGATTCCCTTAAAAGTTTCCCGCTTGTCGGAAATGAACCAGCAAATTTGGTCAGATGAGAGAAGCTCATTCTCCAATCCGACTGCAACTGCCCCCGATGCGTTACCCTCATACATGGGGCTAGCACAGGCCCAGAGGACTTCACCTTGCGCATTGTTCTCTCGAATATCGGCACCCTTGGCGATACGAATCCGCTGATCGCCCTTGCTTTGGAGCTCAAACGCCGCGGCCACACGCCGGTGATGGCGCTGCCCGCCGTCTACGAATCGAGGATTCGGCCGCTGGGGCTGGAGTTTCACGCCGTCCGCCCGGATATTGACCCGACCAACACCATCCTGGTCGAGATGATTTACGACATCAAGAACGGGACCGAGCGCGGATTGCGCGACTTTCTCTTTCCCGTGCTGCGGCAGACTTACGACGACCTGCTGGACGCCGCCACCAAACCTGCGCGCGCTGACCTGCTGCTGCTGGGCGAACTGAATTACGCCGGACCGATCGTTGCCGAGGTTACCGGCATTCCCTGGGCCAGCTATGTGCTCGCGCCACTCTCATTCTTCTCGGCCTTTGATCCGCCGGTGCTGCCGCCTTACCCGCGCCTGGCGCGCGCTGACCGCTTCGTCCCCGGCTTCGGACGCGTCATCAAGCGCGTGGCGCGCTTTGTCAGCCGTAAATGGCCTGATCCAATCTATGCGTTGCGCAATGAACTCGGCCTGCCCAGGGGCGCAAATCCCCTCTTTGACGCCAAACACTCGCCGAATCTGGTGCTGGCGCTGTTCTCGCGCGTGTTGGGCGTTGAGCAAAAAGACTGGCCGGTCAACACGCTCATCACCGGTTTCTGCTTCTATGATGCCGATGCCGGCAACCAGGCGCTGCCGCCGAATCTGGAGAAGTTTGTCTCCGCCGGCGAGCCACCGGCGGTTTTCACGCTTGGCTCCGCCGCCGTGCTGGCTGCGGGAGATTTCTACGAGGTCTCTGCTCAGGCCGCCATCCGCATGGGCATTCGCGCCGTGTTGTTGATCGGTACAGATCCGCGCAACCAACTGAAGACGGCGCTGCCGGAGTCCATTTGTGTTGCCGAATACGCGCCTTATTCGGAGCTCTTCAACCGTGCCTCGATGGTCGTTCACCAGGGCGGCGTCGGGACTACGGCGCAATGCTTGCGCGCCGGCAAGCCAATGCTGATTATGCCCTTCAGCCACGACCAGCCGGACAATGCGCGTCGCATGCTGCGCCTCAAAGTCGGTCGCGTCATCCAGCGCGGAAAGTATACGCCGTGGCGAGTGGCGCGCAAGTTAAAGCAGATGCTTGCCGCTCCGCTTTTGGCCGAGCGATCCAAGAGCGTTGCACAGCGGTTAGCCGGCGAAGACGGCGTCCGCACCGCCTGCGATGCGTTGGAAGAGCTGTACAGGAATACAACTAGCCGGAGTTGATTTAGAAGCGCAAGCCAAGCCTCAAAGGAAACTCCTCTTCATCGTCTTCCAGCGCGCGCATCGAGCAGTGCTCCCGAATCAGCGAGCGATGCCAGATGCGGATCAGGCCGTGGGCGGCGGCCAGGCCTGCGGCGGTAAAAACCAGATGCCACGAGTCCGCTTCCATCCATTCCTCCGACGCAATCGGCAGTAGCGCCACAATCGGCAGGTAGATCGCATATTTGACAATTGAAAAAGCGATATTCGTCTCTTCGCGCGGGGCTTCTCCGCTGAAGGGCAGCGTCTTGATGTTCAAGAAGAGAATGTCGGTCAACAGCAAGCAGAGGCCGGTGGCACAGAGCAGTTGGCTGATGGTTGCTGACAATGTAAGCATCACTGACAAATCAACAGCGCGCGACGCAACGAGGAAGCTAATGGTAAGAATCAAGCCCCAGAGGAAGGCCCAGAGCTTGGCGGCTTGAAACTGCTCCATCGCAGTGCCAAACTTTGGCGGGTTGCCATGCGTCACGCGAAAGATCCAGCTTCCTTGCCGGTTGCCGGGCGAGACGAAGGCCATGCGCAATCCTGCAATCGTCCAGAAGGCGATGACTCCGGTTGCGGCGCGCAGGCCGTCGGGCGAGAAATCGATGCGTATGTGTTGATGCGCAATGTGAATGCGCAGGATGAGAGCCACAACCAGCGAGAGCCCAACGCCGCCATAGATCACGAGATAGATGCGATAGCGTTGGACGCGCAGCAGCGTTTGGCTGATGAAGTGGAAGACAGCGCGGCTGTTGGGCGCGCGCAGGATGGTGGCATGAAGAAGCCGATGCAGCGGCCATGCAAACCAGTTGCGCGTGTCGCGCGCGCCGGAGCCCTCCACCAACTGGCGCATGCGGCGCAGATAAGCAATCGGATAAGTGAGCGCAACTACTCCGGCTGTGATGAGCAGGGCCGCGCATCCGACTTCGGCGAGGCGCGTGTAAATCGGCAATGCGGATGAGCCCTCCAGGAGGCACTGTTCGATGCTCAGGAACCAGAAAGGCGGGCAGAAGTAGCCGAGAGCTGAACCGGATTCGAGAGCAGTGGAGACTAGAGCAGAGATCAGCGGGTAAAGCAGAAAGAGCATCAGCAGAGAGGCAATCAACAGGCCTTGCAACAGGAGAGAGATTTTTCGGAAGAAGCGCTCGCCCAAGATGGAGAGCAGCAGGCCTTGCAAAGCCAGGATGAAAGCGGCCGCAAAAAACCCACTGCCTGCCACGGCCACGAGATGACCGGCGAAGAGTCGCGCGATGTTTGGCGGATCAACCACCAAGGGAAAGATGAGCAGGCCCAGCAGATTTGCGTCGAAGAGAAAGCCGAAGATAAAGATGATTATCGCGGCGATGCGCGCCATGAACAATCTGCGATTCGGAATCGGCAATGTGGTCAAGACAAAAATATCAAGCAGGTCGGGGAAGAACATATCCCATTCAAAGACCGTGGCGATGCCGATGGTGACGAATGAATAAACGATGAAAAAAAAGTGATGACCGACCTGCGTCCAATAAGATGGCGGCTTGGGTGGCCAGCCAAAGAAGGGGTGATAGAGCGGCCACAAATACATTGCATAGAAGAAGCC
>Ga0181519_10001058_pt1 | contig 24253 bp, 18 predicted proteins | sample PEATcosm2014_Bin_26_FD_121102 | JGI IMG/M metagenome (GOLD analysis project Ga0181519, IMG submission 121102) | Peatland microbial communities from MTU Mesocosm Facility, Houghton, MI, USA - PEATcosm2014_Bin02_10_metaG | ecosystem: Environmental > Terrestrial > Soil > Wetlands > Peat | place...
CAAAGACGACACCCGATGACTTCTGCCCTGACGCTTCCGGAACGAGACGACTTCGCGAACACCGACACGCGCTTCGGCCCGCTTCGTACCCACGACCGCTTCGACTATCTGCCGATCACCGCGCGCGACACCTATCGCTGGCCCAACGGTGCGCGCCTTGCCGTCTATCTTGGTTTCAATCTGGAGCATTTCGCCTTCGGCGAGGGACTGGGCGCCAATCTGGGGCCGCTATCGCCGCAGCCCGACGTGCTCAACTTCAGTTGGCGCGAATACGGCAATCGGGTGGGGGCGTGGCGCTGCCTCGATCTGTTCGACGATTTGTCGATGCCTGCGGGGGTGGTGGTCAATACGTCGCTGCTCGATCATTGCCCCGCGCTCGTGCACGCGTGCGTGGCGCGCGGCGACGAGTTGATCGGACACGGGCATACGAACGCACATCGTCAGAGCGATTTCGACCTCGTGCATGAGCACGATCTCCTCGCACATTGCCGCGATCGTCTGCGCACCGAGACGGGATGCACGCCAACGGGATGGCTGTCGCCGTGGATCTCGGAGACGCATCACACGCCGGATCTGCTCGCGCGCACGGGCTATCGCTACACGCTGAACTGGTGCCACGATGACCGGCCGGTGCGCATGCGAACGTCGCACGGCCCGTTGTGGTCGGTGCCGTATCCGCAGGAGGTGAACGACATTCCGATGATCGTGGGACGCCAGCTCGATGGCGCGGCATTCGCCGACATGATTGCAGATCAGTTCGACGAAATGTATGCGCAGGCGGAGCATCCGACACGCGCGCAGCCGCTGGTGATGGGGATCGCCCTGCATCCGTATCTCGTCGGGCAGCCGTATCGCCTGCGCCATCTGCGCCGCGTGCTCAGCCCTATCGCCGACGCCGCGCGACGTGGTGAAATCTGGCTCACCACGCCGGGCGACATCGCCGCGCACGTCACGGCCTTGAGCGTTACCCAACCCGATGCCATCATGGGGTGACGCCGGACATGACGCTCAAGCTTCACTGCCCGGTGTGCCCGGACTGCCCGCCTTCTACCCTGTTACCGTCACCGCCCATGGCTGCCGACAAGCCCCTGACCCCTTCGCGACGCGCTGCCGGCAAATCCGCCCGGTCTGCCGCCGCCGCGTCTGCGCACGACACCGAATCGCGTTTGCTCTCCCTGCATGCGCCCGCCGCGCAAGACCTGAGCGAGCAGAGCGCCGAGACGCGCATCGAGACGCATATCTATCGCACTATCGTCGATGGCGTGCTCGGCCATCGTCTGACGCCCGGCACCAAGCTGCCGGAGCCGGAGCTATGCCAGCTCTTCGACGTGGGGCGTGCCGTGGTGCGTCGCGTGCTGGAGCGTCTGGCGCATGACGGCATCGTGACGCTGCGTCCCAACAAGGGCGCGGTGATCGCCGAGCCGACGCCGGAGGAAACCCGCGAGATCTTCGAGGCACGGCGGGCGCTGGAGCGTGCGCTCGTGGAACTCGCGGTTGCCAACGTGACCGACGACGATCTCGCCATGCTGCGCCGTCAGCTCGACGCCGAACATGCGGCCATGCACCGCTTCGATCAACCGTCGTGGGCGCGCCTCGCGAGCGATTTCCATTTGCGCGTCGCGGCACTGGCGGGCAATGCGGTACTGCTGCGCTATCTCAGCGAGTTGATCTCGCGCTGCTCGCTCATCGTCGGGTTGTACGAGCCGCCCGGCTATGCACCGTGCGAACACGACGAACACACCGCCATCGTGGAGTGCATCGCGCGGCGCGATGCCACAGGCGCCATCGCCCGCATGCAATCGCATCTCGAAGAGCTCGAGCGACGTATCGAGACGACACGCATGCGCGGCCAGAAGAGTCTGGCGTCGCTGCTCGGGTTGCCGGAAGTGGCATCGCCGGAGGATGCCGCACCGCCGAGCGCGCCCGCCAGGCGTCAACGCCGTGAGCGAACCTGAGGGCATCGCATGGAAATCGACTTCCGGGAAATTACGGCGTATCAGCGCTACAAACTCATGGCGAGTCTGATCGTGCCGCGTCCGATCGCGCTCGTCACCACGCTCAACGAGGACGGCACCGTCAACGCCGCCCCCTTCTCGATGTTCAACATGCTCGGCGAGGAACCGCCGATCGTGATGCTCTCGATCAACCGGCGCAACGACGACTCGCTCAAGGACACCGCCGCCAACATCCTGCGCAGTCGGGAATACGTCGTGCATCTCACCGACGAAGCGATGACGGCGCGCATGCACGCGTGCGGCGACCCGCTGCCACCCGGCGAGAGCGAACTGACGCACGCGGGACTGACACCGGTGGCGAGCAGCCTCGTCGCGCCACCGCGTATCGCGCAGGCGCCGGTCGCCTTCGAGTGCACCCTTTGGGAAACGCTGGAGACGCCGAGCCGCCATATCTTCATCGGGCGCGTCGAGCGCATGCATGCGCGCGACGAACTGATCGATACACAGCAATGGCGCGTGAGGTTACAGAACTACTTTCCCGTGGGACGGTTCGGGGCGAGCTTCTACGTCGATACGCGCAATCGCTTCTCGCTGGAACAGGACGGCGGCCAACCCACGGTCAGCACCGCCGTCGATGAGATGTAGTGGCAAGCGCAAAGAGCACGTGACGACGGCGCTACGCTGCCACGTGCTCGCGGTTTGAACGCAGCTTCAATCGAAACGACGGCCGCGCGTCTCCGGCATCTTCAGATAGACGACGAGCGAGATCGCTGCGCAGATCGTCACGTACCAATAGAAGTACGACTCGTGGCCGCTCGCCTTGAAGCGCAGCGCCACGAACTCCGTCGTGCCGCCGAGGATCGCCGTCGTGAGCGCGTACGGGAAGCCGACCGCCAACGCTCGAATGCGCGGCGGGAACAGCTCCGTCTTCGCCAGCATGTGCACCGACGTGAAGCCCGAGAGCATTACCAACCCGGCGAACGAAAGCGCGAACGCCACCACCGGATCTTTCGTGTGGCTAAGCGCCGTGAAAAGCGGCACGGAGAACAGCGTCGTGCTCACGCCGAAGATCATCAGCACCTTGCGACGGCCGATCACGTCCGAGAGCAGCCCGAACAACGGTTGCAACGGCATGTAGAGCAACAGCGCCAGCGTGGAGACGAACGTCGCCGACTCCTTCGACAGTCCGACCGAGTTCACCAGAAACTTCTGCATGTAAACGGTGAACGTGTAGAACGCCACCGTGCCGCCGATGGTGATGCCGATGGCCAGCAGAATCTGCGGCCAGTGCGCCAGCACTTCGCGGGCAATCGACGTCTCACGCTTCTTCGCGCTCTCGACGAACGCATCACTCTCCGTCACGTTGCGACGCATGTACAGTGCAAACAGGGCCAGCACGCCGCCCAACACGAACGGAATGCGCCATCCCCAATGCTCGATCTGCTCTGCGGTGAGCAATACGCGTTGCATCAGCAGCATCAGACCGAGCGCAACGAGTTGTCCCGCGACCACGCTCACTTGCAGGAAGCCGAGGTAGAAGCCCTTGCGATGCTCCGGTGCGACTTCGCTCAGATAGGTCGCGCTCGTGCCGTACTCGCCCCCCATCGACAGACCTTGCAGCAAACGCGCCGCAATCAACACCATCGGGGCGAAGATACCGATGGTGGCGTAACCGGGCGTCAGCGCGATCATCATCGAACCGACGCTCATCGCGAGCACCGATCCCGTGAGCGCCGCCTTGCGGCCGCGACGGTCGGCGTACAGTCCGATGAGCCAACTGCCCAGCGGACGCGCCACATAGCCGACTGCGGCAATCGCCGCCGTATTCATCAACTGGACGGTCGGGTTGTCGCCGGGGAAAAAGGCTTTCGCAAAATAGATCGAGAAGATGCTGTACGCGAGGAAGTCGTACCACTCGATCAGGTTGCCCGCGAGGCCGCCGACGATGGAACCGATCTTGACCGGCGCACGCGCGCCCGAGGCGGCGTGAGACGCGTGTGAGGTTTGCGAGGGGCGGGCGGCAAGGGAATCCGAGGGGGGCGTCAAAATCTGTCTCCGTGACTTGTTGTCTACCGCAGTCGTGCAGTGATGCCGTGCTGCTGGAAATGCGAGCGACGCCGCGAACGGCCGGCGTCACTGTCAGGCGTATTCAAAGGCGGGCGCGAAGCCGCTCAGTCGGCCGCGTACTTTTTGTCGAGCGCGTCGTAGAACGACTTGTTCACCAGACGCTGGCGCTCTGCGAAAGGCACCACGAGCGACGGATCTTCGTCCAGACGGCCGGTATCGCGCAGCGTACCCAACGCCTTCTGCATGCCGAGTACGGCACTTTGCAGCGCGGCGTTTGCATACAGCACGATGCCGTAGCCCAACTCGGCCAGACGCGGCTGCGATTGCGTCGGCGTCTTCCCGCCAATGACGATGTTGATCAGTTGCGGACGATCGAACAGCGCCGGCAGACGCTCGATATCGGCCAGCGTCTCCGTCGCTTCGATGAACAGGATGTCCGCGCCGGCGTCGATGAAGCGGCGCCCGCGTTCGATGGCGGCTTCAATGCCCTCCACGGCTGCGGCGTCGGTGCGGGCGATGATCTGGAGGTTGGCGTCTTCACGCGCATCGACGGCGGCGCGGATCTTGCCGGCCATCTCGTCGGCACCGATCACGGCCTTGCCGTTGAAGTGGCCGCACTTCTTGGGCAACACCTGATCTTCGAACTGGATGGCATCGGCGCCGCTGCGCTCGAGCACGCGCACCGTATGACGCACGTTCAATGCGTTGCCGAAGCCCGTGTCGGCATCGACGATGATCGGCAGCGACACGGCGTCGCGCACACGGGCGGTGTGCTCAGCCATCTCGGCCAGCCCCACGAACGCGAGGTCGGGCAGTCCGAGCGACATGTTGGTGACGCCCGCCCCGGTGAGGTACAGCGCCTCGAACCCGGCGTCTTCGATCACCCGCGCCGAGAGCGCGTTAAAGGCGCCGGGCACGAGCAGCCCCTGGCGGGCCTCGACTTTGCGGCGGAATTCGGCGCGGCGTTGCGCGGTCGCGGTGGTCATGAGGTGTCTCCGTATCGGTAAATGGCCTTACCGTTCGCAATCTGCGTGCCAGTCGCCACGTCACGTGAGAACGCCGCGCAAATCGACGTCAAATCATGCACTTGCGCTGAGCAGCCCGTTTTCTGCGGATGTGGCAGAATCGACGAACAGCCATTGAAACGTTTCATGAAACGCTTTTGAAACACTCGTGAAACACTCACGACGCGGTGCGTGAAACGTTTCATCGACGCCGTACGGAGACATCGTCATGCCCCCCAGCCTTTCCGGCACTGTGCCGCCGCCCTCTGCTTCGGCCGCCGCGGCCACCACGGCCGCACCGTCCGCACTGTCAGAGCGCCGCGCCCGTCGTCCGGGCATCGCCCTCGTCAGCATCAGCCGGTTGCAGACCCTGTGCGAGACCGTTGCACCGCGCTACACCGACCGGGCGCGCTTCTATTCCGTGCGCGAAGGTTACGGCGCGGCCGTCACGGCGTTGCAGTCGTATGTGGAGTCGGGCGCGGTCGATGTGGTGCTCGCGGCCGGATCGAACGGCGCTTACCTGCGCGAGAACCTCGACGTGCCGGTCGTGACCGTCAAGGTCAATGGCTTCGACGTGCTCAGCGCGATCACGCGTGCCACGACCACGTGGCCGGATCAACCGTTGGGTCTGGTGCTTCATGAGACCGTGTCGCGCGAGTTGGACGATCTCGGCCAGTTGCTCAAGATCGAGCTTCGGCAACGCGCGTATCGCTCCGCCGACGAAGTGCAGGCCGCCGTCGACACGCTGGCCGCGCAAGGCTGCAAGGTCATCATCGGCCCCGGCATGGCGTGCGATCTGGCGCAACAGGCAGGGCTCGAACACGTCTTTCTCTATTCGCTGGGCGCAGTGGAAGAAGCCTTCGAGCGATCCGTCGAGCTGGCGCGGGTGAGCCGCGAGAAGGAAGCGAAGCGCATGCGTCTGAACACCATCGTGGCGCACATGCGCGACGGGGTCGCGGCCTTCGACGAGAACGGACAACTCGAAGCGGTGAATCCGGCGATGTTTTCGCTGCTCGACATCGACGCCGAGCGAATGGCGACCCACGGCGCCCGCCAATTCGAGCTCACACGAAAGCTCGGGCCGATGTTGCGCGAGTTGTCTGAGGGCGGCGTGGCCATCGAGGAACGTCTGGCGCATATCGACGGTCGCGCGTTCATCGTGAGTTGCGTGCCGATCAACGAGCACGGTATGCGCTCGGGTGTAGTCGTCACCGTGCAGGACGCCCAGATGGCCCAGCGCATCGACCGTTCCTTGCGCACGACACAGCGGCCCAGGCACCTCGTCGCGAAGCATGAGCTTGCCGAGTTGGTTGGCAATTCGCCGCAGATCGAGAAGGTGAGACGGCTGGCGCGTACCGGCGCGTCTCACGATGCCACGGTGCTGCTGACCGGCGAGAGCGGAACCGGTAAGGAACTGGTCGCGCAGGGCATTCACAACGCGAGCGCACGACGCGGCAATCCGTTCGTCGCCTTCAACTGTGCGGCGCTGCCCGAAGGGCTCATCGAGAGCGAGCTGTTCGGGCATGACGAGGGCGCCTTCACTGGCGCGCGGCGCGGAGGCAAGGCGGGGCTGTTCGAGATTGCACACACGGGCACCATCTTCCTCGACGAGATCGGCGAGATGCCCGCCGCATTACAGAGCCGGTTGCTGCGCGTGTTGCAGGAACGCGAAGTGATGCGGCTGGGGTCGGGGCGTCCGGTCCCGATCGATGTTCGGGTGATTGCCGCGACACATCGCGACCTCAACGCGCTGGTCGAGCAAGGACGGTTCCGTGCGGATCTGTATTTCCGCTTGAACCTGCTGCAAGTCACGCTGCCCGCATTGCGCGAGCGCCGCGAGGATATCCGTCTGCTCGCACAAACGCTGCTCTCGAGAAACGCCGCGCAATACGGGCTGGATGCTCGCGCGTCGAAGCCGATTCTTGAGGTGCTTTCGCCGCTGTTCGATCATTACGACTGGCCGGGCAATGTGCGTGAGCTGGAGAATCTGCTCGCGCGTGCGGCGATCTATCTCGATAACGATATCGCTCGTCATGCGCAGACCGTGCATGAGGTGTTTCCGGAGTTGCAGCGACTGTCGACCCGTGCGCCGCGTGCTTCGAAAAGCGACGCCGACGAGGCCGCAACCCTCTCGCCCATCTCGCCCATCACGCCAGTCACGCGCGCAGCCGCGCTTGCGGCGTTGCAAGCCGCGGGCGGCAATCGCGCGGCGGCAAGCCGTGCGCTCGGCATCAGCCGCACGACCTTCTGGCGACTGATGAAAGCCACCGAGTGATGGCACGCCCACAGGCGAAGTGCCGGCGGATCGAATTTGACGAGTCGGCATTCACGCAAGAACGATCAAATGGGGGTCGGCACGATGCCCTACAGTTACGTCGATACGTTCTCGGAAATGCCATGCACCCCGTTGCAAAAGCCCTTTGGTTTATCGAAGTCCGATTGGGCGACGAACTGACACTCGATCACATCGCCGACGCCTGCGAGATGACGCGCTTCTCGCTCTCACGCCTTTTTGCCGTCACCACCGGTTGGCCCGTGATGCGATATGTGCGCTCGAGACGACTGACGCGGGCAGCGCACGCGCTGGTGGCGGGTGCGCCGGAGATTCTCGGTGTGGCGCTCGATGCGGGGTATGGGTCTCACGAGGCGTTCACGCGCGCATTCACCGACGCCTTCGGCCTGACGCCGGAGCAACTGCGTTCGCGCCGTCATCTTGAAGGTCTGACGCTTTTGGAGCCGCTGCGTATGAAAGAAATCCGGTTTGTCGAACTCGTGCCGCCTCGCTTCGAGACGCCCTCGCTGCGGCTCATTGCCGGGATGAGTGACCGGTTCACGTTTGCCACGAACGAAGGCATTCCCGCGCTGTGGCAAGCGTTCAATCCTTACATCGGCAACCTTCCCGATCAGGTCGGCGATCTGACATACGGCGTGTGCTGCAACCCCGACGGTGACGGCGGATTCGAATACATCGCGGGGGTGGAGGTGCGTCGTAAAGACCGTCTGCCGGACGGCTTCCGATGCGTGGAAATTCCCGCCGTGCGCTATGCCGTGTTTGAACATCGCGGACACATCTCGACGTTGCACCAGACGGTCTACACCCTCTGGCATCACTGGTTCCCGTCGTCAGGACTGCAAGCCGCCGACGCCCCCGACTTCGAGCGGTACAGCGCCGATTTCGATCCCGTTGCCGGCACGGGAACGCTGGAGATCTGGGTGCCGGTCAGCGAGTGAGGCCGATCCGCGAGTTGGCGTGTCGCAATGCATACCAACCACATTTCGTGACACGCTGAAACGTTCCCCCCCGCGCACTCACATAATTCGCTCCTGTCTTCCGTCCCGGTCCGTGTGGATCGCAACCTGTCAGGCGAGAGCGAATTGGTCTCATCACAAACCACCCGTCCCAGCGGCCAGAGCACGCTGTCGGATTTGCTACTGCTTGTAGCGCTCTCCACGCTTTGGGGAGCGTCTTACACGTTCATCAGAATCGGCGTCACAACGATTCCGCCGCTCACACTGATCGCCGCGAGGACGTTGATCGCTGGATCGGGCCTGCTGCTCTGGATGCGAATCCAGCGGATCCCGATGCCGCGAGACCCCGGCATCTGGCGACGCTTCTTCGTTCAGGCGTTGTTGAACAGCGTCGTTCCGTTCACGCTCATCGCGTGGGCTGAGCAGTCGGTGGAAGCGGGGCTGGCAACCATCCTCAACTCCGCGTCGCCCGTCTTCGCGTTTCTCGGAACGTGGTTGATTACGCGTCACGAGCGATTGACGCCCAGAAAATGCGTCGGCGTGGCGGCTGGACTGATCGGCATTTGTCTTGTCGTAGGGGTCGGCGCGTTCGAAACGCTAGGGCAGCAGCTCGTGCCTCAATTGGCGATCGTCGCAGCAACCGTCTGCTATTCGGGTGCGGCGATCTACGGGCGATCGTTCAAGGGGCTCCCCCCCGTGGTGCCGGCGGCGGGCTCGCTCATGGTTGGCGCGGTATTGCTCGTGCCAACCAGTCTTGTTGTCGATCGTCCGTGGACGCTTCACCCGTCGGCCCAATCGCTCGCAGCGCTCGTCGCGCTATCGGTCGTCTCCACGGCGTTCGCGTTCGTCATCTACTTCCGGCTCGTCAAGACACTGGGATCGGTTGGCGCGACCGCACAAGCCTATCTGCGAGTGCCGATCGGTGTCGGCATCAGCATCGCAGTGCTTGGAGAATCGCTCTCCACGTCCGCATGGTTAGGGCTGGCGTGCGTCGTCGCAGGCGTGGCGGCCATGACGCTTCCGTCGAGAAACGCCTGAGCGCCACGGGTCTGCTCTGCGATGTCGATGACGCGAGTGCGGTTGGGCGGACGTCAGGGCTTCATGGCATAGGTCGCCAGAAACGTAGGCAGAAAACGATCGATCACGAAGCGCGGATTGGGTTGTTCGTCTTCATAGAAGCCCTTGAGTACGAACCCCGCGTCGAGTTGTCCGCCGATCTGCTCGCCAAGGCTGTGACCGAAGACCAACGCTTCGCCGCCGGATTGCTTTGCGGCCAGTTCCGCCGGCGTCAGATCACGAACGTCGGAGTAGGGCACTTTGAAGCGCGGGCGGATGATGCCCTTCGACGCGTACTCCGGATCACGATCCTCCACAAAAACCACCGGATTGAAGAAGCTGCTGAGCAGTCTCCCGCCGCAGCGTAATACCCGGAAGCATTCCTGCCACACCGGGCGAATATCCGGCACGTACAGATTGGAAATCGGGTGGAAGACGCAGTCGAACGAGGCGTCGTCGAACATCGACAGATCGCGCATGTCGCCCTGAACTGTCGTGAGCGTCAGGGCATCCCGGCGCGCGACCATTTCGTCCTGTGCCAACTGGGCAGCGGAGGCATCCAGCACGCTCACGCATGCGCCTGCCGCGCTCAGCACCGGCGCTTGTTGACCACCGCCGGAGGCGAGACAAAGGATGCGTAGGCCCCGGACGTCGGGCAACCAGCCGTCGGGGAGCGCCGACGGTGTGAGGTGCACGGCCCAGTCGCCGCGTCTGGCCGACGCAATGACGTCTGCGCTGACAGGACGCGACCACTCGCACTTCGTCGCCGCCTGGCGATCCCATGCGGCGCGGTTGTGTTCGAGAACGTCGAGGTGAGGAGCTTGCGAATCAGACATGGTGTTTTCCTGATAAGAATGGGGAAAACTGCCCATACAGACGCGAAACGCATATCGATGCAACGACGCGACAGGCCGCGGTGGCCGGTGACGCAAACGTCGGGTCAGGCTCGATCGTCAAAAGTCAAAACGAAAAGCAATGCGCTCGCGCAACAGGCAGCGAGTGGACGAGATGCAGAAGCATCCGGCATTACTTGTTCATTCTGATTGACTCCGGAGGAAGGGGAGGGACGCGCGAGATGGTAGCACCTCGCATTGAAAGCAAAAAGCGCTGTCCTGCGGGACAGCGCTTTTTGTGGGCATTCACAGCTTGTGGTGTGCGTCCCGTTGGGACAGACGCGCGCACATCGCCTAAATCCCGCTTAGATCACGCCTTGCGCGAGCATCGCGTCGGCGACCTTCACGAACCCGGCGACGTTAGCGCCGTTCACGTAGCTCACCGAGCCATCGGCACGGCGGCCATGTGCCACACAGACCTCGTGGATGCTGCGCATGATGTCGTGCAGACGCGCATCGACTTCCTCGCGCGGCCACGAAATACGCATGGCATTCTGGCTCATTTCCAGCCCCGAGGTGGCAACGCCACCGGCGTTGCTCGCCTTGCCCGGCGCGTACAGAATGCCGTGGCTCTCGAAGCGCTTCGCCGCCTCGTTGGTCGACGGCATGTTGGCGCCTTCCGCAACGCAAATCACACCGTTCCCGATCAGCGTTGCGGCGTCGTCGGCATCCAGTTCGTTCTGCGTGGCGCACGGCAGCGCCACGTCGACAGGGATATGCCAGGGACGCTGGCCCGGCAGGAATTCGAGACCGGTGCGCTTCGCGTAATCGCTGACGCGACCGTAGTGATGGTTCTTCACATCCATCAGTTCGGCGAGTTTTTCGGGGGTGAAGCCCGCCTCATCGACGACCGTGCCGCTGGAGTCGGAGACGGTGATGACCTTCGCGCCGAGCGCCATGGCTTTCTCTACCGCGTATTGCGCAACGTTGCCCGAGCCCGAGACGCTCACACGCAAGCCGTCGAAGCTGCGGCCGGTCTGCTTGAGCATTTCCTCGGCGAAGTACACCGTGCCGTACCCCGTGGCTTCCGGACGAATCAGCGAGCCGCCGAACGACAAGCCCTTGCCAGTGAACACGCAGTCAGCGCGATTGGAGAGCTTCTTCATCATGCCGGCCATAAAGCCGACTTCGCGGCCGCCCACACCGATATCACCGGCGGGTACGTCCGTGTCGCTGCCGACATGCCGGAACAGTTCGCTCACGAACGCCTGACAGAACCGCATGACTTCGCCGGGGCTCTTGCCTTTGGGATCGAAGTCGGAACCGCCTTTGCCACCGCCCATCGGCAGGGTAGTCAGTGCGTTCTTGAAGGTCTGCTCGAAGGCGAGAAATTTGAGGATCGAGAGGTTGACCGACGGATGGAAACGCAGGCCGCCCTTGTACGGGCCGATGGCCGAGCTGTGCTGGATGCGATAGCCGCGATTGACCTGAACGTCACCGTGATCGTTGACCCACGACACCCGGAACATGACGATGCGCTCGGGTTCGACCAGACGGTCGAGCAAACCGTGCTCGGCATATTTCGGATGCTGCGAAATGAAAGGCCACAGGCTTTCCATCACCTCCGTGACAGCTTGCAGGAACTCCTGTTGGCCAGGGTTGCGCTCGGCAGTGGAGCGCAGGAAATCGTCAAGTGATTGATATTTCATCTCGGATGCCCATGAATGGGGCTTATTCTTGTGCGGGAAAAGCATTTTGCACCATTTAGGATCACAAGATGATCAGTAAATTAAAAAAATGGCGTGAATTTCAGTGTTTTGTGCTGACATCGAACGTAGTGCCAAGCAATCGTGCTTAACGCTAGTTGTGCTTAGGCCGCCGAGCCCCGGGCTTCCTCCAGCATCCACTTCGCAAACGCCTGTACTGGCCCGTCACACAATTCGATGGGCTCGGGCAGCACGAGACAGAATTTTTTGGCGACCGCTTTGCCATCCGGCCAGGGGGCGACCAGGCGGCCCTGCTCAAGCTCGGCACCGATGTATAGACGCGGCACCAGCGCAACACCCAAGCCAGCGAGCGCCGCCGCTATCAGCATGGAATGGAGATCGTAACGGGCGCCGACCGCCGGGTTGGTCAGCGCGATGCCTGACGCCTGCGCATAAATCTGCCAGGCGTCGGGATTTTGCCGACGGTGGAGGAGCGGCAGCTCGTCGAGCGACGGGTTGGCACGGGCGTCTGAGAGAAGCGCCGGACTGCACACGGGCACGAGAATCTCCTCGAGCAGGTGATGCAGATGCATACCCGCCCACGCCGGATGCTCGAAATGAATGGCGGCGTCGAAGCCGCTACCGGCAAGAAGGAAGGGCTCCATTCGTTCGGCAATGTGCACGGTGATGTTCGGATGCGCATGCTGAAAGCGCTTCAGCCTCGGGATGAGCCAACGGGTCGCGAACGTCGGGCTCGCAGCGATATCAATGCTGGCGCCCTCAATGGGCTGCCCCATGAGATAGAGGCTGTCCCGTTCCAGCCGATCCAGAATCTCCCGAACCTGCACCGCGTATCGCGTGCCATTGGGCGCGAGTCGAACCCGATTTCCTATTCGCTCGAACAAGGCCACCCCCAAAAACGCCTCCAACCGGCCGATCTGACGACTGACCGCGCCCTCGGTGCGGGCCAGTTCCTCGGCGGCGCGGGCAAAGCTGCCATGTCGAGCCGCGGCCTCGAACGCCAGGAGTGCGGAGTTGCTTGGAATTTTTCGTCGCATGAAAGTCTCGCCGGTCGGAACGTGTTCGGCGCCAGCTTGAGCAAACATCACTGAAGGCTGACTTTAATTCGTTATAGGCATTGGAAATGCCAGCTTAGCATTACGTTACCGCACTAAGGATGCACGCTTCGTAGAAGGATGCGCATCCTGTACAGAGGACAATCTGATGATTTACACCGTGGAATGCAGCTTCGCCGACCCCGGCAGCGAAGCCGAATGGAACGACTTCTACAGCCTTGAAAAGCTGCCGGCCCTCATCTCGGTGACCGGCTTTCACACGTCGCAGCGCTTCAAAGCGATAAGCGAGGGTTGTCCGGTCTACCTGGCGGTGCACACGATTGACTGTCTCGACGTTCTGACGGGAGAGGAATATCGCCAGAAGGGCGGTGGCAATTTCGCAAGGTGGCAGCAGCACATCACCGACTGGCATCGAAATCTCTATAGCGATATCGGTCTCGCACCGGCGGTGAAGGCTGACGAACGCCTCGTGCTGTGTGCAAGCGGTCCCGATCCGCTGATTCAGTTGGGGCTTGAGCCGCTGGCCATGCAAGCCGTTGCGTTGGAGAAGTTTCCGGAGCGTCGCTGGCTCGCCGTTCTGCCTCGGGAAAGCGCTCAGCGTGTCGTAAGTGCGGCTGACGGTATCTACCTCTACGCGCCGATGACGGAGCAACTGACAAGCGCTCGCTCCCGTTCCACAGCGCTGACAAAGTAGGTCTGCGATGCCGAACGTCACTTTCTATATCGACGCGGAAAGAATGCCGTCTGACGAGTGTCTTGCGGGGCTTTCCAGCGACTGCATCGAACTCTGTACGAAGGTCATTGGCGCGCAAGTCAAAAACGTTCACGTCATCTATGTGGGCGTTCGGCATGGGCATGGTCATCCTGTCTTCGCGCAAATCCAGTATCGACTCGAGGCGTTTCGCACGCCTCCGGTGATGAGCCGATTCATGGAAGCCATGGACAACGCCATCGCTCACCGCACGGGCCTCTCGGCCCGCATTCGTTGTTTTGGTTATGCGGCGTCGAGCATTCACGCCCGAAATTAATCCGTCTGGAGAACTGCCGTGTCCGCTCCCGCTTTTCCGAGTCAACAAGTTGGGGATTTCACGATTACCGCCATCAGCGATGGCTACCTCACTGCCAGTCTCGACTTCCTCTCGAATATCGACACGTCGGAGGCATCCAGAATGCAGCGCGATGCCGGGCAGAAGGCGCCCTCTGCGGTGCACATCAACTGCTACGTAGTGCGCGGCGCGGGCCGCACGATCCTCATCGATGCGGGCGCCGGAGGGATCAAGCAGTGGGGCGGTCGGCTGCAACACAATTTGTTGCTCGCCGGTATCGAGCCGTCGTCGATCGACACGATCCTGCTCACGCACGCTCACCCCGACCATGTCGGGGGGCTGGTGGATTCCGCCGGACAAGTGGCCTTCCCGAACGCGGAGCTTGTTGCGCATCGGCGCGAGGTCAGGTTCTGGCAGGACGACGGGAATCTGAGCCGTGCCAGCGAGCGGGCACGCGGTAACTTCCTGATAGCGCGTCAGGTGTTCGACGGCTACCGCGACAGGCTCCGGACGTTCGATGCGGGGGAAGTGCTTCCCGGAATCACGGCAATGCCGCTACCGGGACACACCGATGGGCACACCGGCTATAGGCTCGAATCCGGTGAGCGGGGCCTTCTGGTGTGGGGAGATATCGTTCACTTCCCTCACATTCAGATTCAGCGGCCCGACGTGTCGATCTCGTTCGATCAAGACTCGTCTCTCGCCGCTGCCACGCGATCACGGCTCCTGGATGTGGTCAGTTCGGAAAGGCTTTTGATCGCCGGGATGCATCTGGGGGAGCTTGGTTTCGCGCGAGTCAGGCGAACGAAGGGGGAGTACGGCCTGTTTTATGAGACCGAAGCGTGAGGTGACGAGCGGGGGCCGTCGGGTGTGATGCCGGCGCCGGGGGTTTGGTTTGCATCGGCGAGATGGCGGACGCGCGATGACGCGGCGTCCGCCATATTTCCGCAGGCGTTCCGACGTTCCGGGTGGCCCGAAGGATCGTCGGAATGTCGCTCCTCGCTTTAGGAAATCTCGGTAGCCGTGGTCGCGGTTCCGGTCGCCGGCGAATCTGCGCGGGTGCGCGCCTGAGCGATGGGGAATCGCATGTCGCGGTATTTCACGAAGCGCGAGCCGCGCGCCAGCCGGTAGCCTGCCCAGATCATCAGGAACAGCGGAATGCCGATGTAGGTTGCGACCACACCGCCCCAATCGATTCTGTCCTGAAGGAACGCCTCGTAGTTCTGGCCCAGCGTGATGATCAGACACAACACGAAGGCGAAGATCGGGCCGAACGGGAAGAAGGGTGACACGTAGGGCAAATTGGCCAGATCATGGCCTTGCTTGAGATAGCCGCGGCGGAATCGATAGTGGCTGATCGCGATGCCCAGCCAGGCGATGAAGCCCGTCATGCCGGAAGTGTTGAGCAGCCAGATGTAGACGGCGTTGGGACTGAACACGAAGGTGAAGAAGCACAGGGCCGCGACGGCCGCCGTGGCCAACAGCGCCCGCATCGGCACGCCATTGCGCGAGATGTGGCCGAAGGCGCGCGGCGCCTTGCCATCGCGGGCCAGACTGTAGAGCATGCGCGTGGCCGCGTACATGCCGGAGTTGCCTGCCGATAGCACCGAGGTCAACACCACCGCGTTCATGACGGACGCCGCCCCGAGCAACCCGGCACGCTCGAAGATCAGGGCAAACGGACTGACACTGATGTCGGTGACGTCGTTACGCAGCAGGTGCGGGTCGGTGTAGGGAATCAGCAGGCCGATCACGAGGATCGCCATCACGTAGAACAGCAGGATGCGCCAGAAGACCTGTCGCACCGCGCGCGGCAGGTTGCGGGCGGGGTCCTTGGATTCGCCGGCGGCGATACCGATGAGTTCGGTTCCCTGAAACGAAAAACCCACCACCATCGCCACACCGATCAGTGCCGCGAAGCCCCCTGCAAACGGTGCGTCGCCGACGGTCCAGTTAGCCACGCCGCCGCTCTCGCCACCACGGATGATGCCCAACAGCATCATCACGCCCATCGCCACGAAGGCCAGCACCGCAACGACTTTGATGAGCGCAAACCAGAATTCGGCTTCACCGAAGCCTCGTGCCGACAACGCGTTGAGCCCGAAGGTAATGGCGAGGAACAGCGCGCTCCAGTACACGCCGGGCACGTCGGGGAACCAGTACGCCATCACCAGTTGCGCTGCTACCAGATCCACCGCCACGGTGACGGCCCAGTTGTACCAGTAGTTCCAGCCCAGTGCGAAGCCGAAGCCCTCTTCGACATAGCGCGCGCCATAAGTCGAGAACGACCCGGACACCGGCATGGCCGCCGCCAACTCACCCAGGCTGGTCATCAGGAAATAGACCATGAGACCGATGAGCACATAACCGAGCAGCGCGCCGCCCGGGCCTGCCTGGGCGATGGTGGCACCGGAGGCCACGAACAGGCCCGTCCCAATGGACCCGCCCACCGCGATCATCGTCAGATGACGCGCCGACAGCGAGCGCCGCAATTCAGACGGGGCCGCTGCCCCCGCTTCGCCGCCCTCGCGGTGCTGATCGTGTTCCGGTAGTGCCAAGGTTGTGTTCCTTTAGTGAGAAGTCCGTGGGTAAAAGAAAAAGGCCTTAAACATCAAGGCCTTTTCCAGTTTCCGTCACGCGTCGGTGTTGCTATGTTGATTCAACGTCAGGCCAGTCGCGCCCGCTTGATCGCTCAGTCGTGAAACGGTGGCGTCAGTCGTGCAGACGCCGGGAGCTCAACGGTTGGTGCAGAGCGCCAGAGTCATGCAACTGTAGACCCAGATAAATCAACGAGTTACCGCTGTGATCGCCAATAGGCGCATATGGTAACACCACAGTTCTTGCGACTAGCTCATAGCCGCGCCAGCGTCGTCGCACGCGACCGGCATCTAAATCGGAAATGCGCGTCGAACACGCAGCAGCCCATTGCTGGATTCCTAAACGCATCTTCCGGAAATCGCCTCTGCCCCTCGGCAGACGGCACATTGCAACGGTACGGCGAACTCCAGCACCCCGTTCTCGCCTTGATCAAGTCGCGCAACGCATCGGGGGGCGAGGTATTCCTCGCTATCGCGCCCAGTCTCTGAGCCCGTCACTGACGTATTCGGGGCCGTTTGTTTTTACCTCAGGCAACTACTCCAATCGATTCTTCTGTGTCTGTTGCGCATTCCACCAGGCTTTCCACTGATCCGGGAACAGACACGATTCGAAATGGAATCGTCGAAGCGCGTACATGTCCTCATCGGTCTTCGCCTTATAGACCATCGACGCTGCCGTATCGATGAGGCGTTGCGGAAGGACTTCCTCCGTATTCTCGCGGTACATCTTCGACACCATGAGCGTCGCCTCGTTTAGCGAACGGCCCTGCTTCTTTCTCTCGTTGAGGTAGAAGAGGACATCCTGGCGAAACAGGCAGATCGACGCATCGGTCAGATTTTTCTCCACAAGCACCTTCTCGCGGTCAGTGCACTCGTAGAACTTCTCCGCTGCGAATCGCGGATAGTCTGAAAATCCCTCGCTCTGCACGCGTTGGAACAGATCATCGATCAACGCGATCTGAAGGGCGCCAACGTCCGGTCCCGCCAGCAGCGATGCCTTTGTGCTCTTGAATACGATCACCTGTCGGCCGTACCCCAGTGCAACGAATGCTTCCAACTCGCATGTCGAAAAGCCGGGTTTTCGAATGAGGTTGTCCTCCGGCTTCGGCATCCGAAAACTGAGGGGAGAGAATGCGAGCGAAGGCTGCGCTCCTCGGTGCGCGCATGCCGTGCAGAGCAGCACGAGCGTCATCAAGATCATTAACCGCTTCATGTTGTCCCCGGAGCGCCGCTCAGTTGGCGGGCAGCAGACCATCCAGATCGTCGAGCTTCACGCGCGTATTCGTGCGGAAATTCGTGGCGCCACCGCTTGGGGCAGGTGGCGATTCGACGCGAGTGGCTGGCGGCGCTACCGCAGCATTCCGCGTAGCAGCAGGCGGCGACGATTCGGGCGCATCGATCGGGGGAAGATCGGCCAGGGATGTCGAAGGCAGTGCCGGCAATGTGGGTTTCACCGGCGTTTCGCGCGGCTGCGGTGCCGGCTTCTCCCCGGCTGTCCGTGCAGGCGCCGGTGTCGATGCGGCGCCTGTCGGCTGGCTTGGGATGGCAGATGTCTCAGGCATGCCCGGCGTGACCGGAGCGGTCGGCGCAGGAGCGTCAGAACCCGCTGTCGCCACCGAAGGCACGCCCGGAAGCACGTAAGGCGATGGTGCAGGTTTGCCCGAAGCCGCCGGTGCGGGCACCTTTCCGACACCTGACTCCGTGGGCGTGACAGTGACCGTCGGACGCTTCGGCAGTCGATTGCCCGCATCGAGCCGGGTGATCGGACAATTATGGATGAGCCCGTCGATGATCAGCTGATTAACGATGTCGACCGCAAAGACGGCGCCTCGCTCCGCCTTGGAAACGTAGAGCGTGCCGACGTGGTGGACCCGGAAAATGCCACGCCAGACCGTGGCGTCGCGATCCATGTCGAACATGTTGACGCGGAAATCGACGCGTAGCGGCAGATTGCCAGTAACAACACCGCCGTTGGGATCTACGCGCAATGTCACATCCGGTTGAAACGCGCGAAGCTTCCGCTCCACCGGCGAGGTGTCGAGCATCAGGGCACGTATTTCACCGAAGTCACTCTCGATGTTGCATGACGCGAGTCGTTGTCTGAGTTCGTCGCGAAAGCCGGCGGCAAAATCGTCTCCGAAACGCATATCCCCGTCATAGACGACGAACATGCGATTGATGTGCGCTTTGTAGTCGCTTGCGCGTGTGCTGGTGATATCGGTCGGCGTAGCGCAGCCGGCAAGCAGGGCCGCTGCCGACAGCGTCAGGGCAACACCTGCACGGCTCATCCATTGCCGTGCAATCCCCTGTGGACCCATCCCCCGATTGTCTGCGTGATTTCTTGTCATTGTCCGGACATCTTGTTTTTGTGCGAAATAGCATACAGGAATCCGAGGTTTTGCCGGGTGCCAAAGCTTTGGGTACACTCTCGCGAATCGGACGCCATCGCCGCAGGACTGACGACGAAGGCGCAAAAGAGCGATACAAATCAAAAAAATGGGGGCCGGCGCTTCGCGCGGCGCATTTCGCACATGCTCAAACGTCTTCTGGCCACAGCGCTGGCCGCAACCTTTTGTGTCCCGGCAGTTGCCCTGGATACCGAAAAACTGTACGAAAAGGCCTCACCTAGCGTGTGGGTCGTCATCACATACGACCGCGACGGCAAACGTCTGTCACAAGGCAGTGCCGTCGTTGTCGCGCCGCAGCGGCTCGCGACGAATTGTCACGTCCTGCGTAGAGCTTCGCGCGTGGTCGTGCAGCGACGTAACACAAGTCATCGCGCTGCGCTGGAACTGGTAGATCCGGCACGGGATCTGTGCCAACTGCGGGTCGATGAAATGACCGCGCCCCCCGTCGCGCGCGCCCCTATGAACACGCTGCGTGTCGGGCAGAAGGTCTACACGCTTGGCAGTCCGAGCGGGCAGGAACTCTCGTTGTCCGACGGCATCATCTCGTCGTTGCATCTGGATACGGACGAACGCATTTCATTGATCCAAACCTCCGCACCGGTCTCTCCGGGATCGAGCGGTGGCGGGTTGTTCGACACCGACGGCCGTCTGATCGGCCTGACCACGGCCGTGCTTGAAGACGCCCGTCATCTGAATCAGAACCTGAACTACGCCATTCCGGCGAGCTTCATCGACGAGCTGCCGTCGCGCAGTCGCGCAGCCATTGCGGCGCGCGAGACCGCCGATTCGCGCGCCGCCGCCGCAAAGCAGGTAGCCCAGGCCCGGGAGGCGGCGGCAGGCACACTCGGAGCACGGTGGGAGTACACGATTACCGATGGATTTACCGGCGTAAAGAGTCGCGTTGCGATGGTCGTGGATCGTATTGACGGCGACAAGCTGTACTACAACAACGGCGCTCGTGTAGAGCTGGCGGACGGCAAATTGATCGAGATGTCGCAACCCCAGCTTGGCGAAATCGACAATTCGATGCCGGCTGGCGGCTGGGTTCGCGAGGGCGCCAAGCCGGGACAGGCGTGGACGATGAGCTATACCTCGTTGGGCACGCAGGGTCGCTCGCTGAACCTTAACGCGCGCGTTGCCTCGCAGGAGTCGCTCAGCACGCCGGCGGGAACATTCGATGTGCTGCGCGTTGAATACGACGGCGCGTTGCTCGAAGTGGCGACGCGTAACCAGGGTCGCTCGATGCAATCGACGCCCTACAACGCGACGATCTGGTACTCACCGCAACTCAACAGGGTGATCAAGATGCGAGTCTCCAGCATGAGCGCCTTCACGCAGATCAATGAGACCATCGAGCTGACGGCGGTGCCCGGCGGGCAGCGCGTCGTCGCACCCCGTGCGACGGCGCAAAGCAATACGCAAGAGACATCCGGGCCGGTGTCTTCGCGGTAAACCAGACCCAGCCTGTACTACGGAATCCCCCCGAAGGAAGGGTCGCAACTTACCAATAAATAGAAAAGACCCATAAGTTTCTCAACTTATGGGTCTTTTTTTCGCAGGTTATGCGTCTATCTACAGACACAATCAAACATCAATATTCCCTGCACGCAGCGCGTTCGACTCGATGAATGCGCGGCGCGGTTCCACATCGTCGCCCATCAGCGTGGTGAAGATGCCGTCCGCAGCGATCGCGTCTTCGATCTGCACGCGCAGCAGGCGGCGCACCGTCGGGTCCATCGTGGTTTCCCACAACTGGATCGCGTTCATTTCGCCCAGCCCCTTATAGCGCTGCTTCGAAACCTTGCTTTCCGCATCCGCCATCAGCCACTTCATCGCCGACTTGAAGTTCGTCACCAATTGCGATCGCTCGCCACGCTTGATCGTCCCGCCTTCGCCGATCAGGCCCTTGAACGTCTCAGCCGTCTTCTGCAACTGCGCATAATCCGCCGTCTGCAAGAAGTCCTGATCGATCACCGTCACCTTCACGTTGCCATGATGACGACGATTCACTCGCAGCGACGGCACCGGCTCCGCATTTTCAACCTCTTCCATCACCACCGTGATCGTGATCTCCGGGGCGAGCGGATCGTTGCTCAATGCCGCCTCGAGCGCCTTGGCCGACGCCTGCGCCGCCTCCTCGCTGTCGAGATTGATCTCAACGCCCTCGGTCACCGCGGTGAGCACCGACGGCTCATAAATACGGCTCAGACGCTCAATCACACCATCGGCCAACTGGTAGCTGCGCGTCAGCTCGCCCAGCGCATCGCCCGAAATCGGCGCAGCGCCCGTCGTCGGAATCAGCTCGGCATTGTTCAGCGCAAGCTTCAGCATGTACTGCGCCAACTCCGCTTCGTCCTTGATGTAACGCTCGTCCTTGTTGTGCTTGATCTTGTACAACGGCGGCTGCGCGATATACACATAGCCGCGCTCGATCAGCTCCGGCACCTGGCGATACAGGAACGTCAGCAGCAACGTTCGGATGTGCGCGCCGTCCACGTCAGCATCGGTCATGATGATGATGCGGTGGTAACGCAGCTTGTCGATGTTGTAGTCGTCCTTGCCGATACCGCAACCCAGCGCAGTAATCAGCGTCACGATCTGTTCGCTCGAAATCAGCTTGTCGAAACGCGCCTTCTCAACGTTCAGCACCTTGCCGCGCAGCGGCAAAATCGCCTGGAACTTACGGTCGCGACCCTGCTTCGCCGAGCCACCTGCCGAGTCGCCCTCCACCACGTAGATCTCGCACAGCGCCGGATCCTTCTCCTGGCAGTCCGCCAGCTTGCCCGGCAGACCAACGCCATCGAGCACGCCCTTACGACGCGTCATTTCACGCGCCTTGCGCGCTGCGTCGCGCGCACGCGCCGCCTCAACGATCTTCGAGCAGATGATCTTCGCGTCGTTCGGCGTCTCTTGCAGGAAGTCCTCGAGCGCCTTCGCCACGTACTCTTCCACCGGCGCACGCACTTCCGACGACACCAGCTTGTCCTTCGTCTGCGACGAGAACTTCGGCTCCGGCACCTTCACCGACAACACGCAGGTGAGCCCTTCGCGCATGTCGTCGCCCGTCGTCTCGACCTTGGCCTTCTTGGCCATCTCGCTCTCGACGATGTACTTGTTGATCACGCGCGTCATCGCCGCGCGCAGCCCCGTCAAGTGCGAACCACCGTCGCGCTGCGGAATGTTGTTCGTGAAACACAGCACCGTTTCGTTGTAGCTGTCGTTCCACTGCATCGCGACTTCCACGCCGATACCATCTCGCTCGCCCGTCACGTGGAAAATCGTCGGGTGCAGCACCGACTTCGACTTGTTGATGTACTCGACGAAGCCCTTCACGCCGCCACCGAACGCGAAATCGTCTTCCTTGCCCGTGCGCTGATCCGTCAGACGAATCCGAACGCCGTTGTTCAGGAAGGACAGCTCGCGCATACGCTTGGCGAGAATGTCGTAGTGGAACTCGACTTTGCCGAAAATGGTTTCGTCGGCCAGGAAACGCACCTCGGTGCCACGCTTGTCCGTCTCGCCAATTACCTTCAGCGGCGACGTCTCAACGCCGTCGATGACTTCAAGTTCGCGGTTCTGCGGCACACCACGGTGGAACTCCATGAAATGCTTCTTGCCGTCGCGACGCACGGTGAGCTTCAGGTACGAGGAGAGCGCGTTCACACACGACACGCCCACGCCGTGCAGGCCGCCCGACACCTTGTAGCTGTTCTGGTCGAACTTGCCGCCCGCGTGCAGTTCGGTCATCACGATTTCCGCCGCGCTACGCTTCGGCTCGTGCTTGTCGTCGAACTTGATGCCCGTGGGAATGCCGCGACCGTTGTCCGTCACGGAAATGGAATTGTCCGCGTGGATAATGACGTGGATGTCATCGCAGTAACCGGCAAGCGCCTCGTCGATCGAGTTGTCCAGCACCTCGAATACCAAGTGATGCAGGCCCGTGCCGTCCGACGTGTCGCCAATGTACATGCCGGGACGCTTGCGCACAGCCTCCAGACCCTCGAGGATCTGGATGGAGGCTGCACCATAGCCGCTATCGGCCTGCTTTTGCTGTTCGCTCATGACAATCTTCCGGTTACTGCGTCATTAACTGACGAATTACTGCTTCATGACCCGCCACCTCCGCGCGCTCTTGACGCCGCAAAGGCAGGCTTATCCCGCAAAAGGATAATTCTCTAGAAACGCCAAAGGGGCGCTCGGCCCCTTCGCGCATATGACGGCGCGTATGGCGGAATATCCGCTCAAATGCGCATCGGCATAACGACGTACTTGAATTCGTCGTTGTCCGGCAAGGTAATCAGCGCGCTCGAATTCGCGTCGCCGAGACTCACCGTCACCTGTTCGACCTTAAGGTTCGACAGCACGTCGAGCAGGTAAGTCACGTTAAAGCCGATATCCACCGACTCGCCCGTGTAATTGATCTCGATTTCTTCCTGCGCTTCTTCGTTTTCGGTGTTGTTCGCGCTGATCTTCAACAGATTTTCGCTCACCAGGAAACGCACACCCTTGAACTTGTCCGACGTCACGATCGCCGCACGCTGCAACGAGCGATGCAACGCTTCACGGCCGATGACGAAGCTCTTGCTGTAACCCTTCGGGATCACACGATTGAAGTCGGGGAATTTGCCCTCGACCAGCTTCGAGACCAGCTCGACATTCGCGAAACGGAACTTGACCTGGCTCGGCGCCACGTCGATCTGCACCGGATCGTCGATGTCCTCGAGCAGACGTTGCAGCTCGAGAATCGTCTTGCGCGGAATGATGACTTCCTGACGCGCAAACTTCTCGCCCGCAATCGTCGTGTTGCAGTACGCCAGACGGTGACCGTCCGTGGCGACCGCTTCGATCTTCTCGCCCTCGACCACAAGCAGCATGCCGTTCAGGTAATAACGGATGTCCTGCTGCGCCATCGCGAAGTGCACCATGCCCAGCAGTTGGCGGAACGCACGCTGCGGGAGCGCGAAGCTCGCGGCGTAGTCCTTGGCCTCGGCCACGGTCGGGAAATCTTCCGCCGCCAGCGTCTGCAACTGGAAACGGCTTTTGCCGGCCTGCACCGTCAGACGCTTGTCCGACAGCGACAACGCCACCTCGGCGTCCGGCATGTTGCGCAGAATGTCGAGCAGCTTGCGCGCCGCCACGGTCGTCGCCACATCATCGGCGCCGGCACCGCAATCGGCGGTGGTCGTGATCTGCAACTCAAGGTCGGTCGACAGGAAGGAAATGTCCTGTCCGTGCTTGCGAATGAGCAAATTGGCC
>Ga0181519_10001059_pt1 | contig 24234 bp, 24 predicted proteins | sample PEATcosm2014_Bin_26_FD_121102 | JGI IMG/M metagenome (GOLD analysis project Ga0181519, IMG submission 121102) | Peatland microbial communities from MTU Mesocosm Facility, Houghton, MI, USA - PEATcosm2014_Bin02_10_metaG | ecosystem: Environmental > Terrestrial > Soil > Wetlands > Peat | place...
AAAGGACTTCGAGGCAACAATCGAGAGCGCCGTCGCCTGGATCATCATCGCCAGCATCAAGCTACTTTCCCGACGTATCGCCAGGGCTTGAACAATCTGGACGATTCCGAATCAGACTCTTAGAGCGTGTTGACGCCGAAGTTGCGGCTGACGACAAACTCAATCCGGTTATCGCCTGACCGTGCGTAAGCGAGCCACTCGGCGTCCGCACCGTTCGGTTCCGCGCGATTAGCCAAAGCTCCCGCAACCGCAGAGTTTGCCGCTCCTGTCGCCGTGATCGACGGGCTTGGTCGCGCGGCACCGATCGGGTAATTCCGGCGCTCGCAGGAAAGATGGCGAAGAACTCGAACCGGAGATGACGCATGGTGATGATCGATACCGGGTTGCGCATACTCGGGGCGCTGGCTCGGCGGCGCCGAATACCCGAGACAGCGAGCGGTGTTCTCGACCGGCATGGCGACCACAGCTGCCGGCCACCCTGGACCAGTGCCGGCGCGATCGCCGCCTGCTTCCTCGCCGCATCCTGCACCACGATCGGCCACTCCGACCTGCTGCCGGTCGCCGATCACAGGCTCGACCCGGCGGCGCTGACCGAGCTCGGGCGCGGGCGGCCGGCGATTCAAGTGGTGCCGGTGGCAGTCGGCAGCCGGACGATCATCGCCTATGACGCGAGGCTGGAGCATGCGCGCGGCGTGCTGATCGCCTTCGCCGACAGCAGCGATTCGGTGCAATCATTGCTCCAGATCCTGCTGCCGCAGATGCGGCCGCTCAATTTCGACCTCGTCGTCTTCAGCTACTATGTCGAGGGCGAGGCGCCGCCCGGTGTCGCCGAGATCCGCGCTTCCGCGCGCGCCGTCTATGATGCGGTCGCCCATTCCGGCACGCCCGAAGCCCAGCATGTCTATCTTCTGGGCCACGGCGTCGGCAGCTGGTTCGCGCTCGATTTGGCCGATAGCGCTCCGGTCGAGGGGCTGATCCTGGCGTCGGTCGGCACCAGCGCCGCTGAAACCTTCAGCGGCGCGGGCAATGCGCTCGACAGCGTCATCCCGCGCCGGCCCGATCCGGATCTGGCGCCGCTCGACGGCGAAGCCTTGGCCCATGGCGTGCACGCACCGATTCTCATCCTCACCTCGACCGCCGACGAGGTGATCGATCCGAAGCTGACCCAACGCGTCTATGACGCCGTACCGGCGGCGACGCGCAAGCGGTTGCTCGTTCTCTACGGCGTCGACCATGGCGGGTATTTCACCCGCGATACGGTCTGGGGCGCGGTCGGAGATTTCTTTCGGCCGGAATTCGGTCGCCTGGCGGACTGAGACGCTGCCGGGTGTCGATCAGATTTCGCTGATGCCCTGGCTCAGCAGGATCGCCGCCGCGCGTTTCGCGGCTGGCGACTCCTCGACCTCGCGGCGGATGGCAGCACCGCCGGCCTTGGCCAGCTCGCTCTTGGCCTTCGTCACGCGCAGCGCGCGGCGCGCGGGCGACAGCTTGAACAGCCACTCGGCTTCGCGCGCCACGCGCTCGTCGCTGACGTCGAAGCGCCGTGTGCCGATTGTCAAGATGGGCATGATTGAGGCTTCTCCCGTCGGTTCGATGAGACCGCGCGGAGCATGCCCATACTCCGCCGGCGGCATGCCGTGAGATGTTTCGGGCCGAACGCGCCGGCCGCCTCACTCCCCCGCCTGCACCGCGGCGCCCGCCGGCAGGCGCGGCCGGAACCAACCGGCGACACGCTGTGTCGCCTGGCGCAGCAGCAGATGGATCACCGGCGTGGTGTAGAGCGTCAGCACCTGGCTCACCAGCAACCCGCCGACGATCGCGATGCCGAGCGGCCGGCGCAATTCGCCGCCGGCGCCGGCGCCGATGGCGAGCGGCAGGCTGCCGAAGAGCGCGGCGATCGTCGTCATCATGATCGGCCGGAACCCACCAGGCAGGCTTCGAGAATCGCGTCGCGCGGGTTGCGCCCCGCCGATTCGGCCAGGATCGCGAAATCGACCATCATGATGGCGTTCTTCTTCACGATGCCGATCAGCAGAATGATGCCGATCAGCCCCATTACGTCGAGATTGCTGCCGCAGGCGATGAGCGCCAGCAGCGCCCCCACCCCGGCCGAGGGCAGCGAGGAGAGGATGGTCAGCGGGTGGATGAAGCTCTCATAAAGGATGCCCAGCACGATATAGACGACGAGCACCGCCGCCGCGATCAGCCAAGGCTGCGAGCCCAGCGACGCCTCGAATTCCTGCGCCGTGCCCTCGAACGAGGTCTGCAGCGACACCGGCTTGCCGAGTTCGCCCTCTACCGCATGGATGCGCGCCACCGCTTCGCCGATCGAGAGTCCGGGTTCGAGATCGAAGCTGATGCGCTCGACCGGGAATTGGCCGTGATGGGCGACGCTGGTCGGCGCCGTCCGCTCTTCGACATGGGCGAAGGCGGAGAGGCGGATCTGCTTGCCGTTCTTGGACGCGACATGGATCAGATCAAGCGAAGCCGGGCCGGTCTGGAATTGCGGGTCGACTTCGAGGATCGCGTAATTCTGGCTGGCATCGGTGTAGATCTCGGCCACCCGGCGAGCACCGAATGAATCGTAGAGCGTGTCGTCGATCACCTGTGGGTCGACGCCGAGGCGCGACGCGACCTCGCGGTCGACCACGATCTGCGCCGTCGGCGGCGCCTCCGGATTGTCGCGCGAGACGTCGACCAGGCCCGGCACGGTCTTGAGCCGGGCCTCGACGATCGGCGCCCAGGCTGCGAGTTCCGTACGGTCGGCGTCGATCAAGGTGTAGACATATTGATTATTGCCGAAATCGGTCCCGGTGACGATCTCGGGCTCGGGCTGCAGGAAGAATTTCACGCCCTTGACCTGCTTCACCGTCTCGCGCAGCCGCTGGATCACCGCATAGACGTCGCTCGATCGCTCGCCGCGCGGCCGCAGATTGATGACGAAATGGCCGCTATTCTCGTCGCCGCCGCCGGCATAGGTCGTGACGGAATAGACGTCGCGGTCGGCGCGGATCAACGGCATCAGCGCCTCGATCAGCCGGCGCGTCTCGGCGTAGGGCGTCTCGGGCGGCGCGAGCGCCATGGCGAAGATCCGGCCATTGTCCTGGGCCGGGAAGAAACCCTTGGGCACGACGACATAGAGATACCCGGTCAGCACCAGGGTCAGCGCGAAACTGGCCATGGTCAGCGCGCGATGGCGCAGTACCCAGATGACACTCATCCGGTAGAAGCCGAAGACAGCGTCGTAGCCGCCTGCGGCAAGGCGCCCGACCCAGCCGGGCCGCGCGGCCTCGTTCGGCGCCTCGGGTTTCAGCAGCCGCGCGCACATCATCGGCGACAGGGTCAGCGAGATCACGGCCGAGGCCAGGATCGCGATCGAGACGGTGACGGCGAATTCGCGGAACAGGCGGCCGGTAATGCCGCCCATGAACAGCACCGGGATGAACACGGCAACCAGCGACACGGTGATCGACAGGATGGTGAACGCGACCTGCCCGCCCCCCTTGATCGCCGCCTCGAGCGGCCGCTCGCCGGCCTCCATATAGCGGACGATGTTTTCGATCACCACGATCGCATCGTCGACGACGAATCCGACGGCGATGGTCAGCGCCATCAGGGACAGATTGTCGAGGGTGAAGCCCAGGAGATACATCACGATCAAAGTCGCCAACAGCGATAGCGGGATCGTGACGCTCGGGATCACCGTCGCCCAGAAGCGGCGCAGGAACAGGAAGATGACGAACACGACGAGGCCGATGGTGACCGCCAGCGTCACTTCGACATCGCCCAAAGACGCGCGGATCGTCTCGGCGCGGTCGGTCACGAAATGCAGATCGATCACCGGCGGCAGGATCGATCCCAGCGCTGCCAAGGATTGGCGGATGCCGTCGACGGTCTGCACGACATTGGCGCCGCCGCGGCGCTGCACGCCGACGATGATCGCCTTCTCGCCATTGTACCAGCCATCCGCCTTGTCGTTCTCGACGCTGTCGATCACTTGCGCGATGTCGCCCAGATGCACCGCGGCACCGTTGCGATAGGTGACGACGATTTGGCGAAACGAATCGGCGTCGAAGAGCTGGTCGTTCGCGCCGAGCGTCTCGGTCGCCGCCCCGCCTTCGAGCGTGCCCTTGGGCCGGTTGACCGATGCGCGCTGAATGGCGTCGCGGACATCTTCCGGCGACAGGCCGCGCGCCGCCAGCGCCGCCGGATTCATCCGGATGCGCACGGCGAATTTGTGTTCGTCGGCGATGGACGCGTGCGACACGCCCGGCAAAGTGCCGATGCGCCGCACCACCATCGTGTCCGCATAGGTGTCGATCTTGTCGAGCGGCATGAGCGCGGAGGTCAGCGCCATCACGAAGACCGGCCGATCGGCCGGGTTCTCCTTGAAGAAGCTCGGCGGCGCCGGCAGATCATGCGGCAAATCCCCGGCGGCATTGGCGATCGCCGACTGCACGTCGATCGCGGCAATGTCGACATTGCGGTCGAGCGCGAAGCGCAGGCGGATATAGCACCCGCCCTGAAAGCTCGTCGAATCGATCGCTTCGACACCGTTGACGAAGGCGAGCTGCCGTTCCAGCGGCGCGGCCAGCGCGGTCGCCACCGTGTCCGGGCTCGCGCCCGGCAGGTTCGCCTGGACGCTGATCACCGGATAATCGACCTGCGGCAGGGCCGCGACCGGCAGCAGCGCCCAGGCGCCGATGCCGAAGACGAGCACACCCAGCGCCAGCAGCAGGGTCGCGACCGGCCGCAGGACGAAGGGGCGGACCGGGTTCACGACCGGCGCTCCGCCCCGCCGGCACCGCCGGTCGCCGCCTCGGCCGAGACCGGGTCGACCTTGACGATCATGCCCGGTTTGAGCAGGTCCTGGTGATCGAGCACCACCGATTCGCCCGGTTGCAGCCCGAACTCGACCACGGCCAGATCGCGAACCGGTGCCCCGAGCCGCACCGGCCGCGCTTGTACAGTCGATTTGTCATCCACGACATAGACGAATTTGCCGGCCGGCCCGGGCTCGATCGCCGCCATCGGGACGGCGACGGCGTTGCTGCGCGTCTCGGTGACCACACGCGCCGTGACGAATTGACCGGGCCAGAGCGCATCCTTGTCGTTTTCGAAGATCGCTTTGAGATCGATCGTGCCGGTCTGCTGGTCGATGCCGTTGCCGACCAGGATCAGCTCGCCCGTGCCGATCAGCACCTGGTCGTCGGCGTCGCGCGCCTCGACCGGCACCCGGCCCCGGCGCTGCGCCGCCTGGATCGCCGGCAGCGCGTCCTGCGGCACGGTCAGCACCACGGCGACCGGATGGATCTGCTCGATTTCCGCCAGCACCGTGTTGTCGCCGGCATGGACGACATTGCCGGCATCGACCAGCCGCTTGCCGATCCGCCCGGCGATCGGCGCGCGCACCGTCGCGAAACCGAGATTGAGCTTGGCGTTGTCGAGCATCGCCTGGTCGGTCTTGATGGCGGCGGTGAACTGGCCGACCAGCGACACCTGCTGGTCATGGCTCTGATGCGTCGCGAAGCCCTTCTCGATCAGCGGCGTCAGGCGTTCGAGATCGGCGCGCGCCGCCTGGAGCTGCGCCTGGTCGCGTTCGAGCTGGCCTTCCGCTTGCGCCACTGCGGCCTGATAGGGGCGCGGATCGATCTCGACCAGCGCCTGGCCGGGCACGACCTCCTGCCCTTCGGTGTAGAGCACGCGCTCGATCTGCCCGTCGACCCGGCTCTTCAGCTGCACCGCGTTCGACGGATCGACCCGGCCGAGGCCGCGGACATAGACCGGCAGGCTTTGCGCCGTCGCCAGCGCGGTCCTGACCGACGGCGTCTGCGGCGCAGCCGGGACCGGCGCCGCGCTTTGTCCGGCCCGATCGAACCAATAGAAGCCGCCGCCGGCCACCACCAGGGCTGCGAGGATCCCCAAGATTCGCCGCATCCGACCGCCCCCTGTTAAGCGCTTTCGCAGTCGCGAAGCTGCGCGCGCCGGGGCATTGCAGCAAATTAATTCCCTGACAGGTCGAGTGAGTTCGGCGCGGACCGGCGGACGACCGGCCATAAGAGAAACTGCTTCAGACACCGGAACGGGCGGGGCCGCTCCACTGGTCGGTTTCTTTCTGGTTGGTTTCTCTATAGCTCCGGTTTCAGCGTGCCGCGCGCAGCAGCGCCAGCATCTGCGCCCCGGCTGCGATATCGGCTTCGATCCGGCGCCGCCGCGCCGCCGCCTCGGCATCCTCGCCCCAGCGCTCGGTCTGGAAGCTCTCATCGATCAGCGATGCCGCGATCGCACCGGCTGCGCCGAGCCGGCCGTCCCAGAGCGCCAGCGCCACGATCAGCGAGCCACTGGACGAGGTCAACGCCGCCACCGCCGAGAGGGCGAGCGGGTCCATTCCGTCGAGGACGGCGCGCAAGGCTTTCAGACTGTCCGGCGGCTGGGCGATCGGGACGATGCCGGCGGTGACGCGCAGCGGCGCATCGAAGCGGTCGGCCGCCCAATCGAGCAGGGGCTGCCACAATTCACGCTCGCGCCGGACCAGCGAATCCGGGTATTCGGCGCGATAGCACAGGAGGTCGGTCCCGGCATATTTCGCGGCTTCGGCGGCGGTCGCCCCGGGATTGTCGGCGATCCGGTCGATGGCGGTGGCGATCAACGCCATCAGCGGCATCGTCGCCGGCCGGATCTCGGCACCTTGCGCCGCCCACTCCGCCGCCAGCGCTTCGGCCAGCGCCCGAGTCGGGAGCGCCAGCTTGCGCCGCGCCGGCGTCAGCAGAACGGTGCCATCGAGCCGGACGCCGAACCCGGCTTCGGCCGCGTCGACGGTGACGTGCTGGTAGAAGCGTTTCATCGAGAATGCAAGTCCGGTTGGCCGATCCTGCCGCTGAGGTAGCAGCGTTCCGGCCGCGCGGGCAAGGTTTGCCGCGCCGCCGCTGAAAACCCTCGCAGCGGCGAAATTGGTTCCGTACAATCTGCGGTGGCTCGCCCTTCCAGACGAAAGCCTCTCATGGACCGAACATTCCCGCCGTCCTTCGATACGGCGCAATCCCGCAGCCTGCTCGCCGAGCTGGCACGACCGACGGGGAAGTATCGGCGCCATGCGTGGTTCGCCATGGCCGGGCTGGTGCTGTTCATGGCCGCCTATGCCGGCTTGACCGCCTGGTTCCTCTTCACCGCGTTCCGCGCCTTCGAACTGATGGCGTTCGGCAAGGGCGGCCTGGTCGCCGCCCTGCTGTGCGCGGGCTCGCTGTTCTTCGCCTTCTTCATGATCAAGGCGGTGTTCTTCATCAAGCGCGGCCGCACCGGCAAGACGGTCGAGGTCACGGCGGCGGAACAGCCGCGCCTGTTCGACTTTCTCAACCGGCTCGCCGACACTGCCGGCGCGCCGCGGCCGCACCGCGTCTTCGTGTCGGCGACGGTCAACGCCTGTGTCTTCTACGACCTGTCCCTGGTCAATCTGATCTTTCCGTCGCGCAAGAATCTGGAAATCGGGCTGGGGCTGGTGAATGTCCTGAGCTTCGGCGAGTTCCGCGCCGTGCTGGCGCATGAATTCGGCCATTTCGCCCAGAGCGCCATGGCGGTCGGCCGCTGGGTCTATGTCGTGCAGCAGATCGCCGGCCACCTGGTCATGCGCCGCGACCGGCTCGACCGGTTTTTGCGTTCGCTCTCGCGTTCCGATCCGCGCGTCGCCTGGGTCGGCTGGATCATCAGCGCCGTGCTGTGGGCGATCCGCTCGCTGGTCGATTCCGCCTTCACCCTGGTCGTGATGCTGCAGCGTGCGCTGTCGCGCGAAATGGAGTTCCAGGCCGATCTCGTCGCCGTCGCCATCGCCGGCAGCGACGCGCCGGTCCATGCGCTGCACCGGCTGCAGGGCGCGGATGATTCCTGGGACCGCGCCTTGCATTTCGCGCAGGAAGAACGCGGCAAAGGCCGGACGCCGCGCGACGTCTTTGCGCTGCAATCCCGGATTCTCGACCGCATGGGCGCGCTGCTGCACGACCCGATCTACGCCCCCGCGCCGGCGGTGCCGACGAATGCGGCGGACCATCGGGTCTTTTCGTCGAGCTTCGCCGAACCGCCGCGGATGTGGCGCACTCATCCGCTCAACCACGAACGCGAGGCCAACGCCAAGCGCCGCTACGTCGCCGCCGAGATCGACGAGCGCAGCGCCTGGGACCTGTTCGACGCGCCGGAAGAGTTGCGCGAGCGCCTTTCCGCCGGGCTGTTCGAACCCGCCGACCAGCCGACGGCGCCCATTGAAGTCTCGGTCGCCCTGGTCGATCAGAGTTTCGATAGCGAACGCCTGAACCCGCGCTACCGAGGGATCTATTTCGGCCGCTCGATCACCCGGCATGTCGAAGCGCCCGAAGCCCTGTGCGATCCGGGCGCCGCGGCCGATCTACAAGCGATCGACGCGCTCTACCCGCCGGCGCTCGCGGCCGCGGCCGATCGCCTGCGCAGCCTCGGCAAGGAATTGGCGCGGCTCAAGGCCTTGGAATCCGGCACTTTGAAAGCCGAGTCCGGCGGCATGCGCCATCGCGGCCTGGCGGTCACGCGCCGGACCCTGCCGACCCTGATCGCGACCGTGACCGCCGAATTCGAGGCGGAAGAAACGCTGCTCCGCGACCATGACCGGCGCTGCCGCAGCCTGCACCGTGCCGCCGCGGCCGCCTTGGGCGGCGGCTGGGCCGCCTATCTCGACGGGCTGCTCGGCATGCTGCATTACATGGAGCACACCGAAGCCGATCTGCGTGACGCCCAGTCCGTACTGCGCACCGTGCTGTCGGTCGAGACCGCCGCCCGCCAGGTCGGCGAGCGCGGGCTGGCGCGCATCCTGAACGCGGCGAACCAGTTGCATTGGACGCTTGAGAAAGTGTTCGGCGATGCCGGCGCCGTCGCGCTCGACCGCGGTCTGGCTCAGCGCAGCGGCATACCCGACTGGGCCGGGAAGCTCGGCCAATTCAAGCTGCCCTCGGCGACGCGCAGCAATATCAACGAGTGGCTGAAAGTGATCGACGGCTGGGTCGATCGAGCGGCCAAAGCCTGCGGCGTGGTCCGCGCCGAAGGGCTCGACCTGCTGCTGCTGACCGAAGCGGCGCTGGCCGAGCATCTGCGTCGCGGCACCACGCCGGATGAGGCACCCGCGCCGTCGCGCGCGCCGCACGCCTATCCGACCCTGCTCCCCGGCGCCGAGCGCGAGCGCAAGACCCGCCTGTCCGCTTGGACCCGGTTTCGCACGGCCAATGGCTGGGTCTACGGTACGGCGCGCTTGGCCGCGGCGGTCGGCATCGTCGCCACCGTGTTCGGCGTCGGCTGGAGCGCCGAAATGACGACGCTGGCGGTCTATAACGGTCTGGCGCGGCCGGTCGTCGTACAAGTCGGCGCGGAGTCCATTACTGTCCCGGCCTTCGGTACGTCCAGCCGGCGCATCATGCCCTTCGGCGCCTATCCGATCGAAACGCGCAGCACGACCGGCGCCCTGATCGACACGCAGACGCTGCGCGATTCCGGTGCGGACTCCACGCTCGTCTACAATGTCGCCGCCGCCAGCCCGCTGGTCGCCTGGACCGCCGCCTACGGCCCGGCGCATGCCCCGCCGCCGGTGCAACTGGGCGCCCCCGCCGTGCTGCCGAGCCTCGCCGACTTCCTCTTCACCGACCCGCCGCACAGCCTCAAGAGCGACAAGGGCGGGACGACGCGCCGGGTCCTGTCGGGCATGGGCGGCCAGCCGCCGCAATCTCTCCTGGCATCCCTGCCGGACGGTGCCGAAAGGCAGCGCATCACCAGGGTTCATGCGCGCTGGGACGAGACCGGCGCTCGGCACACCCTCACCTGGCTGTGGCTGGCGGCCGCCGGCGATCCGGGCTTCGGCGCAATCCTCGACGAGCGTCTGGCCGAGACGCCGGCCGATGTCATGCTGCGCCGCATGGCCCAGGACACGGCGCCGGCAGCGGCCAAGCCCGCGCGCTGCGCGGCGGACGCCGCCGGCGCCGACGCGGCGCCGGACAATGCCGATCTTCGCTATCTGGCGCTGCGCTGCCTCGCGGACTCGCCTGCGAAGGATCGCGGCTTCATCGAGGCGCAGCAGCGCTGGCCGGAAAATGGCTGGTTGGCGCTTGGCGCCGGCTACGCCGAAGCGGGGAATGGCCGCTGGCCGGCGGCCCTTACGCTCTTCGATACCGCCCGTCGCGCCTTACCCGGCATGCGGCCCGTCGTGGCGATGCAGATCGCCCGGCTGAGCCGTGTGCTCGATCGGGCCGGCGCCCCCGATTTGACCGTATTGGCGCAGGAGTCGGACGAACTCGGCCTCATGACGGCGATCGAGAGCGCCACGGCACTCGACACGCCGGCGCTGAAAGCCTATGGCGCCCTCGCGAAAGGCCAGATCGCATCGGCGCTCGATCTGGCCCATGGCGACCCGGCCAGCGAGGCGCGCCTGATCCGGCTTGCCGCCGCATCCGATGGCGCCGATGCGGCGCTCGTCGCCCGGGCCGCCGCGCTCGAACCGGCGGCCGGCCTCGATGCATCGACCCTCTGGCCCACGATCGGCCTCGCCGCCCGCGCGCACCAGGATTACTCGGCCTATCTGAAGCAATTGCCGGAAATCTGGACGGACCGCTACAAATTCCTGCCCGATTTCGTCAAGGGCCTGCAAAGCGGCCAGCGCCCGGAGGCGCTGGAGAAGCTCTTGGCCGGGCTGGAACCGGAGTTGCGCGGCCACGCCTATGTCGTCGGCGTGATCGTGCTCGGCCCGCGCGCGCCGCAAGCCTGGCGCGATGGCGCCAAACGCCTTCTCTTCAGCTTTGAACGTCCGTATTTCAGTTGAACCTGATCTTTCCGGAGCAAATCCATGAAAATTATCGGCATTGATGGCAAGACCTATCAGACGCTGCAGCAAGACCTGCACGGCGGCGCCAAATTCGTTATCTTCCAGTATTGCATCTCGATCGTCATCCTGACGTTCAAGCGATCTTCCAACATTCATTTTGTCCCGGCCGGGAGCAGCGCAGTGCAGAAGGGGCTGGGGTTCACCTTGCTGTCTCTGGTCGCCGGCTGGTGGGGCATTCCCTGGGGTCCGATCTACACGGTCGCCGCCGTCGCGAATAATCTGCAAGGCGGCCGCGACGTCACCAGCGAAGTCTGGAACCATCTGCGTCGGCAGGCGAACACGCAGACGATCTCGGCGTAGCGAAGCACTGCGCGCGGCTACTCCAGCGCCAGGGCGGCGAACGGGTCGCCGCGCGTATCGGCCGAGAAGCCGAAGAAATCCCACGTCGCCTGCATATGCGGCGGCAGCGGCGCCGTCACCGTCAGAGTAGTGCCGTCGGGGCGCTTCAGCGTGATCGACCGGGCATGGAGATGCAGCTTGCGGGCGTTTTCCAGCCCGGACATCAGCGCTGCCTCGCCGCCATATTTGCCGTCGCCCAGGATCGGCGTGCCGAGTTCCGCGCAATGCACGCGCAACTGATGAGTCCGGCCGGTTACCGGCAGCAACGCCAGCCAGGCCGCCTTTTGCGCCGCCTGTTCGACCACCGTGTAATAGGTAACCGCGCTGCGGCCTTCTTCGTCGTCGACCGCCATTTTCTCGCGCGAACCAGCCTGCGCCTTGCCGAGCGGCATATCGATGCGGCCCTGATGCGGCCGCGGCACGCCGGCCACCACCGCCCAATAGGTCTTGCGCGCCGTCTTCTCGCGAAACGCTGCGGCGAGCCAGGCCGCCGCCTTGGCGGATCGGGCGAGCAGCAGTACCCCGCTGGTATCCTTGTCCAGCCGATGTACCAGCCGCGGCCGCTCGGCCGCCTCGAATTTGAGCGCGTCCAGCATGCCGTCCAAGTGCTGTACCTGATTGGTGCCGCCTTGTACCGCCAGATCCGGCGGCTTGGCGATCGCCAGCACGTCGGCGTCGCGATGCAGCACCAGCCCCCGCAGATTTGCGATCTGGTCCGGCCGGAGGGCCCGCGGCGACGGCGGCGTCCGCTGCCGGTGCTCGAGCTCTTCCTCCGTCGCCGCGGCGCGGTCGTCGAGCGGCGGCACGCGCACGACCATGCCGGGCGCCAGCCGATGCGCCGCCTTGACCCGCCCGCCATCGACGCGGACCTGCCCGGTGCGCAGCAGCTTTTCCAGCTGGCTGTGATTCAGCCCAGGGAAATGCCGGCGGAACCAGCGATCGAGCCGCAACTCGCCATCGGCCTCGGCAACCTCGATCGTTTGTACCCCGGTCATTCGCCCCCCGTTTCGCGGCCCTTGCCCTTTTCACGGCGCAGCCGGTCCCAATACTCCAGCCGCTTGCGGATTTCACGCTCGAAACCGCGTTCGACCGGATCGTAGAAGGTTTCGCGCGCCATCCCGTCCGGGAAATAGTTCTGCCCGGAAAACCCCTCTTCGGTCTCGGGGTCGTAGCGATAGCCTGCGCCATAGCCCTGCGTCTTCATAAGCCGGGTCGGCGCGTTCAGTATATGCATCGGCGGGGTGAGCGAACCGGTCCGCCTGGCAGCCTCGGTTGCCCGGCCGATCGCCTTGTAGACCGCGACCGATTTCGGCGCCGTGGCGAGGTAGACGACGGCCTGGGCGATCGCCAGTTCGCCTTCCGGCGAGCCCAGCCGCTCATAGGCGTCCCACGCCGCCAAGGCCTGCACCAGGGCCTGCGGATCGGCCATGCCGACATCCTCGCAGGCAAAGCGCAGGATCCGGCGCGCGACATAGAGCGGGTCCTCGCCGCCGGCCAGCATGCGTGCGAACCAATAGAGCGCGGCGTCCGGATCGGAACCGCGCATCGATTTGTGCAGCGCCGAGATCAGATTGTAATGGCTGTCCTGCGCCTTGTCGTAGAGCGGCGCGCGCCGCTGAATACTGGCGGCGAGACGGGCCGGATCGAGCGACGCCGTGTCCGGCGGCAAGGCCGCGATCTCCTCGACCATGTTGAGCAGATAGCGGCCGTCGCCGTCGGCCATGGCGATCAGCGCCTCTCTGGCGTCGGCATCAAGCGGCAGGGTGCGGCCGAGCAGGGCTTCGGCGCGGGCGATGAGAATTTCCAGCGCCGCGGAATCGAGGCGCTTCAGCACGAAGACCTGGGCGCGCGAGAGCAACGCGCCGTTCAATTCGAAACTCGGATTTTCCGTCGTGGCGCCGACCAGCACGACCGTGCCGTCTTCGACATAGGGCAGGAAACTGTCCTGCTGTGCGCGGTTGAAGCGGTGGATCTCGTCGACGAAGAGCAGCGTCCCCTGCCCCATCTCCCGCCGCCGCCGCGCCGCATCAAAGATCTTGCGCAGATCGGCGACGCCGGAGAACACCGCCGATAGCGGTTCGAAGGCCAGCGCGGTCTGATCGGCGAGCAGCCGCGCAATCGTCGTCTTGCCGCAGCCGGGCGGCCCCCACAGCACCATCGACGCCAGACGATGGGCCGCCACCATCCGCCCGATCGGGGCAAGCGGCGCCAGCAGATGGTCCTGCCCGACGACGTCGCCGAGGCTGGCCGGACGCAGCCGGTCGGCCAGCGGCCTCGGCGCCTGGGCCTCGAACAGCGTCGCCGTCACGCCCACGCCCCGGCAACAGGGCGTGGCGCCGGCGGAGCGGGGCGGCGGGGCAAGACAGACATCGTACCCCCAATCTAGGGAGTCCCGCCCGCGCGCGCCAGTGCAGCCGCGCCCCTGCCGGGCGTGGCCGCGCCGACCGGTGCAGCGCGAAGCGGGCGCTTCGCATCGGCGATGGCAGCCATTCCCGGATAATCGCCGCCGCAGCCCATGCACCGGCGGGTCTCGACCTACCGCACCGCACGAATCCAGTTCCGCCGATAACATACCCACGCATGCTAAAACCGGGGCGGTACGCGACCGTTCCGCAGTCACAACCAGTCGTCAAGAAACACTTTTGATCAAATATTTGACAACAGTCACGGGGCAATCACCGACGCCTCGCGACAACCTTTCATCGAGCCGCATCCGGCTCGGAAAGGAGACTCATGTTGCATACCATTGCATTCCACCTCGGCGGCAGGACGACGCGCCCGGAAATTGCCTCTCTGTCGGAGCCGGTACCATTGCTCAAGGGCGCATGGATCGAGCGCGGCCCGCGCGATCTGATCGGCCGGTATCTGCTCGGCGCGGCAGAAGCGGCGCGGCTTCTCGGCATCTCGCTGCATATGGGCCGCGGCCTGCACCGTCTCGTGGCGATCAACCGGGCCAATCTGGCGAGTTGGGCGCCGCTGATGCCGGCATTGCAGCCCGACCGCAACGGCGCCACCGCGGAAAACGTCATCTATCTCGAAGGCCGGGACGCGCAGGGCGGTGTGGTGATCACCGAGATGGTCCGCCGCTATCAATGGCACGGCACCTCCTTCAAGGAGGAATTCGAATCGCGCCGCTTTCTCTATGCCGATCCGGCGACGGAGGGGCGGGAGAATGAAATCTGCGTCGCCGCAGCATCGATCGCCAGGCAGATCACCGGCGGTTGCCAATGGTATGGCGGCTTGTGGTGCCGGCCGGACTGGCGCGGACGCGGGCTGACGGCGCTGATCCCGCGCGTGCTGCGGGCGCTGGCGCTGACCACCTGGGATCTGGAGACCTATGCGTTCGGACTGGTCGAGATCGCCGCGGTCGAGGCCGGCGTGCTGTCGAACTACCAGTATGATCATAATCGGCACCAGCCCGGCGCCTACATCCGAAACTCCTATCGCCCCGCCGTGGATTGGCATCTGGTCTGGCGGTCACGCCAGGATGTGATCGACGATCTCGCCGCTCAGTGCGGGGCGACGACGACCCGGCGCACCGCCGACAGGCCGGACACCCAGCGCTCGCCGCTTTCCGAGCGCCAGGGCAGCAGCAGCCGGTCGTAGCGCGACCAGCGGCGGAGCGCGTTGGGGCCGGGGGTGATGATCGCATCCACCAGCTCCAGCCGGGGCAGTTCGCGATGGGCGACGCGCCGAAAGCCGTCACCCGTGCCGGCGCCGTACTCCGGATCGGGCTGATCGGCGACATCGCCGCCGATCAGCCGCTCGACGGCCTCCGGCGAATAGACGGTGATGTATTTCGGCCAGGTCTCGACGATCGCGCGTTCAGTCCCGGTGATCCTGACCCAGAGACCGCCCTCGCCGCGCGGATCGGCCGTCAGCGCGGCGAGGGCCTTGCGGGAGAGCACCCCGCGCCGGCGCCGCCAGCTCGCATAGAGCCGCGACTGATGCGGTCGGCCGCTGCCCGCCAGACGATCGAGGCTGAGCGGCATCAGGGACAGGCTGGGCCGCTCGAAATCAGTATCCGGCGCTACATTGCGCAGCACGGCAAGCCGCGCCGCCAGTTCCTCGACATCGTAATAGAGCTCGACCGGCGGATTGGGACAGTGGCGCACCAGACGCAGCACGATCAGCTGTGTGTCCCAGGCGACCAGCAATTCGATCAGGCGGTGCAGCGACGCCTGGCTGAACATGTCCGGCCGCACCGTGACCGTCACCCGCGGACCGTCTGCGCGCAGACCGACGAAGCCTAGATTGCGCAGCGCGTAATCTGCCAGGTCGGTCGCGCCGTAGAAGCCCAGATGATGGCGCAACTCGGGGCTGCCGGCGACCCAAGACCGGCCGTCGGCATCGATGAGCAAGGGAAACGCGTGGCATCGGTGCATGAGTTGCGCGCCAGCCCAATGATGGCGAAAATACCCAAAGTAGAAATTTCAGAAACCAAATCCAATTTCAAGGATCAAATTTCTTGCGCCTCGCGGCGCAAGTCACATTGCGGTGAGTCACCGCACCCAATCACTCTGCCGGCGCGTGCAGGAGTCGTCCGTCGCGGCGGAGCACCAGATGCGGAGCGGCGCTCTTCGCCAGATCTTGCTGCAGCTCGGCCACCGTGGCAACGGCTTCGAGATCGACACTTTGGACGATATCGCCGACCGCAAGGCCGAGGCGAAACGCCGCCGTGCCGCGCGGCACGTCGAGAACGATCACCCCGGCGACCGGCGGCGCCTGCAATTCTTCCGCGAGCGCCGGCGACAGGCTGGCCAGGGTGGCGCCGGCGAGCGGTGACGGCGCCTTCAGCAAGGTCACGCTACGCGGCGGCGTCTCCGGCGGTGCCGTCAGCGTCGCATCGAGCTGGCGCGTCTCACCGTTGCGCCAGACCGTAAGGCGAGCCGTCGCGCCAACCAGCAGAGTGGCGAAACGAAACCGCAACCCGGCCTCGTCCTCGATCGGCTTGCCGTCGACGCTGAGCAGAACGTCGCCCGGTCGTATCCCCGCCGCCGCCGCCGGGCTGCGTGCCGCGACCTCTTCGACCACCATGCCGGTCGGCTTCGGCAAGCCTAGCTTCTTGGCCGCGGCGGCCGTCACCGCGCGCCCGACGGCACCCAGCCACGGCCGTACAATCCGGGTCCCGGCCGCACTTTCGGCGAGGGCGGCCCGGATCAACGACGTCGGAATGGCGAAACCGATACCGACCGAACCGCCGCCTTCTGAATAGAGCGCGGCGTTGATGCCGACCAGCTTGCCATCCAGGCTGACCAGGGCACCGCCGGAATTGCCGGGGTTGATCGCCGCATCGGTCTGGATGAATGTCCGGTACGCATTGATGCCGCTGACATTGTGCACGATCGCCGAGACGATGCCGCTGGTTACGGTCTGACCAACGCCGAACGGATTGCCGATCGCCAGCACGATGTCACCGACTTCGAGCTCGTCGGAATCGCGGATTTCCAGCGCGGGAAGAGCTTCGCCGCCGGCATTGATCTTCAGGATCGCCAGATCCGTCCGGTCGTCGGCGTGCAGCAGTTTGGCATCGAATTCGCGCCGGTCGGACAGAGCCACAGTGATGCTGTCGGCGCCTTCGATGACGTGACGATTCGTGACGACCGTACCATCCGGATCAATGATGACGCCGGATCCCAGCGAATTCTCTTCCGCTTCCGGCTGGTCGCCGAGATAGCGACGATAGGCCGGATCGCTGCGCAGGGCGGGGTCGCCTGACGCTTGAGCATGGGTGAAGATGTTGACGACCGCCGGGGCCGCGCGTCGCACGACGGGAGCGAAGCTCAACTGCACCTGGAGCTGGCTGCTCGGCACCGCCCTGCCGTCGGCGGCGTCCGCCTGCGCGCCGCAGAGCAGCAAGGCCAGCAGCATAGGCAGCGTTCGGATCGGCAGCAGGTCGCGCATCACGCTCGGCAATCTAGGCAATCCCACCGGCCGACGCCAGCGCGGCTGCGACGGGTTGCCGATTCGACACAATGCAAAAGGCCCGGACCGTGTCCGGGCCTCCCTTCACTGCTGTCTGCGGCGTGCTCAGGCGGCTTCCGCTTCGTCCCCCACCGGCCCGCTGTCCAGCCCCTTGGCAGCCGGATCGCGATCGACCAGCTCGATGACCGCCATGGCGGAATTGTCGCCGTACCGGAAGCCCGCCTTGAGAATGCGGATATACCCGCCCGGCCGGTCGGCGTAACGCTGCGCCAAGGTCGAGAACAGCTTCTCGGTCAGCTTCGTGTCCTGCAGGGTGGCGAGCGCCTGACGCCGACAGTGCAGCCCGCCGCGTTTGCCCAGGGTGATCAGCTTCTCCACGATCGGCCGCAGGTCCTTGGCCTTGGGCAGGGTCGTTGTGATCTGCTCGTGCTTCAGCAAGGCCGCCGCCATATTGTCGAACATGGCCTTGCGATGCGCCGAGGTGCGGCTGAATTTCCGGCCGCGGATCCCGTGATTCATAGCGAACTCCTTTTACTCGGCGCGACCGTCAATACGGCTCATCCAGCCGCTTGGCCAGCTCTTCGATGTTTTCCGGCGGCCAGTTCGGGATCTCCATGCCCAGATGGAGCCCCATATGGGCCAGCACTTCCTTGATCTCATTCAGCGACTTGCGGCCGAAATTCGGAGTCCGGAGCATCTCCGCCTCGGTCTTCTGCACCAGATCGCCGATATAGACGATGTTGTCGTTCTTCAAGCAATTCGCCGAACGCACCGACAATTCGAGCTCGTCGACCTTGCGCAGCAAGTTCTTGTTGAAGGGCAGCTCGGTCGGCCGGCTTTCCTCAGTGGCAAGACGCGGCTCATCGAAATTGATGAACAACTGTAGCTGATCCTGCAGGATCCGCGCGGCCAACGCCACGGCGTCCTCAGGGGTCACCGCGCCATTGGTCTCGATCTGCATCGCCAGCTTGTCATAGTCGGTGACCTGACCGACGCGGGTATTCTCGACCTTGTACGAGACCTTGCGCACCGGGCTGAACAGCGCGTCGACCGGGATCAGGCCGATGGGCGCGTCTTCCGGCCGGTTCTGGGTCGCCGCGACATAGCCCTTGCCGCTCTCGACCGTGAATTCCATGGCGATCTTGGCGCCCTGGTCGAGCGTGCAGATCACCAGCTCCGGATTCATGATCTCGATGTCGTGGCCGGTCTCGATCTGCCCGGCCCGCACTTCACCCGGGCCGACCGCCCGAAGCCGCATGCGTTTCGGACCTTCGCCGCCCATGCGCAGTCCCATGCCCTTGATATTGAGCACGATATCGGTCACGTCTTCGAGCACGCCGGGGATCGACGAAAACTCGTGCAGCACGCCCTCGATCTGGACCGAGGTCACGGCAGCCCCCTGGAGCGAGGACAACAAGACACGCCGGAGGGCATTGCCGAGCGTTAGACCGAAGCCGCGCTCCAAAGGTTCGGCGACGGCAGTCGCGAAGCGCGCAGGGTCGTCGCCCGGCTCGACCTGGAGTTGCTTCGGCTTGATCAAGGCTTGCCAGTTTTTCTGAATCACGAGTGGAACCTCATGCCGAACCGTGCCGCCGCCAATATCTTATCGATATCGTTCGACGGCCTGTTGAAACCCGAGTCGCCCGGCTGCGGCGAGCTCAGACGCGTCGCCGTTTCGGCGGACGGCAGCCATTGTGCGGAATCGCCGTAACGTCACGAATCGAGGTGACCGCGAATCCCACCGCCTGCAGCGCGCGCAGCGCCGATTCGCGTCCGGAACCCGGTCCCTTCACCTCGATTTCGAGAGTGCGCATGCCGTGTTCCATCGCCTTGCGACCGGCATCTTCGGCCGCGACCTGGGCAGCATAGGGCGTCGATTTGCGCGAGCCCTTGAAGCCTTGCGTGCCGGACGACGACCAGGCAATCGTGTTGCCCTGCGCGTCGGTGATGGTGACGACAGTGTTGTTGAACGACGCATTCACATGCGCCACGCCGGACGTGATATTCTTACGCTCGCGACGGCGGAGACGCGGCGCGTTGGCAGCAGCTTTGGCCATAACCGATCCTCGAAAATTCCAGCCTTGCTGGCTTACTTCTTCTTGCCGGCAATCGGCCGGGCCGGGCCCTTGCGGGTCCGGGCATTGGTGTGCGTCCGTTGTCCGCGCACCGGCAGACCCTTGCGATGCCGCAGCCCGCGATAGCAGCCCAAATCCATCAATCGCTTGATGTTCATCGCCACGACGCGCCGCAGATCGCCTTCGACAGTGTGCTCGCGGTCGATCAGTTCGCGAATCCGCAAGACCTCATCATCGGTCAACTCGTGGACCCGACGCTCTTCGGGAATGCCGATCTTGGTGCAGATCTGGTCCGCCGTCGTCCGCCCGATCCCGTGGATGTAGGTCAGACCGATGGCGACGCGTTTCTGATTGGGGATATTGACGCCAGCAATACGCGCCACGTCGGCACTCCTTAAAAATGACAATTGACTAGGCCCGCCGGTCGGGGGCCGATCGACTGAGGCCGCGCAGTATATGAATTTTCTTCGCGCGGTCAACCCTGGGAGCGCGTCACTTCGTCACAGCGCTCGCAGTATTTCATCGATTTGCCGGGCAACCGTCTCGATATCTGCCATGCCGTCAATGCGCCTCAGTATCCCCTTCCGCTCGTAATAGGGGATGATCGGCTTGGTTTCGGCATTGTAGGTGTCGATTCGCTTCTGGAACGTCTCCAGCTTGTCGTCGTCGCGTCGGGTGAATACGGTCGACCCGCAGATGTCGCACACCCCCGGCACCCGGGGCTGCTTCATCTTGTCGTGATAGCCTTCATGACATTTTGCGCAGGTAAAGCGGCCTGTGATGCGCTCGACCAACGCGGCCTCGTCCACGGCCATCTTGATGACGACGTCGAGTTTCCAATGCGCCGCGTCCAACATGCGGTCGAGCGCCTCGGCCTGCAGCACCGTGCGCGGAAACCCGTCCAAGATGATGCCCTTCTGGCAATCCGGCTGGCTCATGCGCTCATGCAGCATTTCGAAAACGATATCGTCGGGAACATATTGCCCGGCAGCCATGAACGGCTCCGCTTTCAGCCCGAGGGGCGTGCCGGCCTTGATCGCGGCCCGCAGCAAGTCACCCGTCGATACCTGTACGAGACCCCGGCTTTCTACCAGACGCTTCGCTTGTGTTCCCTTCCCTGCCCCCGGCGGCCCGAGGAGGATTAAGTTCATCCGCGTCTCCCGCGCAACTTCGATTTCTTGATCAGGCCTTCATATTGATGGGCCAGAAGATGCGAATGAATCTGCGCGACCGTATCCATCGTCACGCTTACTACGATCAACAGACTCGTCCCGCCGAAATAAAATGGTACCGCGTATTGCGAGATCAAGATCTCCGGAAGGATACAAACCACGCTCAAATACGCCGCACCGATCACGGTCAGCCGCGTCAGGACGTAATCCAGATAGTCTGCGGTGTTCTTGCCGGGCCGGATGCCCGGGATGAAGCCGTTGTATTTCTTCAGGTTATCGGCCGTTTCAGCCGGATTGAAGACAACTGCCGTGTAGAAGAACGAAAAGAACACGATTAGAACAACATAGAGAACCATATAGAGCGGCTTGCCATGCGCGACATAGCCGACGATCGTCCCCAGGATGCCGTCATCGCCCTGCGCCGCCTGGAAGCCGGCGATCGACGCAGGCAGCAGCAGCAGCGACGACGCGAAGATCGGCGGAATCACACCCGAGGTGTTCATCTTGAGCGGCAGATGCGAGGATTCACCGCCGAACACCTTGTTGCCGTGCTGGCGCTTCGGGTATTGCACCAACAGCCGCCGCTGCGCCCGTTCCATGAACACGATGAAGGCGATGACGGCCACCGACAGCACAGCCAGTACGAGCGCCACGACGGGACCCGTCTCGCCGACGCGGACCTGATTAAGCAGGTTGAACACCGCCGCCGGCAGGTTGGCGACGATGCCCGAGAAAATTATGAGCGAGGTGCCGTTGCCGACACCGCGCGCGGTGATCTGCTCGCCCAGCCACATCAGGAAGACCGTGCCGCCGACCAGCGTGATTGTCGTGACCAGGCGGAAGGAGAGGCCCGGGTCCAACACTGCCGAGGCATTGCCGGCACCGCGGGCGACCTCCAGCGTTCCGGCAATGGCGAAGCCTTGGAACAGCGCGATCGCGACCGTGCCGTAACGCGTGTACTGGTTCAGCCGCTTGCGGCCGGCTTCGCCTTCCTTCTTCAACGCCTCGAGCGAGGGCACGATCGCCGTCAGCAGCTGAATGATGATCGAGGCCGAAATATAGGGCGTGATGTTCAGGGCGAGGATGCTCATCCGCCCGAGCGCACCGCCCGAAAACATGTCGAAAATGCCGAGGATGCCGCCGGAATTCTGCTGGAATATGTGCCGCAGCGTCTCCGGATCGATGCCCGGAATCGGGATATAGGTTCCGAGCCGATAGACCAGCAAAGCGCCGAGGGTAAACCACAGGCGCTGCTTCAGCTCCGTTGCTTTGCCGAAGGCGCTGAAATTGATGTTGGCGGCAAGTTGTTCGGCGGCGGATGCCATGCAAGCGGTTCCTTACGGCAGCAAAGCGAGGACCGGAGGGGTCAGGCAGAAGGCGGCGCCTCGACGGCAGCGGCGCCGTGGACGATGACTTTACCGCCGGCCGCTTCGACAGCGCTCACTGCCGCGGCCGACGCCCCGGCGCATTCGATGGTCAGAGCCGTCTTGATCTCGCCCTTGGCCAGCAACCGAACGCCATCCCCCAGCTTCGACAGCATGCCGAGCTGGATCAGGCTTTGGGGCGTGATCGTGTCACCCGCCTTGAGCTTGCCCGCCGCGACAGCCTGTTCCAGGCGGCCGATATTGATCACCTGGTATTCAGGCTTGAATATGTTGTTGAAGCCGCGCTTCGGCAAGCGCCGATGGAGCGGCGTCTGGCCGCCTTCGAAACCGTTGATGGCGACGCCGGAGCGCGCCGTCTGGCCCTTGCCACCGCGGCCGCTGGTCTTGCCTTTGCCGGAGCCGATGCCGCGGCCGACGCGCTTGTATCTGTAATGGGCGCCGGGATTGTCGGCGATCTCGTTCAGCTTCATGATTTCAATTCCTCTGGCCGGCGACCGCGAACCGGTGGATCGCACGGCCAGACTTGGAGTTTACTCGCCAGCTTCGACTCGCACCATATGGTGCACCTTGGTCAGCATGCCGCGGACCGCGGGCGTGTCTTCGAGGACACGCGTGCGATGCATCTTGTTGAGACCGAGGCCCTTGAGCGTGGCCTCCTGGTCCTTCTGCCGTCCGATCGGCGAACCAATCTGGGTAACGACCAGCGTCTTCTTTTCGGTTCTGGTCTCGGTCATGCCGCACTCTCCCGGGTCTCGCCCTCGCGCTTGCCGAGCAGATCGCTGACTTTCTTACCGCGCCGCGCCGCGACGGCGCGGGGATTGGTCGCCCGGCCGAGCGCTTCGAAAGTTGCCTTGATCATGTTGTGCGGGTTGGACGTCCCCACCGACTTCGCCACGACGTCGCGTACGCCCAGCGCCTCGAAGATAGCGCGCATCGGGCCGCCGGCGATGATTCCGGTGCCTTCTTTTGCCGCCCGAACCACGACTCGGCCGGCGCCGAAATGGCCGATCATGTCGTGATGAAGCGTCCTACCCTCGCGCAACGGTACGCGCACCAGCGCGCGGCGCGCCGCTTCGGTCGCCTTGCGGATCGCTTCCGGCACTTCACGCGCCTTGCCCGTACCATGCCCGACGCGGCCCTTGCCGTCGCCGACGACGACGATCGCCGCGAAGCCGAAACGACGACCGCCCTTCACCACCTTGGCGACTCGGTTGATCCCGACCAGTTTTTCGACGAATTCGCTTTCCTCGCGGTCGCGCGGCTGGCGATCACCGCCTTCGCCGCGTCCCCGCCCGCCGCCGCGGCCACGATCGCCACCGCCGCCGCCTTCATTGGGTGTCCGTGCCATTTGTCGGCCCTATCCTTAGAAATTCAGTCCGGCGGCACGCGCCGCATCAGCCAGCGCCTTGACCCGGCCGTGATAGAGGTAGCCGCCGCGGTCAAAGACGACGTCGGTGATGCCCTTCTCGACCGCGCGCTCGGCCACGAGCTTGCCGACCGCCTCGGCCGCCGCCTTGTCGGCGCCGGTCTTCAGCCCGTCCTTCAGCCCTTTGTCGATGCTCGACGCGGCGACGATCGTGACGCCCTGGGTGTCGTCGATCACTTGCGCGTAGATGTGTTTCGACGACCGGAACACGGACAGGCGCGGCCGCGAGCCGGCGCATTGCCGCAACCGGGTCCGCACACGCTGCTTGCGGCGCAGAAAGAGGTCTTTCGAGTTCAGCATCTCTGCCAGATCCTTACTTCTTCTTGCCTTCTTTGCGGCGCAGCGTTTCGGTCACATATTTCACGCCCTTGCCCTTATAGGGCTCGGGCCCGCGGAACTCGCGGATCTTGGCGGCCACCGCCCCGACACGCTGCTTGTCGGCGCCGGCAACGGTGATCGCGGTCGGCTTCTCGCAGGTGATAGTCACATCGGGCGGAATCGGAAAATTGATATCATGGCTATAACCCAATTGGAGGTTCAGGATCTTGCCCTGAACCGCCGCGCGATAGCCGACGCCGTTGATCTCCAACCCGACCGTGAAGCCCTTGGAGACGCCGATCACCATATTGTTGACGAGCGCGCGCGTCGTGCCCCAGAGCATGCGGGCGCGCTTGCCGTCATTGGCCGGCGTGATCGTGACCTTGCCGTCGTCGAGATCGGCCGTGACCTCGGACGCAATGGCCAAGCTCAGCGTGCCGAGCTTGCCCTTCGCCGTCAGGATCTGATCGGCAATCTTGACGTCGACGCCGGCCGGCACGGGAACCGGATATTTACCGATGCGGGACATGAACGGCCATCCTCAGAACACGCGGCAGAGCACTTCGCCGCCGACATTGGCAGCGCGTGCTTCGCCATCCGACATGACCCCGCGCGGGGTCGAGAGGATCGCGATGCCGAGGCCGCTATAGACCTTCGGCAGATCGGCGATCTTGGAATAGATCCGCCGGCCCGGCTTGGACACGCGGCTGAT
>Ga0181519_10001060_pt1 | contig 24207 bp, 19 predicted proteins | sample PEATcosm2014_Bin_26_FD_121102 | JGI IMG/M metagenome (GOLD analysis project Ga0181519, IMG submission 121102) | Peatland microbial communities from MTU Mesocosm Facility, Houghton, MI, USA - PEATcosm2014_Bin02_10_metaG | ecosystem: Environmental > Terrestrial > Soil > Wetlands > Peat | place...
GCGGCTCGCGCCGTCGGCGGCGCTCGAATTCTGGGAAGACGTCCGCGAGCAGCGCCTGCCGTTGTTCACCGCAGGCCCGCGCCTCTGGCGCGTGTCCGTGCCCGGCAACAGCCCGGAACTCGAATTGCCCGGCGCACAGCTGATCGAATGGGGCGGGTCGCTGCGCTGGCTCGCGACCGACCTCGGCGCCGCGGCGATTCGAACACGGGCGACCGCGCTCGGCGGCCACGCGACGCTGTTTCGCGGTGGCGACGGAAGCATTCCCGTCTTCCAGCCGCTCGCGCCGGTGGTCGCGCGGATCGAAACCCGGCTGCGCGCGGAATTCGACCCTGCCGGAATATTCAATCCAGGGCGCATGCATGCAGACGCGACTCGCTGACTTCATCCGTGACACACCCGCCGGACGCACCGCGGATTCCATTCTGCGTACCTGCGTGCACTGCGGGTTCTGCAATGCGACCTGCCCGACGTACCTGCTGCTCGGCAATGAGCTCGATGGACCGCGCGGCCGGATCTACCTGATCAAACAGGCGCTCGAAGGTGAGCCCGTCGGCGCGCACACGCAGCTGCACCTCGACCGCTGCCTCACGTGTCGCGCCTGCGAGACGGCCTGTCCGTCGGGAGTCGAGTACGGACACCTGCTCGATATAGGGCGCGAGGTCGTCGAGGCGCGCGCGCCGCGTGCTGCGGGTGCGCGCCTGGCACGGAAATTCCTGCGCACCTGGCTACCCGGTTCCTGGTTCGCACCTGCGGTGCGCATTGCGCAGACGCTGCGGCCGCTCCTGCCGGCTGGCCTGAGACGCCGCATTCCGGCGCGGCGCGCCGCAGGGCTCCGGCCGGTCGCGACGCACGGCCGGCGGGTGCTGATGCCACCGGGATGCGTGCAGGCGGCACTCGCCCCGTCGATCAACGCCGCAACCGCGCGGGTCCTCGATCGCCTCGGCATCGAGGTGATGCAACCGCCGGCGCGCGCCGGCTGTTGCGGCGCGCTTCGCCATCACCTCGGCGCGCCGGCGGCAGCGCTCGATGACGCGCGCCGCAACATTGACGCCTGGTGGCCGGCGCTCGAGGCCGGCGCCGAGGCCATCGTCCTCACGGCGAGCGGTTGCGGCGCACACGTGAAGGACTACGGCCACCTGTTCGCGGCGGATCCACGCTACGCCGGACGGGCGCGCCGCGTGAGCGCACTCGCGCGCGACATCAGCGAGGTTGTGCGCGACGAGGTCGCAGCGCTCGCGCCGCAGTTCCGCGCGATGCCAGGGGAGCGAATCGTGGTGCAATCGCCGTGCACGTTGCAGCACGGGCAGAAGCTGCCCGGCATCGTCGAAGGTATCCTCGCCGCACTCGGCGTTGCGGTGCTCGCGACGCCCGAGCGCCAGCTGTGCTGCGGGTCGGCAGGCACCTACTCGATGCTCGAGCCGCAGCTCGCCGGTGAGCTCAGGCGCCGGAAGCTCGCGGCGCTAGCCGCTGCCGGCCCGGACGTGATCCTGTCGGCCAACATCGGCTGTATTGCGCATCTCGGCGCCGTCGCCGACACTCAGGTGCGGCACTGGATCGAATGGCTCGACGCGCGGCTCGGCTGAGTGGCGTGCGGCCGACGCGCGGCGCGGCGCGCGCGAGACGGGGGGGACGATGACGGATGCGACTCATTCCGCCGCGCTCGCGCGCCGGGCAATGCTGTTCTGCTGCCTGGTGGCGCTGTGCGAGGGTCTCGACCTGCAGGCGGCGGGCGTCGCCGCCGGCGGCCTGAGCCGCGAGTTCCAGCCGAGCGCCGCCGCCAAGGGCTTGTTCTTCAGTGCGAGCACTGCCGGCCTGTTCGTCGGCGCGGTGTTCGGCGGCTGGCTCGCCGATCGCATCGGGCGCAAGCAGGTCCTGGTCGGCGCAATCGGCACGTTCGGGCTGTTCTCGCTGCTGACCGCGTCAGCCACGGACATGCACTCGCTGACGCTCATGCGCCTGCTGACCGGGCTCGGGCTTGGCGGGGCGATGCCGAACCTGATCGCCTTCGTTGCGGAGACGGCGCCAACCGTGCGGCGCAATCTCAGCATCGCCACCATGTACATGGCGATGCCACTTGGCGGGGCGGTCGCCAGTCTCATCATTCTCCTTGCCGCTGCCTCGCAGTGGCGTCTGGTGTTTCTCGCGGGCGGGCTCGCGCCGCTCGTCATCGCCCCGCTCATGGCCCTGTTCATGCCGGGAACGCCGGTCACGCGGCGCATCGCCGCCGGCGGCCCGCCGCCGGTCACGGTGCTGCGCGAGCTGTTCGGGCACGGCCGCGCGCTCAGAACGCTGTTGCTGTGGGTGTCGTTCTTCTTCGCGCTGCTGGTGCTCTATCTGCTGCTCAGCTGGTTGCCGACGCTGCTCGAGGCGCGCGGCATGTCGAAGGACCAGGCCGCGGCCGCGCAGGTCGGCTTCAATGTCGGCGGCTCGCTGTGTGCGCTGCTCATGGGTGCACTGCTCGATTCTCGCCACCGGCGCGCCAGCATCGTTCTCGCTTTCCTGACTCTGATCGCCGCACTGTTCGTGCTTGCGGCCGCGCCGGTGCAGGCGGCCATCGTGTTGTCCCTCACGTTTCTGCTGGGTGGCGCGGTGCTTGCCGCACAGACAATTCTCTACGGCGTCGCGGCCGACTGCTATTCAGCGGCGAACCGCGGCGTCGGGGTTGGCACTGCTGTCGCAATCGGCAGGCTCGGCTCGATCGCCGGTCCGATGCTCGGCGGAATACTGGTCGGCGCCGGCCGCAGTCCGCCACAGGTCCTGACCGGCATCCTGCCGGTCGTCATCATCTGTGCGCTCGGCACGACCCTGCTCGGCTGGGGCGCGCGCGCCCGCGATTCCTAGACCGGCACGGACGCCGCCAGCCCCGCGGCCGGCTGCCGGCCAGCCAGCAGCGACGCGCTTGCCTAGCCGCACCGCTGCGAGGAATCTGCAGCGGAATCAAGCACTCCGTCGCGGTTTGTGAACCCAGCACGGGGTCTGCGCATCGGCGCCCCGAAAAGCGTGCGCTGATCCTCAGTTCTGCGAACGACCTGCAGCGAGTATGTCGTGCCGGGCGGCCACGATGGCCGCAGGGGCGCGCCGAATGAGTCGGCGGACCATCGTTTGTCGCGTAAGGGCACTGATGATCTCCTTGCAGACGCTCGTCGATCGCTTCGTGGCGCTGATCCGCTGCCAGCACGTGGTCGTGTTCGTCACGAGCACCGCGACGGAACTCGTGCTGCCGGTGCCTGCGCCCGACGAGCAGGCGGCGATCGCGAGCCTCGCCCAGCACATCCTCTGGCCGATGGCGCAGCAGGATGAGAAGCCGCACATCCTGAACCGTGCGCGCCTGAAGCAGGGAGCGCCGCTCCTGCCATACCGGATCCTGTTTTGCCCGCTGGTCATCAGCGGCCGCCCGAGCGGCTTCGTCGCGGCGCTGCGGCCGCTCAGCGAACCATCGTTCGTCGACGGTGACCTGTCAGTGCTGACCATGCTTGCCGACCTGCTGCGCGACAAGTACTCGATCGACGCGGCCGCGCAGACGGCACTCGTGCGCCGGCCGGCGTTCGAAGAGGAGGTCGCACTGCGTGCCCAGGCGACCAAGACCGCCAGCGTCGTCTACGCCGACCTCGACCAGATCCACGCGATCAACGACATGTCGGGCTTCTCCGCGGGCGATCACGTGATCCGCGCCGTCGGCGCGCTGTGGCGCTCAGAGCTGCTGCCCTCGGGCAGCATCGCGAGTCGCCTGTCCGGGGATCGCTACGCGGCGGTGCTGTTCGATCACCCGCTGGACCAGGCGCGCGGCTGGGCGGAGCGCGCACGCGCGGCGATCGAGGCGCTCGATCTCGGCGACCGGCGCACGCGGATCACCGCGAGCCTCGGCGTCGCGGCGCTGCCACACGGCGGTTCCTTTGAGCATGCGCTCGCGGCGGCGGAGACCGCCTGCCGTGCGGCCAAGGATCACGGCCGCAATCGAGTCGAGATCTACTTCACCGGCGACGAGAGCATGGTGCGTCGCTACAACGAGGTGCGCGAATCGCGCATGGTCATCGACGCGCTCGAGGCGGGACAGTTCGCGCTGCACGCACAGCCGATCGTCGCTCTCGACTCGCCCGGCACGCCGCGGGACTACGAGATCCTGCTGCGCGTGAACGGCGAGGACGGCGACGTCAGGAGCATCGGCGCGTATCTGCAGGCGGCGGAGCGCTATCAGCTGCTGGAACGGGTCGATCGCTGGGTCATCGAGAACACGCTGCGCACGCTCGGGCCGGCAGCCGCAGGCCTGCAGGCGCTCGGCATCCGCTTCGCAATCAACGTCACCGGCCAGTCGATCAGCCAGCCAGAGTTTGCGCGTACCGTGTGCGGCGAACTCGACCGGTGGAACGTCCCCGGTTCGCTGCTCGCTTTCGAGTTCACGGAAACCGCCGCGGTCAAGAACATGCAGGCGACGCGGGGATTCGTCGAGCGCATGACCAAGCTCGGCTGTCGCCTCGCGCTCGATGATTTCGGCACCGGCGTATCCTCGCTGGTGCATCTCAAGGAACTCGCCGTCCACCAGATCAAGATCGACGGCAAGTTCACGACCGACGTGCTGGTCAGCGCCAGGTCGGAAGCGCTCGTCCGCGCGCTCGTGCTCATCGCCGACGAGCTGAAGCTCGACACGGTCGCGGAGTTCATCGAGAACGGCCGGGTGGCGGAGCATGTCCGCAAGCTCGGCGTGCGCTACGGACAGGGATACCTGTACGGCCGGCCCGTGCCGCTCGCAGACGTGCTTACCGAGGTGCTCGCGCGGGTACCGGTGGGGCGCGTGAGCAATGCCTGAGGCAAGGGTGCCGGCGCCTAGTACCCCGATCGGGTGAGCCAGTCGGCCATGGCGGCGAGCCCGGCCGGTACGCCCAGGCGACCGAAACCGATGCGGAAGTACTGATCCGGTACCGCACCGACCTCGGAACGGTAGACGCTCGCCGGCAGCAGCAGCACGCCCGCCTCCTCGACGAGGCGTCGCGTGAACTCCTCGACGCCGTCGCCGCCCGTGTAGCGCACGAATCCCACACAGCCGCCGTCCGGGCGATGCCACTCGAAGAGATGCTGCCAGTCGCCGAAGAAGCGATCGAGCAGCACGAGGTTGCCGCGGACGATGGCCCGATTGCGCTCCAGAATCGCGTCGCGCGCCTTGAGCGCGATCAGCGCGAGGATCTCGGAGGGCGCAGAATTGCAGATCGACAGATAGTGCTTGTAGCGCTCCAGCCGCCCGAGCATCGCGCGATCCCGGCAGGCGAGCCAGCCGATGCGCAGGCCCGGCAGGCCGTAGGCCTTCGACATCACGTTGAGCGAGATCGCGCGCTCGTATCGATCCGCCGCCTGCGGCAGCCGGGTGGCCGGATCGCGCTCGATCAGGCGGTAGACCTCGTCGCTGAAGAGCCAGATGCCACGCGCGCGGCACAGCTCGATGAGAGCGGCGAACGTCTCCTCGGGAATGATCTTGCCGGTCGGGTTGTGCGGGAAGTTGATCGACACCAGCCGCGTATTCGGGCGGAGCGCGGCGCGGAGCAGCCCGAGGTCCAGGTCCCAGCCGCGTGCCGCGTCGAGCGGCACACCGCTCACCGCGCAGATCCCGAGCGGTACCGTTTCCGCCGACTGATAGTTTGGGGTGATGACGACGGCATGGTCCTCCGCCGAGAGCAGCACGCGCATCGCCGTGTACAGGGCTTCTTCCGCACCCGCGAAGCACAGCACATCGGCGGCAGCGAGGCTGTCGTAGGTCGCCGCGATCGCGGCGCGCAGCGCCGGCGCCCCGAAGGTCTGGGTATAGCCGAGATGCAGCTCCTCGTAGTCGCGCCGGTCGGCAGGCGTCGCCATCGCGAGCAGCGCGCCGAGCGACAGGCTCTCGGCATCGGATGCCGTCAGGTTATGGCGGGCCGCAAATTCCCAGCGCGAAAAGAACACCTCGAGCGCAAAGTCGCGCGGCGGCACGCCCGTCATGCCGGCCGGCCACCGATCGCCGCTGCGTCGCGGGCGTCGTTCCGCGTGGGGTCGACGAGTAACCACAGAGCCGCGGCCACCACCGCGAACGCCGTTCCGGTTGCGAACGCCGCGCCCCAGTGCTGCTGGCCGGAGAGATACGCGACGATCGGGATGCCGATGACGCCGCCGAGGTTACCGCCGGTGTTGAGGACGCCGGTGGCCGCCATGGTGTCGGCGCGAGCGGCGCGCATGGTGCCCGCCCAGTACGCGCCCTCGGTGATTTCCGTCGCGAAGAAGCTCGCGGTGAGTACCGCGACGGCCACGACCACGCTCGAGACGTGCACGACGGTGAGCAGCAGCAGCCCTGCGATCGGCAGAAACACGATCGGCACGAACGAGTAGCCACGCTTCGCGCCGAAGCGCAGGACCAGGTGGTCCGTGAGGAAGCCGCCGAATGCCGAGCCGACGCCGGCGCCGATCGGCGGCAGCACCGCGAGGAAGCCGCTCTGCAGGGCGCTCAGGTGACGTTCCTGCACGAGATACAGGAACGACCAGTTGTTGAGCAGGTAGAAGAGGTAGTTCATGCAGACGTAGGAGACCGCGAGCAACAGCACGTTGCGGTCGGCGGCGATGCGCGCGAGCCGCGGCCAGGTGAGTGGCCGGGCGTCCGCGCGCGACAGGGCGCTCAGCTCCGCGAGTTCCGCTGGCGTCACCTTGGGATGCTCGCGCGGCGTGTTCCGCCCGTACCATGCCCAGGCGAGCGTCAGCACGGCGGCCGGAAGGGAGATCCACAGCAGTGCGCCCTGCCAGCCGAACGACTGTGTCAGCAGCACGATCAGAGGCGGCGCGACGGCGGCACCGAGGTTCATGCCGCAGGTCTGCACGCCATTGGCGATCGCCCACTGCTTCGCCGGGAACCAGGACTGGCAGACACCGGCAAATACCGGGAACACCGGCGCCTGCGAGACGCCGAGGAGACCCTGGAAGAAGACCATCGTCAGGAACAGGCCGGTTCCGGCGAGCAGCACCGGGGCGAGCGGCGTCGCCACGGTCGCGATGAATCCGACTACGCCAACGATGAAGTAGGTGAGTCGCGCGCCGTAGCGCTGTCCGAACACCCCGCCCGGAACCTGCATCACCATGTACATCACGGTGAACGCCCACATCATCCAGCCTATCTGCATCTGGCTGAGGTGCAGCTCCGGCTCGATGCGTTCGGCGGCGATGCCGATACTCGTACGCTGCACGTACGAGAGCATGGCGAACGCGAACATGTAGGCGAAAATCCACCAGCGTATCCGCACGGGTTGGCGGGGGATTGGCATGGGTTGCCTCTGCAGGTAGCGGCTGGTGGCAGGTCTAGCCGCGCGGCCGCAGGCCACGCGGGTCATACGGCGCTTCGGCGAGGACTCGCGCCGGGCGCCGCTCGCCGAGGATGTGCACCTCGAGTGGAACCGGGTCATCGGCGACGGCGCGCTCCAGGTACGCGAGCGCGAGGCTCCGGCGGGTGTGGTGTCCGTAGGCGCCTGACGTCACGAAACCGACCCGCCTGTCGTCGACCCACACGGGTTCGTAGCCGCTTGCGTCGGCGTCCGCCGACTCGATCGCGAGCAGCACCAGCCGCTCCGCAGGTCCGCGCTCGCGCTCGCGCAGCACCGCTTCCCGTCCGATGAAGGCGCGCTTGTCGAAGTCGATGTAGCGATCGAGCCCGCACATTGCAGGCGTGTACGACTGCGCGAACTCGAGCGACCATACGCCGTAGCCTTTCTCGAGTCGCAGGCTGTCCTGCGCCCGCATGCCGATGTGCCGCATGCCGAATTCGGCGCCGGCGGCGACGAGCGCGTGCCAGAGCGCGCGCTGCTGCAGCACCGGAACCGTGATTTCGTAGCCGAGCTCGCCGGTGAGCGACAGTCGCGCGACCACGGCCTGGGTGAGCCCGACGTCCATGCGGCGGAAGGCGAGGAAGGGGAGTGCGCTGTTCGAGACATCCTCGTGCGCAAGGCGCGCGAGGATGTCTCGAGAGCGCGGACCGGACAGCGAGAAGCCGAGCCAGCTCTCGGAGAGGTTCTCGATGCTCACGCCGGCAGGCGGCAGGTGGTCGCGGAACCAGCGCAGGTGCCACTCCTGCAGGTAGTACGAGCCGACCAGCCAGAACCGGTCTTCCGCCATCCGGCTGATGGTCAGATCGCCCATCAGGCGTCCCGCGGGATTGAGGAGCGGCGCGAGGCGGATGCGACCGACCTCCGGGATGCGACTCGCGACGAGGCCGTCGAGCCAGTCCTCGGCTCCAGCACCCGACACCTCGTAGCGCGCGTACACGCCGGCATCGAGGAGGCCAGCCGCGCCCCGGGTCGCCGCAACCTCGGCGGCGATGAATGCGTCCGCGTCCGAGCGCCGCGCCGACGGGGTTTCGGCGAAGTCCGGCCGGCCCGGCGCGAAGAACTGCGGTGTCTCTGTGCCCCAGACGACGCCGAAACGGGCGCCAGCCGCGGCCTGCAGGTCGTACACCGGCGCGGTCTTGAGCGGGCGGCCCGCCGGGAGTTCCTCGTTCGGGTAGGCGAGCACGAAGCGCCGCGCGTAGAACTGCGCGGTCATGTCCTTCAGGTACCTGTCGTTGCTCGCGAACGCACCGTAGCGCGCCACGTCCATGCCGAAGATGTCGGCCCCCGGGTCGCCCTCGACGATCCAGTTGGCGAGCACGAGCCCGATCGCGCCGCCCTGCGAGAATCCGGACATGCAGCCGCACGCAGTCCAGTAGTTACTGAGGCCGGGTACCGGGCCGACGAGCGGGTTGCCGTCGGGGGTGAAGGTAAATGCGCCGTTCACCCAGCGGCGGATGCCGGCACGCTCGAGGGTCGGGAAGCGCCGGAAGCCGATCGCGAGCTCCTCGCTGATACGGTCGATCTCCTCCGGGATCAGGTCCATCCCGTAGTCCCAATCCGCACCTTCCGTCTTCCAGTGACGCGGATTGCGCTCATAGACGCCGAGCAGCACGCCCTTGCGCTCCTGCTGCAGGTACGTGAAGCCCTCGAGGTCGGTGATGCACGGCATTTCGTCCTTGCGCGCGAGCAGCTCCGGCAAGTCCTCTGTGATGAGGTAGTGGTGCTGCATCGGCGTCAGCGGCAGGTCGATCCCGGCCATGCGCCCGACGCGCCGCGCCCACAGGCCAGCGGCATTGACGACGTGCTCGGCCGTCACCTCGCCTTGCTCGGTCACGAGCCGCCAGCTGCCGTCCGGGCGCGGCGTGGTGGCGAGCACGCGATTTCTCAGGACCACGTCGGCACCGCGCTTGCGCGCCGCGCCGGCGAAGGCATGGGTCGTGCCGTGCGGGTCGACAGCGCCCTCGTGCGGGTCGAACAGGCCGCCCAGCAGGCCCGTCGGGTCGACGATCGGGCAATCCGCAACGATCTCCTCGGGGGATGCCAGGCGGGTGCCGATACCGAGCGTCTGATAAAGAGCCCACTCGGCCTTGAGCCACTCCCAGCGGGCGGGCGTCGTCGCGAGGCTGTAGCCCCCCGGCATGTGCATGCCAACGCTCTGACCGCTCTCTTTCTCGATCTCCTTGTAGAGATTGATGGTGTAGGCCTGCAGCGCCGCGATGTTAGGGTCGTCGTTCAGCGCATGAAAGCCCGCGGCCGCATGCCAGGTCGATCCGGCCGTGAGTTCGGCACGCTCGACCAGCGCGATGTCGGACCAGCCCAGCTTGGCGAGGTGGTAAAGCACGCTCGCGCCGACGATGCCGCCACCGATCACGACGACTCGATAATGATCCTTCACTCGATTCCCCCCTGCACTTGACGCCCGCGGTGTCGTCCGCCGCATGACCGGGCACCGCCGGCGACGCGTGCGACATTGTGTCCGAAACCGCGTCCGCCGACGACTGCCGGCACGCCAGATGCTGCGGACCGCCGCGCGCCGACGGCCCGGAGCTCCGTGTATGCTTGGCGCCTGCATGCAGACCGGATCACTCCATCGCAGCTGGCGCCGCGCAGCGAGGCCCGCGCACATCAGCCGGCGGGTGCGCTGATGCGCGGACCTAGCCCGCGCTACTCGGCCTGGTCGTTGCTGCGCGCGCGCTTTGCGGGGCCGGGGTTCTGGCAGCCGCTATGGCACGGCGCACGGCTCAAGGACGCCTACGACGTGGTGATCGTCGGTGCCGGCGGCCATGGACTCGCGACGGCCTTCCACCTCGCGCGCGACCACGGCGTGAAGCGCATTGCCGTGCTGGAGAAGCGCCTCGTCGGCTACGGCAATGTCGGACGCAACACGACCATCGTGCGCTCCAACTACCTGCTGCCGGAGAACCACTATTTCTACGAGGACGCGCTGCGGCGCTGGGAGACGCTGTCGAGCGACCTAAATTACAATGTCATGTACAGCCCGCGTGGCGTGATCGACTTTGCGCTGTCCGATGGTGACATGGTCGACCTCGCGCGCCGCGGCAACGCGCTCAGGCTCGCCGGCATCGACGCCGAACTGCTGGACCGCGAGGCCGTGCTGCGCTTTGCACCGGAACTCGACGCTGGCGGGCCGCGTCGCTTCGACATCGTCGGCGGGCTCCTGCAGCCGCGCGGGGGCAGCGTGCGCCACGACGCGGTGGCGTGGGGTTACGCGCGTGCGGCGACCGCGCTTGGCGTCGACATCATCGAGGATTGCGAGGTGACCGGCCTGCGCTCTGCCGCGGGTGTCGCGACCGGGGTTGAAACCTCGCGTGGCTACGTCAAGGCCGAGCGCGTCGTGTTCGCGGTCGCCGGCCATACCGGCCAGTTCGGGCAGATGCTCGGGATGAACCTGCCGATTGAGACCCACCTGCTGCAGGCGATGGTCACCGAGCCCATCAAGCCGCTGATCAGCACCGTGCTCGTGTACGTGCATGCGCACGGAGAGGCATACGTGCTGCAGTCGGACCGTGGCGGGGTCGTGATGGGCGGCTTCCTCGACGGCTTCCCGTCCTACACGCGCGAGGGCCAGTGGTATCGCATGGAGGACGTCGTGCAGACGGCGGTCGCACTGCTGCCGCAGCTTGCCGGGCTCAGGATCCTGCGCCACTGGGCCGGCACGAATGACATGACCATGGACGGCAGCTTCATCATCGACCGCATGCGCTACGACAACGTCTTCGTGAACGGCGGCTGGTGCTACGGCGGCTTCAAGGCGATTCCGGCCTCGGGTGCCGCGTGCGCCACCCTGGTCGCGACCGGCACTGCACCCGATCTCATCCGGGCACACACGCTCTCGCGCTTTCGCACCGGGCACCTGCTCGATGAACGCGGTGGCGGGCCCTTCCCGGTGCGGCTGTGAAGCGCCTGTCCTGCCCGTTCTGTGGAAGCCGCGAACTTGAGGAATTCTTGTTCCACAAGACGCTGCCCGAGCCCGGCAGCGACGCCTACGCCGCCGTTTACGAGCGCGTCAACCGCCTCGATGACAGCCACGAGTACTGGCAGCACGTACATGGCTGTCGCGCCTGGCTGTACGTCCGGCGCAACCCCTCGACGGGCGAGGTGCACGAGACCGTGCTCCTCGGCGGCAGCACGCCATGAGCAGCAAGTTGCGGTCCGGCACGCGGCTCGGCGCCACGCAGCTGCGCTTTCGATTCGATGGCCGCGACTACGTGGGCCAGAGTGGCGACACCGCCGCATCGGCTCTTCTGGCGAGCGGTGTGAGGCTGCTCGGCCGCAGCATGAAGTACCGGCGGCCACGGGGACTCATGGCGGCAGGGCCGGAGGAGCCGAACGCGCTGCTGACGGTCGGCACGCGCCCGCTCATCGTGCCGAACGTCCCGGCGCCGCAGCTTGTACTCCGCGACGGGATGCGCTTGCACAGCCAGAATCGCTGGCCGTCGCTGCGCTACGACCTGTCGTCGCTGCTGCAGGCTGGCGGCGGAGTCTTCAGCGCCGGTTTCTACTACAAGACCTTCATCTGGCCGTCGTGGCGGCGCTACGAGACGCTGATCCGCAACCTCGCGGGACTCGGGCCAGCCCCTGGTGCGGCCGACATCCCGGTGCCGCGCATCGAGCATCTCTCGTGCGACGTGCTCGTCGGCGGCGGCGGCCCGGCAGGAATTGCCGCTGCGCTGGCCGCGGCGCGGGCCGGTGCGAACGTTGTCCTGTGTGAGCGCGAGCCAGTGCTTGGTGGCGAACTCGACTTCGAACGTGCGACCGTCGACGGCCGAGAGGCGTCCGACTGGGTCGCGGTGAGCCTCGCGGAGCTCGCGGGCCACGGGGCGAGAATCCTCGCGGGAACGGCGATCGTCGGCGGCTCAGACGGCCTCGTCGTCGCGCACACAGAGCCCGGCGGCCTGGCCGGGAAAGCCACCGTGTACAAGATCCGGCCGCGGCGGTTCGTGATCGCGATGGGCGCCATCGAGCGGCCGATCGCCTTCGTCGACAACGACCGGCCGGGCGTGATGCTGCTCGGTGCCGCCGAGCGGCTGCTCGCGCGCTATGGCGTCGCGGCGGGTGCCAGCGCAGTCCTGTTCGGCAATCACGACCGGTTGTACCAGGCCGCACAGCGCTTCGTGGCAGCCGGCATCCGGGTCCGCGCGATCGTCGATACGCGCGACGCGGGCACCCTCGAGAGGCGACCGGCGCTGGCTGCGCTGCGTGCCGGGATGATGCGCGCGGGTGTCGATTGCCTCGTTGGCAGCGCGGTCGTCGCGGCGCACGGCCGGCTCGAGGTCAATGGCGCCAGCGTCGCGCGACGCGCGGCGCCGGACGAGCGGCGGCGCATCGAGTGCGACTTGCTGCTGGTCACCGGCGGCTGGTCGCCCGCGGTGCACGCCGGCCTGCACGAGGGGGGAGTGCGGCGCTACGCCGGCGCGTCGGCGGCGTTCGTCGCCGACGGTCAGCCCGGCTGGCGCGCAACGACTGGTGCCGCGCGCGGAATCCTCGAGCTCGGTGCCGTCGTCAAGGATGGCCACGCGGCGGGCGCGCTGGCGGCGCAGGCCTGTGGCGCGGGCGCGGCGCCCGGCATCGCGCCGGTCGCCGTGGGCGACTGCGAGCCGGCCCTCGAGGCGTTCTGGCGCTCACCGGCGCGCCGGGCGGAGGAAAAGCGCCAGTTCGTCGACCTGCAGAACGACGTGACGGTGGCCGATCTGCGGCAGGTGCTCGCGGAGGGCTTCATCGATATCGAGCACATCAAGCGCTACACCGCCCTTGGCATGGGAACGGAGCAGGGGCGCACCAGCGCCGTGCTCGGCGCGGCGATCGTTGCCGAGCTCAAGGGCGAGGAGCTGCCCGGGGTGGGCATTGCACGTACGCGGCCGCCATATCACCCGATGACGCTGGCCTCGCTCGCAGGCCATCGAACCGGTGACCAGCTGCGCGTCCTGCGGCGCACACCGCTCTATGCGTGGCACGCGAGCCACCGCGGAGTGCTCGAGTCCGCCGGATACTGGATGCGCGTGCGCTACTACCGGTCGAACGGTGGCGACGCGACCGCCGCAGGCATCGAGGAGGCGCGCCGCGTGCGTGCCCACGGCGGCATCGTCGACGGCTCGACGCTCGGCAAGATCGAAGTGGCCGGGCGCGATGCGGCGGCCTATCTCGACCGCCTGTATCTGACGAAGGCGAGCACGATCAAAGTCGGCCGCAGCAAGTACATGATCAACCTGCGCGAGGACGGCATGGTGCTCGACGACGGCATCGTGCTCCGCCTCGCACCCGATCGGTTTCTCGCGACCACGAGCTCCGCACACGCCGAGCACATGCTGGCTCACTTCGAGCACTACCGCGACGTCGAATGGAGCGGGCGCGAGGTCGCGCTGGCGAACGTCACCGAGGCGTGGGCGGTGATCGTGGTAGCGGGCCCATCGAGTCGTGCGACGCTCGGCATGGTGCTGGGCGCGGACTGGCCGGCGCGTATCGGCGCGCTCACGCACATGGATTTCGCTGCCGCGCCATGGCAGGGCCGCGAGCTCCGGGTGCTGCGAGCGAGCTTCTCCGGCGAACTGGCGTTCGAGCTCCACTGCCGGCCGGCCAGCGCCGTTCCCCTGTGGGAGGCGCTCGCCGCCGCGGGCCTGCCACCGTACGGGCTCGAAGCGCTCGACATCTTGCGGCTCGAGAAGGGCTACCTCGTGTCGTCCGAGCTCACCGGCAGCACCACGCCGGGCGATCTCGGCATGGACGCGCTGGTGCGGCTCGGCAACCGCTGCGTCGGCCGGGATCTGCTCGACCGACCGGCATTCCAGGATCCCGCGCGCCCGCGCCTCGTCGGCCTCAGGGCAGCAGACGGCAAGGCGGTGATCGTGGGCGGCGCGCAGCTCACGCTCGATGCGCGCGCGACGCGGCCGCTCGGCTACGTCAGCTCGAGTGCCTACAGTCCCGCCGTTGGCGAATGGATCGCGCTCGCGTTTGTCGCGCGCAGCGTCGCGGAAGGGGCCGAACTGATTGCGCGTGATCCGCTGCGCGGCTCGAACACCGCAGTGCGCGTGGCGCCTCCCGTGCACTTCGACGCCGGCGCGGAGCGCATGAAGTCATGAACACCGCGCGGCCGCAGTCCTCGCGCCTCGTCATCGGCGACCCCGAAGGGGTCGCAGCGCTCGAGTTCAAAACCTTTGCCTTCCCGCTGGTGGGCCCCGCCACGACGGACCTGCCGGCCCCGCCGGGTGCAGTGCAGCGCGACCCGGCGGGACGGGCGGCGCTCGTGCACTTCGCGCCTGGCCGCTTCCTCGCGCCAGAGCCCACCGCCGATCTCGTGCGCCACCTCGGGGCGCTTGCCGCCACCGGCATCGGCGTAATCTTCGACGTGACCGGCAAGTGGCAGCATCTGGTCGTTCACGGCAGCGACGCATCGCGCCTGCTGGCAGCCACCATCGACGTCGCTGCGGTCCTCGTCCATCGGGAGTGCGCAGCGCTCCGGCTGTTCGATTGTCCGTCCGTGCTTGCGACTCGTCCGGGCGGGTTCGATATCTGGGTCGAGGCGAGCTACGCCCTCGACCTGCGCACAAGCCTCGAGCGCGTTGGCGGCCGGCTGTAGGAGGAAGCGTCGTGCAAATCTCCGGTGGATGCCTGTGCCGCAAGGTTCGTTACCGCGCAAGCGCCGCGCCGATCACGACGCGCGTCTGCTGGTGCCGGCTGTGCCAGTACCTCGGCGCCGGCAGCGGCACCGTCAATGTGTGCTTCGACGCAGGCGCCGTGACGATCGAGGGCGAGACCGCCGATCACCAGAGCGTCGCGGACAGCGGCAACGTGATGCACCGACGCTTCTGCGCGACCTGCGGTACGCCTTTGTTCAGCAGCGCCGAGGCGCGCCCGCACCTGCTGTTCGTCCGTGCCGGCACGCTCGATGACCCGGAAGTGGCGCGGCCAGCGATGACCATATGGGCATCGGCGGCGCCGAGCTGGGCATGCATCAGGGCGGACATCCCATCCCATCCGGCACAGGTAGCGCCTGCGGCGCCCCCGCCGGGCCGCTGACTCGTCGGGGCGGCGGCAGGGAGCGCCGCGGACCTGGCGCAGTCGGTCCGTAGCCCCCGAGCGAGGAGATCCGGGCGCCGTAACTGTGACGCCAGCGCTGGCCGCGCGCGCCGCTGTCGGGCTCCGGCACCCCCGGATCCGCAGTATGCTGGTCGTCCGCTGAATGCCACGGAGCTGCCATGATGAAACTCTACTGGTGCCCGAAGACGCGCGCGGTGCGCGCGTTGTGGATGCTGGAGGAACTCGGCATTCCGTACGAACGCGTGTTCATCGACATTCGCGATACGGCGGCGAAAGCGAACCCGGCATTTCGCGCCGTCTCGCCACTCGGCAAGGTGCCGGCACTCGAGGACGGCACGACGCGCCTGTGGGACTCGGGCGCGATCTGCGGCTACCTCGCCGACCAGTATCCTGCCGCCCGCCTGGCCCCGCCCATCGGCAGCCCTGAGCGCGGCGCGTATCTGCAGTGGCTCCTGTACACGAATGCCGTGATCGAGCCTGCGATGGCGGAGAAGTTCAGCAATTCCCCGGTCAGCACGACCGCGCACGGCTGGGGCAGCTTCGAGCTGATGCTCGATGCGCTCCGCGCGGGCCTCGCGCGAGGCCCCTGGATCCTTGGCGACGAGTTCTCCGCTGCCGACGTGCTGCTCGGCACGTCCTGCAACTTCATGAGGCAGTTCAAGCTGCTCGCGGACGAGCCCGTGCTGTTTGCCTATGCCGATCGGTGCTGCGCACGCCCCGCGTTCGAACGTGCCGCCCGCCTCGATGTGATCTGAATCTCAGGGCTCTGCGAGAGAGCGCTCGACCGCAGCGACTCGCTGGTCGGCGCCGTGCAACGTCGCGAGCCATGCGTTCGACGGTCGCTCCCGCAGCAGCCGCGCCAGGTCGCGGTGCAGATCCGACAGCAGCGGCACGAGCACCTCGGCCTCAAGGCGCGTCATGCGTTCGCGACCCGGATCGGAGCGCCTGACCTCGAGGTCCACCTCGAGTGCCTGGCTCAGTTCCTCGAGCGCGTTATAGGTATTGCTGTGCACGAACCCGGGTTTCGCCTGGGCGAGCGCCTGGATGAGTGCGTGCAGGCGTGATCGATAGCGCCCCAGCGTCATCGAAAGCGCTGACTGCGAAAGACCCAGCGGCGTCACGACGTACTCCCAGCCATCGAAGGACGCTACGGGGCGCCGCCACTGGCCGAAATTCGTAATTTCCGCTGGATACCGGGATTTCGTCAGGTATTTGTAAGGGGATGACGCAGGTGAGTAGCGGCCGCTGGCTGGCAGCGGGCCTGCGCTAGGGCTTCGGCGCCGCCTGCGATTCCTCGAGGAGTTCCGCTAGATGGGGCTTCCATACGGCTGCCCATGTATGCGTGCCATGACCATGGGTTGCCTGGCTCGCAGGAATCAGCACGAAGCGGCCACGCGGCACACGCTTCACGAGAGCCTCGGCGATGCCGAGCTCCGGTGGATTGATGAAGTCATCGGCCGAGTTGATCCACATCAACGGTACCCGGATGTCGGCGAGGTGCGCGGAGGGATCGTAGTCGCGCGACGCGGATACCTGGTAGAGAAGATCATTGGCATCGAGCGAGGCGAGCGAACTGCGGGTCACTTCGGCGACGCGGGCGTCCGCCTGCTCGCGCGTCGGCAGTGCCACCTGCAGCGGGAGCGGCGCGCTGCCGGCGATGGTCAGCAGATCGGAGGCGGTGCGCAGCGCAGCGAGCGGCTCGGTCGCATACTCGCCGCCCTGCCAGGCAGGATCCTCGCGGATCGCGTCGATCAACATGCGGCGCCACATGCGGTTGCGCCCCGCGATTTCTACCGGCAGGCACGCGAGCGGCATCACCGCGTCCATGAACTCGGGATAGGTCTCGGCCATCACGAAGCTGTGCATGCAGCCCATCGAAGTGCCGAGCACGAGGCGCAGATGATCGACGCCGAGGCCGCTCGTCACGAGCCCATGGTGTGCGGCGACCATGTCGGCGTAGCCGTACGCCGGGAAATGCGCATGCGCTCCATCGCTCGGTTTCGAGGACCTGCCGTGACCGATGCCGTCGGGAAGGATGATGAAGTAGCGGCTGATGTCGAGCGGCTGGCCGGGACCGTACAGCTCGTCGGCGAACTGCGGGCGCAGGAACTGGCGCCCGTCGCCGCCCGTGCCATGCAGGATCAGGACGGCGTTCGTCACGTGGCCATGCGCATCGCGCTGCGGCGTGCCCAGCGTCGTGTAGTGCAGGCGCAGCTCCGCGAGCGTCTCGCCGGAGGCAAAGTGAAAGTCGTGTACGACGAAGTCGCCGTCGTGCGTTGGCCAGGTGGTCGCGCCCGAGGCCGGCGGCGACATGGCGATCATGACGAGTGCCGCGGCCACGTGCCGGGCACGCTGCGGGAAGTCTGCATGGACGTTGGGCATCGGCTCACCTCGCGGCGGGATAATGACTGCCCCTGCACTGCAGGAGTCACACACGGCTGTTTCTGCAGGAATCTCCGGGATTACGTTAAGGGCTTTGCTGGTGGGCCATTGTCGGCCCGGCCTTTCGGGACTATACAGTCTCATGGGCCGCGCGATTGCGGGGCCGCCGCCCTAGGGGGGCACGATGGGTGAGGTCGTCGATCTTGTCAGCAGTGCGCTGCGGCGCAAGCTGCTCGATCATGGCGCTCGCTCGCTCAGCGAAGCGGAGTGGCACCTGCTGCGTGTCAGTCACCTCTTGAATGCGATCGAGGACGGCACGCTCGAGCGACTGCTCGCTGACTCGCCGCTCGCCGAACTCCTCGCGCTCGCGGACGGGCTCGATGCCATCGACCGGCCGGAGGCGGCGCGCCACATGCGCTGGGCCGCCACCGAACTCGCGGCAGCGAACGATCCCGGCAACGGCCTCAAGCGCGCCGAGACGGTCACCGCGACGACGCAGGTGCTCGCCGGCCGGTTCGTGCGCGCGCGCGCCGGAGTCGAGGAGCACCTGCTGAACTACGCGTTCGAGTTGCGCGAGTTGCAGCCCGAGGGGCTCTCTGCCTAGCGCTCGCCGCGCTATGCGCTGCGCCGCGTAGCGTCCACTTCCGCGGCGACCACCACACCTTGCACCGCGCTCGCGAGTGGCACCCGCACATTCGCGCGACAGCCGGCACCAGGAGCCGTATCGAGTTCGATCGTACCGCCGACCGTGGCGAGGCGTTCGGTCAGGTGGCGCAGGCCGTAGGACCGGCGGCGCGGCGCGGCGGGATCGAAGCCGACGCCGCTGTCGACCACCGCGATGTCGACGTAATCGGCGAACTGGTCGACGATGACCTCGGCACGGTCGCTGCGCGAGTGCTTGTAGGCGTTGAAAAGCAGTTCACGCACGACCCGGTAGATGATGCGCAGCCGTTCATCGCCCACGCCGCCTGCGCCGGAGACCTGCACGCGCACGCGGAACCGGTAGCGGGACTCGAACAGGCGCGCGAGGCCCTGCAGCACGCCACCAACCGAAGCCTCCTCGAGCTCCGGCGGGCTCAGGTCCTGGATCATCGTACGAATGCCGGTCTGCGCCTCCTGCGAGGCTGCCAGCGCATCGTGCAGGAAGGCCTGCGCCTGGTCGCCCGAGACCATCGGCCGCAACGCGCCAAGCAGCATCGCCTGGCCGGCGAGCAGCTGGCCGATGCCGTCGTGCAGGTCCGCAGCCGCCGCACGCCGCGCGTTGTCCTCCGCACGATCGAGCTCCTGGGCGTACTCGCGCAGCCGCTCGTTGGTGCCGCCGAGTTCCTCGACCAGCGCGCGCTGACGCAACGTCAGCAGGTTGATGAGATGCGTTCCGCCGCAGAGGATGATCAGGAAGAGCTGGGTCGGAAACAAGAGCTCGCTCCACGCCACCGGCGTCGTGACGCCGGCGAACGCGCCGAGCCCTTGCGCGGAGCCGATGCAGACCGTGAGCGCGGCGATGGCGACCCCGCTTGCAACCGCAACCCGGCCGAACCTGAGTGCCAGCCAGATGAGCGGAATGCCGAACAGGAAGTGCGGCGGGTAGCGGACCGTCCATGGCCACGGCACGGCGATCAGCCAGGCCGACAGGCCGAGCGTCATGAGCACAACGGTGATGCGCTCGGGCAGCCCGGCCCGGGTTGGCGCCGGCGGGCGCGACGGCTCGATGAGCCGATACGCGAGCGGCCCGAACGTCAGCATGCCGAGCACTGACGACGCGGCCCAGATCATCACCGGTTCCGCGGCAAGCGAGGTGTGTGCGAGCTGCGCATGCACCCAGCCGCCGAGCGTCGCGCCTGGCACGACGCCGAGCGGGAAGGCGACGAGCCACAACGGCGAGGGCCGTGGGAACAACCGGTCCGACGGATGGCCGATGCCCAAGGCGCGTGCGAGCGCGACCGGCACCATCGAGGTGAGGATGTTCGCCGACGCGAGGCCGAATTCGGCGAGCAGCCCGGCGTGCCGGCCGGCGATGAACCGGGTGAGGAGCGGCAGCTCGACGAATTCACCGAGCATCGAGACGAGCGCGACCGCCGGCCACCAGCGGTAGGGCAACAGCAGGCAGGCGACCACCGGTACCGCATATGCGGGCCAGAGTGCCGCCGACGCGGTCGGCCAGGGCTTCAGCGCATAGCCGAGCGCAAACAGGACCAGGTAGCTGGCGATCAGCCAGCCGGCGGCCGCTGGGCGCAGAATGTACGCGGCACCCGGGTCCTTGGGGGACATTCTAGGCAGCATCGGCACCGCTCCAGTTTGCCACGCCGCGCCACGCTGCGGGAGCGCCACGGTGGGCTCGCCTACAATAGCTCTCCGGGGACGCCCGCCAGGATCCCCGCCGGGCCAGCTCCCCTGACAGGTCACTCATGAACGACACCCCGCAACCGATGGCTCTGCCGGATCCGACGACCGAGGTACGGTCGGGTCTCGAACTCGACGTGGCGCGGCTCACGGACTACCTGAGCGCCGCGATTCCCGGCTTCGCAGGCCCCGTGGCCGTCCGGCAGTTCCGCGGTGGCCAGTCGAACCCAACGTACCTGCTGTCGACCCCGGCGCGCAGCTACGTCCTGCGGCGCAAACCCCCGGGGGCGCTACTGGCCTCGGCGCACGCGGTCGACCGCGAGTTTCGCGTCATCAGCGCGCTGGCCGCGGACGGCAGCGTCCCGGTGCCGCGTCCGTTCGCGCTGTGCACCGACGCGACCGTGATCGGCACCTGGTTCTACGTGATGGAACACGTCGCGGGCCGGATCATCTGGGACTCGTGCTTCACGGAAGTCGACCGTGCAGCGCGGCGCGCGCACAAGCTGGCACTCGCCGCGACGCTCGCGGCGCTGCATCGCCTCGATCCAGGCGCCGTGGGGCTTGGTGATTTCGGCCGGCCCGACGGCTATCTGGCGCGACAGATCGCGCGCTGGTCGAAGCAGTACGCCGAGGACACGGCGGCGCCGCGCGTCCCCTCGATGGAGCGGCTGATCGAGTGGCTGCCGCGGCACCTGCCGTCGAGCGAGCAGCCGGCCGCGATCGTGCACGGCGACTTTCGCGTCGACAATGTCGTGTTCGCTCCGGACGGGCCGCGGGTTGCCGCGGTACTCGACTGGGAACTGGCGACGCTCGGCGATCCCCTCGCCGACTTTGCCTACGAGTTGATGCTCTATCGGCTGCCGACGGTGACGGTTCCGAGCCTTGCCGGCCGCGATCTCGATGCACTCGGTCTGCCGAGCGAGGACGAGTACGTCGCCCATTACTGCGAGCGCGCCGGACGGAGCCGCTTCGACGACCGCGAGTTCTATCTGGCGTTCTCGATGTTCCGCCTCGCCGGAATCTTCCACGGCATCTGCGGGCGAGTCGCGCGCGGCACGGCGGTGAGCGCGCGGGCGCGCGACTATGCGCAGCACCTCGGCACCATCGCAGACTGCGCGTGGCGCCAGGCGCAAAGATGTGGCTGAATGCGTTCACGGACAGGGGAGGGTGCAGTGGCAACTGAGCGTCTGGTTCTGACGAACGCCCGAATCTTCGACGGCACCGGCGACGCGCTGCACGATGGCCTCGAGGTGCTGGTAGAGGGCGCGCGCATCACCGCCGTCGCCGCGCGCGTCGGGCGCGCCGGCGCGAGCGTGCTCGACCTTGCCGGCCGTACACTGCTGCCCGGTCTCATCGACGCGCACTTCCACGCCTACGCGACCGCGGTCGATCTCGCGCGTGCGCAGATGGGACCGCGCTCGCTGCACGCGCTCGAGGCTCACGCGCTGCTCGAGGACGCGCTCAAGCGCGGCTTCACGACCGTGCGGGACGCGGCCGGCGCGGACCTCGGCCTCGCGCTGGCGACGGAGCGCGGCCTGATCAGGGGGCCGCGCATATTCTTCTCGGGCCGGGCCCTGACTCAAACCGGTGGCCACGGCGACTTTCGCCACCCCGAGTACAGCGAGCTCTGCTCCTGCGGCCAGTCAAACGGCGTGATGAGCGTGGTTGCGGACGGCGTCGACGCGGTGCGCAAGGCGGCGCGCGAGGAACTGCGCAAGGGCGCCACCCAGATCAAGATCTTCGTCTCCGGCGGAATTTCCTCCCCCAGCGATCCGGTGTGGATGCGCCAGTTCACCGACGAGGAGATTCGCGCAGTCGTCGACGAGGCGGCCAGCCGGCGCACCTACGTCCTTGCGCACGCCTACACGGCCGAGTCGATCGCCCGTGCCGTGCGCTGCGGCGTGCGCTCGATCGAGCACGGCAACCTGATCGATCGGGCCGCCGCGGAGGTTGTACGCGAGCACGATGCGTTCGTCGTGCCGACGCTCGTGACCTACGAGGCCAACTTCCGCCACGGCGCTGCCGCCGGCGCGCCGGCATTCATGCTTGAGAAGCTCGAGGAAGTGCGCCTCAAGGGGCTCGACGCGCTCAAGCTCCTCGCCGAGATCGGCGTCAAGATTGGGTTCGGCACGGACCTCCTCGGCCCGCTGCACCGCTTTCAGTCGGACGAGTTCACGATCCGCGCCCAGGTGCAGCGGCCCGCCGACATCCTGCGTTCGGCAACCTCCGTGAACGCGGCATTGCTGCTGCGGGATGGCGAACTCGGCGCGATCCGCACGGGCGCACTCGCCGATCTGATTGCGGTCGATGGCAATCCGCTCGCGGACATCGGCGTGCTCGGTGGCCAGGGCGAGCGAATTCCGCTGGTCATCAAGAATGGCGAAATCATGAAGCGCCAGGGGATCTGACGCTGCGCTGCAGGGGGACGCGATGCGTCACGCAGTCATCGGGCTAGGGCTCTCGTTGCTTGCACCGCTGCTTCCCGCGGGGTCCTGCGCAACCCCGGCGGAACAGGCGGCGGCGCAACCGGTACTCAACAGCGGCGAGCACACTCTCGAGTTCGACTGGCCAGCGATCCGAGTTGGCACCGGCGAGTACGAGGAGGGTCCGACCGGGGTCACGGTGCTTTACTTCCCGCATCGCGTCCTCGCGGTCGTGGACGTGCGCGGCGGTGCGCCAGGGACGGTCAACACCGACATCCTGCGGCTCGGCTACGAGGATGCCGATATCGATGCCGTCGTGTTCTCGGGAGGATCTGCATACGGGCTCGAGAGCATCACGGCGGTCGGAACCGCGCTCAAGGACGATGCCCTGCGCAGCGGCGCGTTCGATGACGTGGCGCTGTCGGTCGGCGCGATCATCTACGACCTCGGCGACCGCCGGCTCAACGAGCTCTATCCGGACAAGCGTCTCGCGCAGGCGGCGTTCAGGGCTGCGCGGCCAGGCGTTTTCCCGCTCGGCGCGCACGGTGCCGGGCGCTTCGCGAAGACCGGCTACTACGTGGGCTGCAATGCCTATTCCGGGCAGGGCGCTGCGTTCAGGCAGGTCGGGACGCTCAAGGTGGCCGCCTTCGTCGTCGTCAATGCGGTCGGGGTCGTCACCACCCGCGATGGCCGCGTGGCGGCCTGCTACCGCGGAGCTGGCTGGCCGGCCGACCTCAAGACCGCGGATCTCCTCGCGCTGACGCCGGTCAGCCGCCTGGGCGACTGGACGGCAGCGTCCGGCGGCGGCCGGCGCAACACGACGATCAGCCTTATCGTGACCAACCGCAAGCTGCGCGCGGCGGAGCTGCAGCGCCTCGCCGTGCAGGTGCATGCCTCGATGGGCCGAGCGGTGCAACCCTTCGCGACCCAGTATGACGGCGATGTACTGTATGCGGCCTCGACCGCTGAGGCGGATGCGCCGTCCGACCAGTCGGGCATGAACGCCGTCGACCTCGACGTGGTCGCGGCCGAGGTGATGTGGGACGCGATCCTGGCGTCGGTTCCGGAGCAGCCGCCCGTGCTCCTGCCCGATGACACCGTGCACCTGCCGGGTGCACAGCTTCGGCAGTACGCGGGCGAGTACGCGTTCAGTCCGCTCGCGCGCCTGCGCATTACGGAGGCGGGCGGAGAGCTGCACGCCGTGGCGAGCGGCGCGCGCAGCGTCTACCTCATCGGCCGCGATGCACCGGTCGTACTGCGGCCGCGCTCAGCAACCGACTTCGTTGTGCCCGGAAGGTACCCGATGCTGCTCCGGTTCGCCCCGCGAGGCGTCCTCGTGTTGAATCCCGGCCACTGGCAGCAGACGGGTCGGCGGTCGGTCCCCTGAGCGACCGCTCGCTGCGACGTGCGTATGCAGAGTGACGAGGCCCGGACGCCCATCGCGTGCCAATGCCACCGTACGCGCGCGGCATGGAGCTGTCAGCGGGCGCAGTGCATGCCCACCGCCGCTGCTACGGGGGTTTCCTGCAGGGCCACCGGCCAGTGGCTTAAGGGTACTTGCTTGACGGCGTTCGTGAATAGGTCTAATTCAAATGGCTCAGCGGTCTTTCCGATCGACCGCGTGCCGGGGCGGGCGGCCAGTGCAGGAACAGCGTACTCACGCGGACAGTGCCGGCGAA
>Ga0181519_10001061_pt1 | contig 24191 bp, 23 predicted proteins | sample PEATcosm2014_Bin_26_FD_121102 | JGI IMG/M metagenome (GOLD analysis project Ga0181519, IMG submission 121102) | Peatland microbial communities from MTU Mesocosm Facility, Houghton, MI, USA - PEATcosm2014_Bin02_10_metaG | ecosystem: Environmental > Terrestrial > Soil > Wetlands > Peat | place...
AGCGCCGAGGGCTGGGCGCCCGGCGTCGAGGTCGCGTGCAGCACGCCGAGCGAGCGGCCCATGAAGCTCACCGGCACGCACACCGCCGACAGCGTCCCGCACGGCCGGCCGCGCAGCCGCGCGCAGGCGTTCAGCGCCTCGCTGTCCGCGAAGGTCACCGGATTGCCGCGGCGTACCGCGACGCAGCTGAACGGCGACTCGACGCCGCAGCCCGGCGCGCCGGCCAGCGGGTGCTCGGTGGCACGTTCGAGGTGCGCGCGGCTCGAGTCGGCGACCAGCAGCTCCATCGGCATCGTCGCGGAGATGACGCCCATCGCGCGGGCGATGGCGCCGTGCACCTCCTGCTCGGTATCCGCCATCTCGAGCGCCTCGACCAGCTGCGTGCCGAAGGCGTCGCGATCGGCCTCGGCGCGCAGCTGGTTGATCATGCCGGCGAGGTGGTCGGCCATCGAGTTGAGCGCGCGCGCCAGCTGGCCGATCTCGTCGCGGCCGTAGCCCTTGTTGCGTACGTCGAGGTCGCCCGCCGCCATCGCGTGCGCGACGTCGCGGACGCTGCGCAGCGAGCCGCGGATCGAGGACGAGACGAAGGCGACGAGCAGGCCCGTGAACAGCGTCGTCACGGCGAACGCGGTGACGATCCAGCGCTTGGCGGAGAGCGCGGCGCTGGCGGCGTCGTCGTTGGCGCGCACCACGTGCTGCGAGAACAGCGTCGTCTGCGCGTCCATCGACTGGCGCAGCGCCGCGATCGACTCGTCGAGCGAGCCGAGCAGCTGCTGCGCGGCCTTCGGGTCGCGAATCGCGAGCCGGCCGGTATCGAGCGCGCGCGACAGGAACGCCTCGGCGAGCCGCCGCACCTTCTGCTCGCTCTCGGTGAGTTCCGGGGAGACGTCGATGCGCTCGAGCGTCTGCAGGTCCTTGCGCAGGTCCATCGCGTTCTCGTCGATGGACGCTTCGAGGTCGTGGCGGTCGCTGGCGCTCAGCTCGCTGCTCGCGAGCGCGCGATTGACGTCCGCACGCAGCGTCGCGTGCAGCATGTCGGCGTCCTGGTGGTAGCGGGCGGCCTTGCTGATGAGCGCGAGGTCGTTCATCGCCCGGCTCTGGGTGTCGAGCGCGCTCCAGGCGATCACGCTCACGATGCCGAGCGACAGCAGGAGCAGGCCGTTGATCAGCATCAGGCGCGCGCCGACCGACAGGCCACGCAGCGAGGAGAGGTGTAATACCCGCGCCAGCACTCGGTCATTCCCCTACGCGTAGCCCTAGTACTGTATCGCGCGGTCGGTCGGTTCCTTGACCGGGAGGGTGGCACCGTGTGACGTGCGTCACAGGATGCCGGTCGGGCCCGGTCGGCTCAGGCGGGGGTCGTGCTGCGGTGCGCGAGCGCGAATTCGCGCACGTGACGCGAGGAGCTGAGGCCGAGCTTCTCGCGGATGTTCCGCAGGTGCGAGTCGACGGTCTTCTCGGAGATCGCGAGCTCGCGCGCCGTCTCCCGGAGCGTGAGGCCGCGTGCCAGCCGGTCGAGGATCTCGACCTCGCGGTCGGTGAGTGCCTCGAGAACGCCCGCATGCGCCCGGCCACGGCTCGCCTGCTCGAGCGAGTGCTGCAGCAGCTGGTGGCTCAGGTAGCCCTGGCCGCCGGCGACGCGGCGCACGGCGTCCGGAATCTGCGTGGTCGGCGCGCTCTTCATCAGATAGCCGTCGGCGCCCTCGCGCAGCAGGGCGCGCGCGTACACGTGTTCGTCGGCCATCGACAGCACCAGGATGCGCGGTCGCGAGCTCCGCGTCGCGAGCGCCTGCAGCACCTCGCGGCCGCTGTCGGCGCCGAGCTGCAGGTCGAGCAGGATCACGTCCGGCTGCAGCACGTCGATCGCACGCAGGGCGTCCTGGACGGTGGCGACCTCGCCGCAGCAGGTCATGTCGGCGGCGCTCGAGAGTACGGCGACGAGGCCCTTGCGCACGATGTCGTGGTCCTCGACGACGAGGACGCGGATCGGGGAGATGCGGGTTGCGGATGCCATGTCTGTCACTCGATTGCCGTCCCTGTTGACCGCGGAGCCGGTGCTCCGCTCCGTTGCGCACCGCGCCCTGGCGCCGCGGCGCCGGCATCCCCGGAACGGGGCACGGCAGGCGGCCTGGAGGGCGCGGACACCGGCCCGGCGCCGATGCGTCCGGGGGGGTGTTCGCGAGGCCTGCAGATTAGGAGTACGGATGTGGCGTCGGCATCCCGGGAATCTGGTAGCCCCGGCCCGGAAAAGGGTTAGCGCTGCCCTCGGGGCCGGACTACGGCTCGATCATCTTGTTCTTGATGGCGTAACGCACGACGTCTGAAATCGATTCGAATTCCATCTTTCGCATTATGTTGGCGCGATGCGTGTCGGCGGTGTTCACGGCGATCGACAGGAGCCGCGCGATCTCCTTGCTGCTCTTGCCTTCCGCGAGGAGCTGCACGATCTCCCGTTCGCGCGGCGACAGCGGCGTCCCGCTCTCGGTCTCGGCGCCGGCATCGCCCGAGCGCAGGAAGCCCTGCAGCACCACCTGCGCCACCGACGAGGTGAAGTAGGGGCGGTCGGCGAGCAGCGCGTCGATGGCCGGGATGAGCTCGCTCGCCGCGTCCGACTTGAGCAGGTAGCCGCGCGCGCCCGCGCGCAGCACCTCGCGCACCAGCTGCTCGGACTCGTGTGCCGTGAGGATGAGAACGCGGGTGTCGGGGCTCGCGGCGACGATCGCGCGCGCCGCGTCGAGGCCGTTCAGCAGCGGCATCGTCACGTCGAGGATCGCGATGTCGGGCTTCAAGCGCGTGGCGAGCTCGATCGCGGTGCGCCCGTCCTCGGCCTCGGCCTCGACCACGAGATGCGGGCTGTCGGCGAGCGCCGCCCGCAGGCCCCGCCGCAGCAGGTCGTGATCGTCGGCGATCAGGATGCGAGCAATCTTCAACGGCTGGCTCCGGTCGGTTCCTTCGCGCGCTGCCGCGCGCTGCCCGGGTGTCAGGCGCGGCGGCCTTCGCTTCCAATCCTAAGGCAAAGCGTGCCGCCCGTCGTTGCCGCCGGGCCGCCGGCCGACTCAGGCCGCCAGCGGTTCCCGCTGATGCCAGTCCGTCACCGTCTGGTAGGCCGCCGCGACCGCCAGCAGCCGCGCCTCGGCGAACGGCCTGCCGACGAGCTGCAGGCCGACCGGGAGTCGCCCGCGGCTGAAGCCGACCGGCAGGCTGAGGGCCGGGAGCCCGAGGTAGTTGAAGGGCGCCGTGTACTGGCACAGCCTGCCGATGGTCTCCCACATCGCCTCGGTCGCGCCGACGTCGGTGTCGGCGAGCGTCGGGACCTCGATGCCGAGCGAGGGCGTCGCGAGCACGTCGCAAGCGCCATAGACGCTGTCGACGAACGCGGCGAGCAGGCGCGGCCGCAGCTGCAGCGCCTCGAGGTAGGTGGCCGCCGGGATCGCGATGCCGGTTGCGGCGCGCGCACGCACCTGCGGCGAGTAGTCCGCGGCGCGGGTCCGCAGCCAGTGGCCGTGCACGGCCGCCGCCTCGGAGTAGACGATCGCCCGGCCGAGTTCGGTGAGCAGCCCGGGCTCCGGCACGTCGACCTCGACGAGGCGCGCGCCGAGGCCGGCGAGCGCGGCACGCGCGCGGTCGAGCACGGTGGCCACCGCGGCGGCGACGTCGGCGGCGTAGAAGTTCCGCGGCACGCCGATCACGAGGCCCTCGATGCCGCGGCCGAGCAGCGCCTCGTACCGGGGCACCGCACGCGCGCTCGAGCTCGCATCGAGCGGGTCGCGGCCGGCGATCACGCCGAGCACGCGCGCGAGGTCGCCGGCCGTGCGCGCGAGCGGGCCGACGTGGTCGAGCGACCAGGACAGCGGCATGGCACCCGCACGGCTCACGCGGCCGTAGGTCGGCTTGAGTCCGAGTACGCCGTTGACCGTGGCGGGCAGGCGGATCGAGCCACCGGTGTCGGAACCGAGCGCTGCGAAGACGATGCGCGCGGCGACCGCGGCCCCGGCGCCGCCCGACGAGCCGCCGGCGATGTGCGCCGGGTTCCACGGGTTGCGGCACGCGCCGTGGAAGGCATTGTGGCCGGTGGGCCCGAGCGCGAACTCGGTCATGCTGAGCGAACCGAGGTCGACGGCGCCGGCGGCGGCGAGCCGGGCGAGCACCGTGGCACGCGCGGCCGCGCGGAAGCCCTGGCGCACGCGCGACCCGGAGCTCGTCTCGCGCGCCGGGTCGTAGAACATGTCCTTGGTCGCGAGCGGCACGCCGTGCAGCGGCCCGAGGGCTGCGCCGGTGGCGCGCACCGCATCGGCTCGCGCCGCGGCCTCGAGCGCCGCCGCGTCCTCGATGCGCACGAAGCAGTTGAGCGCGGCGTTCAGCCGCTGCGCAGCCGCGAGGCAGCGGCGCGTCAGCTCGACGCTCGACAGCTCGCCGACTGCAATCGCCTGTGCGGCCGCGACCAGCGTCGCGGGCACGGCACCGCCGGTCACCCGGCATCCCCCAGCCGCTCGAGCTCGGCGAGGAAGCTCGCGGGCTCGACGTCGAAGAGGCTCGCCGTCGCCGCGGCGGCGACCGCGCGCACGGCGCTCGTCGCGCCCGCGGCGATGCGCGCGGCCGTCTCGGCGTCGAGTGGCGGGTAGCCCTCGAGCCGGGCGAGCGCGCGCACGAGCTCGATGCCGAGGGCGGGCGGATCGGTCGGGCTCATGGCGGTGCCGGTCTCCGGTGATGCGCCGCAAGCATTGCAGTCCCGCGGCGATGGGTCAAAATGTCCCCGCCGGCGCGCAGTCGCGCCTCAGCAGCGCTGCGACCGCGCCGCACGGTGCGCGAGGGCACAGGCCACAGCATGCGAATCCAGGTCCTGCCGTCCGCCGAGGAAGCCGCCGAGCGCGCGGCCGACTGGCTGCGCGCCGAGATCGGCCGCGCGAGCGCGCAGCGCGGCCGCTGCCTGATCGCGCTCAGCGGCGGCCACACGCCATGGCGCATGCTGCACGACCTCAGGCGTCTCAGGGTCCACTGGCACGACCTGCAGGTGTTCCAGGTCGACGAACGCGTGGTGCCGGCGAGCGACGAACGGCGCAACGCCCGCCAGATCGCCGAGCTCCTGGTCGGACCCGGCGCGCTGCCGGCGGCACAGTTCCACGCGATGCCGGTCGAGCGCGAGCCGCTCGCGGCCGGCGCCGCCGACTATGCGGACCTCCTCGGCGGGCTCGCCGGCGCACCGCCCGTGCTCGACGTCGTGGCGCTCGGGCTCGGCAGCGACGGGCACACCGCCTCGCTCGTGCCGGGCGATGCGCTGCTCGCCGATGCGTCGCGCGACGTCGGCATCAGCATCGCCTACCAGGGCGTCAGGCGCATGACGCTCACCTACCGCGCGCTCGATGCGGCTCGCCACCGTCTGTGGCTGGTCACCGGCGCCGACAAGGCAGGTGCGCTCGCCCGGCTGTGGAACGGCGAGCGCGGCATCCCGGCCGGGCGCGTCGCCCGCGAGGCCGCCTTCGTGTTCGCCGATGCCGCCGCCGCGGCCGAGCTGCCGGCCGGGATCCGCGTCCCGCACTGAGGACCCGCTCAGAAGCCGCCGAGCGCGCGCACCATGCCGCGCACCGCGCGCACCTGGCTGCCGGCCTGCGTCGCGTAGCCGGCGTCGCGGTAGCCCCACCAGTCCCAGCAGCCCTGCGGGTTGAGTGGCGCGAGCAGACTCCGCGCCAGCTGCGGATAGAGGATCACGAGATCGTTCGCCTCGGCCCAGGCGTTGTAGCCGGCGTCGCGCACGAAGGCGAGACCCACGAACTCCTCGCCCTGGCGGCAGCCGTGGAAGGCGATGTGCAGGCGACACGGCGTGCCGTGCGTGCAGCGTCCGGGCACGTACAGAAAGCCGCTCGCGGCGAGATCGCCGGCGCCGTCGTACGACGCCTGCGCGAAGCGCCGCAGGCCCGCCGCGCGCGTCGCGCGCGCGCGCGCCGCCGCATCGGGAGCCGCGAGCCCCGGGTACAGGAACGAGAGCATCTCGCCGACCGCGTCGATGCCGCAGGCGTTCAGGTAGGGCGCCGCGGTGATGCCGCAGGGGCCGCCCGCCGCGAGCGTCGGGATGCCGTGCGCGACCGCGACGTCACTGCGGTAGCGGATCTGGTTCGCCGGCACGAAGGCGCGGTAGAACTCGACGAGCGCATCGCTGACCGCCGTCGCGACCTGGTCATCGGCGGTACCGTGCAGCGCGTAGACGCGCGTCCTCGCGAGCGCATCGAGCGGGTCGATGCTGTGCGCCGCCGCGGCCGTGCGTGCCATCGCCACGAGCTCGGCGCTGTCCGGCGCGCTGGTCGCGCGCGCCAGGCACTCGCCGAAGGCGCGGCTCAGGGAGTCGTGCGCGCAGTTCCAGGGCCCGGCGGCGAAGAAGCCGGCGCCGTGCACGAGCGTGCTCCAGCTGACCTGGAACTGGCCGGCCATGTAGCCGCCGGCGGAGATTCCCGAGACGGTCACCCCGGCAGGATCGAGGCTGAGGCGTGGCAGCTCCGCCTCCGCGCCGGCGCTCGTGGCGGCACCGAGGCCGAACGCGGCGAGCGAGGCGACCAGCAACCGGCCTAGGCGGACCATGCGTCACTCCCGTACGCCCGGCGGGCGTGCGGGCGAGTCTAGCCGAAGCGGGCCTGGTCGCGGCCGGCGGCGTCGTTCAGGGTGACGAGCCAGGCGATGAGCGCGGCGGCACTCGCGAGCGCGAGCAGCTTGCCGTTCTGGTGCGCGGGCGCGGCGAGGCTGGCGTAGAGGTGCGCCGCCGCGCCGCGCAGCAGCCACGCGCCGGCCAGCGCGGCGGCGCCGAGGCCGGCGGCGCGCACGAGGCGCGTCCGGAGCTCGCGCCGCAGCGCGCGCGCGGCACGCGTGCGCTCGGCGCGGCAGCGGTCGCGCGCGGCGGCGCGCGCCTCCGCGGCGTTCGCGGTGCGCAGCGCGTCGATCTCGCTGGCGAGGCGCGCGGCGAAGCCCGGCCCCACGTCGAGCGTGCCGAGCGTGCGGCGCAGCTCCGCATCGAGTGCATCCAAGGTCACGGGCCTGTCGTTCATGCGGCGTACTCCCCGCTGACTCCGAGCGTGGCGGCGAGCCGTGCGCGCGCGCGGTGCAGGTGGGTCTTCACGGTGTTCACCCGCATACCCAGCATCGCCGCGACCTCATCGACCGGCCGCTCGTCCTGATAATAGAGAATCACTGCCTGCCGCTGCGCCGCGGGCAGCGCGGCGACCGCGCGCCACAGCGCCGGTGCATCCGGTTCGTGCGCGTCCTCGCTCGCGGTCGCGGCCTCGGCCGCGGCGAGCACGTCGGGCTCCGACAGCGAGCCCGACGGGCGGCGGCGCCTGAGCGCGCTGATCGCGGCATTGCGGGTGATCGCGTACACCCAGGTCGACAGCTGCGCGCGGCCGTCGAAGCTGCCGAGCGCCTGCCACAGCTTCACGAACACGTCCTGTGCGACGTCCTCGGCGGCGGCGCGCTCGCCGACGATCGAGTAGGCGAGGCCGAACACGCGACGCCGGTAGTCCCCGACGAGCATGTCGAAGGCGGCGTCCGCGCGGCCCTGTCGCAGTGCATCAATGATCGCGCTGTCCATGCCCACCCTGGGAAGACTCACGCCCGTTGATACGCCGGTGGTGGTGGCGGGGTTTCACGGCGCGCGTGAGGCGCCCTGAAACCGGCGGACCGACCGCTGCGTATCAATGCCAAGCGCACCCTACGCCAGAACGCCGCCGCGGAGTACCCGGCCGGCCGCCGGCGCGGCGCAGAGCCCGGAACCGCCCGTTTGCCCGAATGGAGAGCAGCGACATGACCCCAGACGTGATCGGCGTATTCGTCCCCATCGTGGCGATCATCTTCGGCGTCGCGGTCGCGGCGGTGCGGATCGTCGCCACGCACCGCTACCGCACGCACCGCGCCGACCTCAGGCACCGCGAGCGCCTCGCCCTCATCGACAAGGGCCTCGAGCCGCCGCCCGAGGCGGCCGAGTACGATGCGGTCGCCGCGCGCCCACGGCCGCTGCTGCGCGGCCTCATCCTCTCGTTCGTCGGCATCGCGCTCATCGCCACGTCCTACTTCGAGACGGGCCTCAACCTGCCGTTCGGGCTCGGTTTCGTGACCGCGGCGGCCGGGCTCGGCTACCTCGTCTACTACGTGGTCGAGGGACGCCACGAGGCGGCGGCCGGCCGGTCGGCGGCCGTGCCACCGGACGCCGCGCCCGGCGTGTGAGCGGCCGCGCGGTGCGCTTCAGGAGCGCCGGCCCTCGAGCGTCTCCCGGAGCGCCGCGCACACCGCCGCGATGGCGGGGGCGCGCGTGCTCGTCTTGCGCCACGCCGCGCCGAGCGTGCGTCGCGGCGCGGGTTTGGCGAACGGCCGCACGACGACGCTGCGCGCCGCGGCGAACGGGCCATGGGTCGCGAGTTCGGGCAGCAGCGTGATGCCGAGGCCCGCCGCCACCATCTGCCGGAGCGTCTCGAGGCTGGTGGCGCGGAAATCCTGCGACTCGCGCACGTCGACGCGGCTGCAGACGTCGAGTGCCTGGTCGCGCAGGCAGTGGCCGTCCTCGAGCAGCAGCAGCGTCTCGCCGGCGAGGTCGTCGGTGCGCACGCTGGCCTTCTTGGCGAGCCGGTGGCCGGCCGGCAGCGCGAGCGTGAAGGCCTCGTCGCACAGCGGCTCCACCTCGAGTCCCGCGAGATCGACGCCGAGCGCGAGCACGCCGAGGTCGAGCTCGCCGGAGCGCAGCCGCTCGAGCAGCGGGCCGGTCTGGTATTCGTAGAGCATCAGCTGCAGCCGCGGCAGCTGCCGGCGGATGCGCGGCGTGGCGAGCGGCAGCAGATACGGCCCGAGCGTCGGAATGAACGCGACCCTGAGGATGCCGGCGAGCGGATCGCGCGACTCGCGCGCGAGGTCGACGATGTCGTCGGCGTCCTGGACGAGGTGCCGCGCGCGCGCGACGATGCGCTCGCCGATGTCGGTGAGGGCGACGTTGCGCGGCTGGCGTTCGACCAGCTGCACGCCGAGATAGTCCTCCAGCTTTTTGATCTGGGCCGACAGCGTCGGCTGGCTGACGTGCGACTTCGCGGCCGCGTGGCCGAAGTGGCGCGTGTCGGCGAGCGCCACGAGATAGCGCAGGTCGCGGAGGTTCATGGTGGCGGGGTCCGGTCGATAAACACGGACTATCATAACAAATCGTGCGATCGTCACGGGCTATAGGCAGGCAAGGCGCTGGAGGCGCGGGGCGCCCGGCCGGCCCGCGGCGCGGGCCGACCGGCCGGCGCACCCGCCGTATACTGGCGGCATGCGAAGCAGAGGTCCCAAGCGTGCCGCAGGTGTGGTCGTCGTGCGCGCGACGGCCGACGGCTCCAAGGTGCTGCTGCTGCGCGCCTACCGGAACTGGGACCTGCCGAAGGGCCGGCTCGAGCCCGGCGAGACGCCGCTCGAGGCCGCGATCCGCGAGGTGCGCGAGGAGACCGGCCTCAGCGACCTCGAGTTCGCCTGGGGCGACGCGTCGCTCGACACCGAGCCCTACGCCGGCGGCAAGATCGTGCGATTCTTCATCGCGCGCTCCGCCGGCACCGACGTGTCGCTGCCGATCAATCCCGAGCTCGGCCGCGCCGAGCACCACGAGTTCCGCTGGGCCTCCTTCCCGGTTGCGCTCGCGCTCACGGTGCCGCGGCTGCAGCGCGTGCTGCGCTGGGCGGCCGGACGCATCGGCGTCGAACTGCCCGCCGAGGCCTGATCCGGCGATCAGGCCCGCACGGCCTCGCTGACCCGGGGCTCCGGCGCGAGCGGCGCGAGCACGTCGTAGAGTTCGCCGAGCGTCACGGGCTTGGCGATGAAGCCGGTCATGCCGACCGCCGCGCAGCGCTCGCGCTCGGTCGCGAGGGCGCCCGCCGTGAGCGCGATGATCGGCACCTGGCGGCGCTTGGCGTCGCGCTCCCAGTCGCGGATGGCGCGGGTGGCGTCGAAGCCATCCATGCGCGGCATGCGGCAGTCCATCAGCACCACGTCGAATGCGCCGTTCGCCTCGACGAACAGCTCGATCGCCTCGCGGCCGTTGCGCGCGAGCGTCATGCGGCAGCCGAGCTCGGCGAGGAACTCGCTGATCACCTCCTGGTTCACGGGGTAATCCTCGGCGACCAGCACCGCGAGGCCGAGCGCGCCGAGCGTGGCGAGCCCCGACTGCGTCGACACCGCATCGGCGGCGAGCGGCAGGTCGACGGCGAAGGAAAAGGTCGCGCCCTGGCCGACGTCGCTCTTGACGGCGAGCGCGCCACCCATGAGGCGCACCAGCCGGTCGGAGATCGCGAGGCCGAGCCCGGAGCCGCCGTAGCGTGCCGCGGTCGCGGCGTCGGCCTGGACGAACGGATCGAAGATGTGGCGCTGCAGCCGCGGCGGGATGCCGATGCCGGTGTCGGCGACGCTGAAGGTCGCGCGCACCTGGTCGCGCGCCCGCGCCTGCACGGCGACCGCCAGCGCGATCCGCCCTTCGGCGGTGAACTTGACCGCGTTGCCGAGCAGGTTGACCAGCACCTGCCTGACGCGCGTGCCGTCGACCACCACGCGCGGCGCGTCCGCCGGCAGGATCTCGATGTCGAGCTTGAGCCCCTTGGCGCGCGCCGATTCGGCCACGACGCTCACGGCGTCGCGCAGCACGACGCCGAGGTCGGTCGCAACCGGCACGAGCTCGAAGCGGCCCGCATCCATCTTCGAGTAGTCGAGCACGTCGTTGAGGAGGCCGAGCAGGTGCTTGCCCGAGCGCAGGATCGTGTCGCCCAGCCGCCGCTGGCGCTCGTCGAGCGAGGTGCGCAGCAGCAGCTCCGTCATGCCGAGCACGCCGTTCATTGGCGTGCGGATCTCGTGGCTGGTGTTGGCGATGAACTGCGCGCGCGCGTCGGCCGCCGACAGCGCCAGGTCGCGTGCCCGCTCGAGCTGCAGCTCGATCGACTTCTGCGCCGACACGTCGGTCTCGACGGCCACGAAGTGCGTGATGCGCTGCGCCGCGTCGAGCACCGGCTGGACGTCGAGCCGGATCCAGTAGCTGCGGCCGTCCTTGGTGTAGTTCAGGATCTCCTCGTCGACCGGCGCCCCGCGGTGCAGCTGCGCGCGGATTCGCTCGACGGTCGCGCGGTCCGTGTCGGTGCCCTGCAGCAGCGCGCCGGGCGACTGGCCGAGCGCCTCCTCGGCAGCGAATCCGGTCAGCGCCGTGAAGCCGCGGTTCACCCATTCGATCCGGCCGCGCTGGTCGGTGATGATGACGACGTTGCTGGTGCGTTCGGCGACCCACGACAGCTTCTTGAGTTCGAGCGCCTGGCGGGCGTCGCGCTCGCGCGCGGCGTTGAGTTCCTCCAGCAGCCGCTCGCGGTGCCCGAGCGCGCTGCGAAAGCGTCGCCACAGGATGCCCGAGTAGAGGCTCGAGGCCGCCGCGGCGAGCAGCACGACGGCAGTCGCCGAGTGCAGGCCGTAGTGCTGCAGCAGCACCGCGGCGAGTGCGCTCAGCAACGCCGTGAGCACCGCGATCGCAGCCATCCAGTCGAGCGCGCGGCGATGCAGCACGCGCGGTGGCGAGACGGGCATTGGCGACGGGCGATCGGCGTCCGGCATCGGGTGGGCTGCGCGCAGGGAGGGCAGTCTCCTTGACGGCCGCCGCGGCCGATTCTTTAGCGGCCGGCGCCGCCGGCCGGCTATTTCGGCTTGGCGCCGCCCGTGTAGGTCACGTAGTACTTCTTGTAGCCCCTGGTCGACCAGTGTCCCTTCCAGCCCTTGGGGACTGCGACACCTTCGCCGGCCTGTGCCACGAGCACGGTGCCGTCGGCCGAGGTCAGCGTGACGCCGCCGGCGATGAAGAACATGAATTCGTCGACTTCATAGGAGTCGATGTCCTGCTCGGACGGCCCCGCGTCGTAGAGGCCCATCTCGACCTTGCGGTCCTTCGAGCGCAGCAGCAGCACGTCGTTCGCCGGTCCGTCCGGGCCCGTCTCCTTCACGGCCGCCTTGCCGCTGAACACGGGGCCCGCCGCATCGGCCGCGGTGATCTTCACGGGCTTGCCGGTCACGAGCGGCTTCGGCTCCGGGTTGTCGGCGAGCGCGAGGGTCGAGTAGAGCGCCAGCATCGCCACGGCAAGTCGCGTCACGGTCATCATCCGTCTCCCGTCGGGCCCCCACGCGGGGCCGGCCGAGTCTAGTACGGCGCTCGCGGCGCTGCACGCCGCGTGCGGCGCGAGCGCCGCGGCGGGCCTGCTAGACTTTCGCGCCCGGCGCCGCTCCTCGACCGCCGCGAGGACCTGCCGATGACCGGATCCCGACCGACACCGCGGCGCATGACCGGCCTGGTCGCGGCGCTGGTCGCCATCGCCATCTGGGCCGGCTGGATTCCGGTGCTGCGCCTTGGTGTCACGGGCCACGTGCGGCCCGAGGACGTCGCCGCGGTGCGCTACGGCATCGCCGGCATCCTGCTGGCACCGGTGCTCGTGCTGCACTTCCGCGAGGTGCCCTGGCGGCGGCCGTGGCTGCTGCTCGTGCTGATGGCCGGCGCCGGCGTTCCGTACCAGTTCCTGTTCGGCACCGGTGTCAAGGTCGCGAGTTCCGGCCAGGCGGCGGTGCTCGGGCCCGGCGTCGTCAGCGCGCTGACCGCGCTCGCTGCGGTGCTCGTGCTCGGCGAGCGCCTGAAGCGCGCGCAGCTCGCCGGCCTCGCCGTGACCCTCGCGGGCGTCGCGGTCGTGCTGCTGCACGGTGCCGCACGCGCGCAGCTGCCGGGGCTGCTGATGATCGTCGCGGCCTCGGCGCTGTGGGCGCTGTACACGACGGCGAGCCGCGCGCTGGCCCTGCGGCCGCTGCTCAACGCGGCGCTGGTGGCGTGCGGCAACGCGCTCTTGTACCTGCCGGCATTCGTCGCGAACGGCGGCGCGGCGCATCTCGCCGCCATCCCGCCGGCGGAACTCTGGCTGCAGTCGATCTACCAGGGCGTGCTCGCCGCGGTGGTCGCGTTGGTCGCCTTCGTGATCGCGGTCGAGCGGCTGGGCGCGACTGCCGCCTCGAGCTTCACGCCGCTGACGCCGGTGCTCGCGACGCTGATCGGCTGGCTGCTGCTCGGCGACCGCGTCGACGCGGCGACCGCCCTCGGCCTCGCCGCGGTCGCGGCCGGCGTGCTGATCGCGAATCGCGCGACGCTGGCCGCGCTTATCGCGCGACGATGACGCCGCAGGCGACCTTGGGCCCGGAGTTGCCCGCCGGCTGTGTCGTGAAGTCGTCGGCGTCGCGGTGCACGACGACGCTGCGGCCGACGATGGAGTCAGGGCCCGGCGCCACCGTCACGCCGGCGAGCTCGAGGTCGACGCGCACCCGGCCGGCGCCGTCCGCGGTCAGGCTCGGCATGTCGCCGAGGTGATGCACCGCGCCGCCGGCGCGGCCGTGCGCGCTGCCGGTCGGGTTGAAATGGCCGCCGGTGGTCGAGGCATCCGGCGCCGAGCAGTCGCCCTTCTCGTGGACGTGGAAGCCGTGCACGGATCCCGGCGCGAGGCCGCCGAGTTCGACGTGCGCGACGACCTGGCCCCCGCGTTCGGCGAAGGCCACCGTACCCGACACCTGGCTGCCGGAGCGCGGCTCGAGCGTCGCGAACGCCTTCGGACCGCTCGGCTGCAGCGCCGCGCAGCCCGCCGCCGTTACCGCCGCCGCAAGAATCGAGACCCTCGCGAGTGTGCGCATCACTGCTCTCCCGTGGCACTGGGCCAGCGATGCTAGTCCGTCGCGCGCGGGGGCGCCAGCGCCGCGCGGCGCTGTGCCGCCTCGCGCCGCATCCGCCAGATCAGGTAGCCGACGATCACGAGGTTGGCGACGAGCACGAGGACGCGCGTCAGCGTCGGGTGGCGGTGGATCTCGTAGATCTCGAACGGGATCAGCGAGCTGGTCGCGACCACCGTCAGGATCTCGGCCCAGTGGAAACCGATCCACAGGCCGATGCCCTCGACCAAGAAGAGCCCCGCATAGCAGAAGGTCGCCGCGGCGATGATCTGGATGCGGCGCGGGCTCATGCCGCTCAGGAATGCGATGGCCTCGCGCACCATCTTCTGCTCGAAGGCGTAGGGCAGCTCGTGGGCGAGGCGGAACAGGAAGCCGGAGACGGCCGGATCGTAGAAGCGCAGGAGCCCAAAGCCGGTCGCGATCACGAACGCCGCCTTGACGAACTTGAACACCGCGATGCAGCGCAGGACGCCGAAGGTCGGCAGGGGTGTGCGGGTGCTCAATCCGGCTCGGCCTGTGGCGCGGGGGGCGGGCAGTCTGCCGGCTCGGCGGTACCGCTGGCAACCCGGGCCTGCCGCGCGGCCGCGGCCGCCTGGCTCAGGTCGGCTGCAGCTCGATCGCGGGTGGCAGCAGCTTGTACATGACGGGCGTCACGAGCCGGGCCAGCAGCGTCGAGGAAATGAGTCCGCCGATGATCACCACCGCGAGCGGCGAGTAGAGCCCCGAGCCCTGCACGGCGAGCGGCAGGAGGCCACCGATGGCGGTCGCCGAGGTGAGCAGGATCGGCAGGAAGCGGATTTCGCCGGCCTTCGCGATCGCCTCGTCGAGCGGCGTGCCGGCGGCGCGCAGCTGGTTGGTGAAGTCGACCAGCAGGATCGAGTTCTTAATCTCGATGCCGATCAGCGCGATCATGCCGATGATCGAGGTGAACGACAGCGTGTAGCCCGTGACGAGCAGCGCGACGAGGCCGCCGGTCACGCCGAGCGGAATCACGCCGGCGACGATCAGGGTCGAGCGGAAGCTGCCGAACTCGAGCACCAGCACGGCGAGGATGCCGAATACCGCGACCATGACAGCCGGCAGCAGCCCGCCGAAACTCTCCTGCTGCGCCTCGGCCTCGCCCGCGATCACGAAACGGTAGCCCGGCGGGCGCTCGATCGCGGCGATGCGGCGCACGACCTCGGCGCCGACGCGCGCGGTGTTGTAGCCGGTCACGACCTGCGCCGAGACCGTCACCTGCCGCTCGCGGTTGTAGCGGTTGATCGAGTTGGGTGCCGTCTCGAAGTGCGGGGTCGAGATCTCGCGCAGCGGCACCTGGCGCCCCGCGGCGCTGCTCACCTCGATCGCATCGAGCGCCTCGAGCGTCGGCCGCCCCTGCATCGGCAGCCTGAGCGTGATGTCGTACTCGTCGCCGTTCGCGGCGCGGAACTCGCCGGCCGTGAGGCCCGCGATCGCGAGGCGCACCGTGCGGTTGGCCTCGAGCGGCGTGACGCCGAGCAGCCCCGCCTTCTGCGTGTCGATGCCGAGGTTGAGATCGGTGCGCAAGAGCCGCACCGGATTGTCGACGTCGCGCGTCCCGGGCGTCGCCTTCAGCACCTGCTCGACCTGCCGGGCGAGCGCGCGCAGGCCCTCGACCTCGGGACCGACGATGCGGATCGCCACCGGCGCATCGATCGGCGGGCCCTGCTCGAACTGCTTGAGCGAGATGCGTGCCGCCGGGTAGTCGCGGAAGCGGGCGCGCATCGTGTCGAACAGTGCCGGCGTGCGCGCCGCGTCGAAGCTGTTCAGCTCGACGAACACCTCGCCGATGTTGGCCGCGCGGCCCTGCTCGAACACGTTGTAGTACACCTGTGGCGTGCCGTGGCCGACGTGCGTGTAGAAGCGCCGCACCTCGGCGTGCCGCCCGAGCTCCGCCTCGACGAAGCGCAGCGCGCGATCGGTCTCGTTGATGCTTGCGCCGTCCGGCGCGTCGACGCGCACCATGAACATCGGCACGTCCGCGGTCGGGAACACGCTGAAGCCGATCAGCCGCACCGTCGACAGCGCGAGCAGGAACAGGCCGAGCGCGCCGAGCACGGTCCGCCACGGGCGCGCCAGCGCCCAGCCGAGCGCCGGCCCGTAGATCCGGTGGATCAGCGCCATGACCCGCGCGAGCAGCGCGTCCGCCAGCTGGTCGAAGCGCTCGACCAGCCGCGCGAACGCGCCTGCCGGCACTGTGGCGGCGGCGCTTGCGCCGCGGCGCAGCATGCGGCTCGCGAGGAACGGGATCACCGTCAGCGCGACGAACAGCGACGCGAGGATCGTGTACAGGATCGCGGCCGGCAGCGAGCGGATGAACTCGCCCGAGCCCTCCGGCAGGAACAGGAGCGGCACGAACGCGAGGCACAGCGTCGCGGTGCAGCCGAGCACGGCCAGGTAGATCTGGTCGGTGGCCCTGATCGCGGCCTCGACCCGGCCGTAGCCGCTGCGCACGTAGCGCGCGATGTTCTCGACCACCACGATCGAGTCGTCGACCAGCAGGCCGAGCGCGAGCACGAAGCCGGCGATCGACAGCTGGTTGAGTCCGAAGCCGGTGGCGTACAGGAGCGCGAGCCCGATCGACAGCGACAGCGGCACCGAGATCATCACGACACCGGCGGCCCTGAGCCCGAGCGGCAGCAGCGTCAGCAGCACGAGGCCGATCGCGATCGCGAAGTCGACGCCGAGGCGGTGCAGGCGGTTCGCGACGTTGTGCGACTGGTCGAAGCCGCGCTCGAGCGTTATGCCGGGCGGCAGCTGGCGTTCGAATTCCGCGGCCTTGGCGTAGATGCCGTCGCGCACGCCGAAGATGTTGGTGTTGTCCTTCTGGTTGGCGGTGACGAACACGGCGCGCTTGCCGTTGTAGCGGCCGGTGTACGCCTCCTCCTCGGTGCTCCAGCTGACGGTGGCGACGTCGGCGAGCCGCACGATGCGCCCGCCCGCGCTGCCGACGACCGTATTTGCGACCTGCTCGAGCGAGGTGTAGCTGCCGGCCGTGCGCAGGTTGTAGCGCCTGAGGCCGACGTCGACCGCGCCGCCCGGGATGCTGAGGTTCTGCCCCTCGATCGCCTGCGTCACCTGGCCGAGCGTGACGCGGGTCGCGGCGAGGCGTTCGAGGTCGATCGCGACCCGCACCTCGGGCTTCGGATAGGCCCAGGTCTCCGAGGTACGCACGCCCGGCACCGCCTCGATCAGGTCCTTGAGGTGCTCGGCCTGTTCCTTGAGCGTGCGATAGCTCGCCGTGTCCGACACCAGCGCCATCTGCACGATGTTGACGAGCCCGGGGTTCGCCTTGCGGATGTCGATCTCGCCGATGTCGGCCGGCAGCGTGCCGCGGATGCGGTTGAATTCGCGGATCACCTCGTCCTGCTTCTTCTCGGGATCCGAGCCGTAGTAGAACTCGACGTGCACCACGGCGATGCCGTCGTGCGCCGAGCTGACGATCTTCTTGATGTTGTCGAGCGTGTTGACCGCGTCCTCGACCGGCTTCACGACCAGCCGCTCCATGTCCGCGGGATCGGCGCCGGGCCAGACGAGCGTGATGGTGGTCGCCGGGAACGGGAAGGTCGGGTCCTCGGAGCGCGGGATGTTGAGGAAGCTCGCGATGCCGAGTGCAACGAGCAGCGCGAACACCACCAGCGTGAACTGCCAGCGCCGGACCGCAAATGACCAGATGCTCATCGCCTCAGCCGCTCTTGCCGGGCGTGCCCGCGTCGTCGGCGGCGACGCGCACCACCTCGCCGTTCTCGAGGAACGCCGCGCCGTCGACCACGACGATCGCACCGTCGGCCAGACCGCCGAGCACCTCGACCGTGCCGTCTGCCACGCGGCCGATGCGGATCGCGACGCGGTGCACGACGTGCCGCGCGGAGTCGAGCACGAACACGCCCGCCTCGCCGCCGTTGGCCTCGATCAGCGCACTCACCGGGACCACCCGCCCGAGGCTGCCGGCGCCCGGCTGCAGGCTCACCTTGGCGACGAGGCCCTGCGCGAACTGCGCCGTTCCCGGCTCGACCTGTATCTCGATCGTGAAGGTCCCGGTCGCCGGGTCGGCGCTCGAGGCGATGTTGCTGATGTGGCCCGCGAAGGCCTGGCCCGGGAACGCGTCGAAGTGCACGCCGGCGGCATCGCCGAGGTGCACGCGGACCGCGTCGCGGTCGGCGAGCCCGACGCGCACGATCCAGCCGCGGGTCGCGCCGCCGAGCACGAGCACCGGCTGGCCGGCCTGCACCAGTTCGTTGGCCTCGGCGAGCTTCCTCAGCACCACCCCGTCCGCCGGTGCGACGATGCGCGCGTAGTCGGCATTGAAGCGCGCCGCCCTGAGCGCGGCCGCGGCCACGCTGGTCGCGGTCGTCAGGTCCTGCACCTGCTCCTCGGTCGCGACGCCGTCGGCGAAGAGTGCTCGCGCCCGCGCGAGGTCGCGGGCCGCCTTGTCGGCGGCCTGCTGCGCCTGGTCGACGCCGGCGCTGATCTCGGCCTGCTTGACGAGCGCGAGCAGCTGGCCCGCCCTGACGTGCGCGCCTTCCTCGACACGGATCGCCTCGATCACGCCGCCCGTCTTGAAGGCGAGGCGGGTCTCGTCCTTCGGGGTCAAGAGCCCGACCGCGCGCACCAGGTCGCCGACCGGCTCGGTGAGCACGGCTGCGACGTGCACCGGCCGCGGCGCGGCGCGCGCCGCGTCGTCGGCGGCGTGGCGCGCGCAGCCGGTGAGTGCGGCGAGCGCGGCGAGCGCGATGGCGAATGGGGCGAAGCGGGAGCGGCGAGAGATCATGGCAGGCTGTCCGGGTGGGAGGCGGCGGCACCGGCGCCGAGCGCGTAGCTGAGGTCGGCGAGGCTGCCGAGCGCGCTGAAGCGCGTGACGTTCTGGTTGAGTTCGGCGTCCGTGAGCACGCGGCGTGCGTCGACGAACTCCGCCTGGTTGATCTGGCCGAGGTCGCGCTTGCGCGCGGCGATGCGGAACGCCCCGGCAGCGGCCTCGACCCGCTTGGCCGCCGTCGACAGCGATGCCGTCGCCACCTCGAGGTTCTGCAGCGCCTGCTGCACCTCGAGGCGGATGCGCTGCTCGGCGAGGCTGCGGCTGCTGCGCGCACCGCTCGCGCGCGCGCGCGCGCCGCTGACGGCGGCGGCGTCGGCGCCGCCGCTCCACAGGTTGAACTTGACGAGCACCGAGGCGAGCACGTAGCGGTCGTCCTGCGACAGCGCATAGCTCTCGCCCTGCGTGCCGGCATCGACCGCGAGCGCGAGCCGCGGGCGGAACGCGGCGCGCGCGAGGCGCTCGTCGGCGCTGGCGGCATCGAGCTCGGAGTCGAGCTCGCGCAGCTCCGGCCGGCGCCTGAGGGCGCCGTCGGCGAGCGGCTCGAAGGCGAGCGCGGGGCTGCCGGTCGCGGCCGCGAGTGCCGCCTTCAGCCTGCCGATGTCCTCGTCCGCGACGCTCGCGAGCGGCAGCGCGCGGTCGAAGCGCGAGTTGCGCAGCAGGTTCACGTAGCTGGCGGCGAGCACGACGGCGTTCTGCGCCGCGAGCTGCGCCTGCTGCATCTCGAGTGCGTCCGCCTCGGCGCGGAACACGAGGTCGCGGGTGATCTTGCCGTTGCGGAACAGGCTCTCGTTGACCCGCTGGTTCTCGCGCGCGAGCTCGACCGCTGCATCGAGGATCGACCCGCGCGCGCGCGCCTCGAGCCACTGGTAGTAGGCATTGCGCATGTCGCGCTCGAGGCGCGCGGCGAGCGCGCTGCGGCTCGCGTTCGCCGCGTCGTAGTTCGCGGCCGCCGCGGCGCGCCGCGGCCCGAGGCGCGCGTCATAGAGCGGCTGGGTCAGCGACAGCTTCGTCTCCTGCTCGCGCGAGCGCTGGAAGTCGATGACCTGGTTCTGCACGCTCGGGAAGCGGCCGCTGCCGGTGAGCTGGTTGAGCGTCGCGTACACGGGGTTCAGCAGGTCGCCGATCGGCAGCTCGAGCGTGCGCCCGCCGTCCGCGCGGGTGTAGCGCGCGTCGAAGTCGAGCACCGGCCGGTACGCGGCGCGCGCCTCGTCGAGCGCGGCGAGGCGCTCGCCGACCGTGGCGCCCGCGACGGCGAGCTCGAGGTTGGCGGCGAGCGCCTCGGCGACGAGCTCATCGACGACGGCCTCGATGGGCGCGCGCGGCGCCTCCGCGGCGCGGGCGAGGGGAATCGCGATGAGCAGGCCGAGCACGAGCGCGAACAGCGCCAACTCGGCGGCGCGGAGCACGTAGGCAGGTGTTGATACATTGGACATGTGTCAAACCCAGGGCAAAAAAACTCAGGTTCCGTCGGGTGTCGCGGCGAGATGCCGCAGCAGATCGAGGGCATAGTTGCCGAAGTCCGCGGTCGCCATGCCGCGGCGCGCGAGCTCGGTGCCCTTCGCCATCGCGAGCTGGATCGTGCCGTGCGTGAATGCCCAGAGCGCAATCGCGAACATCATGGGATTGCCGACCGCCGCGCGGATGCTGCGATCGGCGATGCCGGTCTCGATCGCCTGCACGACGACGCCGATCGCCGCATCGCCCGCGACCTGGCAGGCGCCTTCGTTGGAGCCCGGGTCGGGTGATACGGAGTGCGCCTGGAAGCGGGCACACACATCGAAGTAGTGCGGGAATTCGTGGGCGTAGGCCATGTAGGCGCGGCCGATCGCCTCGACCTGCTCTATGCCGCGCTGGTGGCGCGCGACCGCCTCGACGAAGCGCACGCGCAGCACTTCCATCGCGCGCCCGCCGATCGCGTAGAGCAGCTCTTCCTTGTCGCGGAAGTAGACGTACACGAGCGCGCGCGACAGGCGCGCGCCCTTCGCGACCTGGTCCATCGTCACCGCGTCCCAGCCGCGCTCGGCGTACAGGCGCTCGGCGGCGTCGACGATCTCGCCGCGGCGGCGTTCCTTCTCCTCGCTCCTGCGCTCGGCGATGGCTGACATGCGGCGGAGTCTAGTGGGTCGCTGACAGAGTGTCAATGATTACACGGACGTCCATTATTGATTGGACATAATGGCGTCAGACGACGCGGCCGCGCCTTCCGCCCTGGCGGAAATCCAGCACGTTGGCCGCGACCTCGGCGAGTGCGCGCTGGCGCGACTCGAGCGCGGCCCAGGCGGTGTGCGGCGTCGCGATGAGGTTCGCGAGGTCGGGCGCCAGCAACGGGCTGCCGCTCACCGGCGGTTCCTCGGCGAGCACGTCGATCGCGGCGCCGCCGAGGCGCCCGGCGCGCAGCGCCGCCGCGAGCGCGGGTGCATCGACGAGTGCGCCGCGCGCGGTGTTGATGAGCACGGCGTCCGGCTTCATGAGCGCGAGCTCGCGGGCACCGATCAGGTGGCGCGTGGCCGGGGTGATCGGGCAGTGCAGCGTCAGCACGTCGACGAGCGGCAGCAGCTCCTCGAGCGCGAGCCGCCCGGGCTCGGCGGCCCCGCCCGGGCGGTTGGCGATGCGCACCTGCATGCCGAAGGCCTCGGCGACGCGCGCGACGCCCTTGCCGAGTACGCCGTAGCCGACGATGCCGAGCGTGCGCCCGGCGAGCTCGCGCACCGGGTAGTTCAGCATCGTGAAGTGCCTGGCGCTCTCCCACGCCCCCGCCTTGAGCGCGCGGTCGTACTCGCGCACGCTGTGGGTCAGCGCGAGCAGCGTCGCGAACACGTGCTGCACGACCGACGGCGTGCAGTAGTCGCGGATGTTGCACACCGCGACGCCCTGCGCGCGGGCGGCCTCGAGGTCGACGTTGTTGGTGCCGGTCGCGGTCAGCGCGATGAGCTTCAGGCCGGGGTGCGCGCTGATCAGGCTGCCGCGCAGCTCGACCTTGTTCAGGATCACGACCTCGCAGCCGGCGAGCCGCCCGGCAACCTGCTCGGGGGCGATGTCATCGTAGAGCACGAGGCCGGGGAGCGCAGCGCGCAGTGGCGCCGGATCGAGATCGCCACCGCTGCTGACGGTGCCCCAGTCGAGGAATGCAGCGCGCATCACGGGCGCGCCGGCGCGCGACGCCCGTCGTCGTGATCACCGTCGCTTGCATCCACCGCTCATCCCCCGTGCGTCGCCGGCCGACGTCGCGGCGCGGTCTCATGCCCGGCTGCGCGGCCGGTTCCAGCGGCGTGCAGAATTGCCCGTGCCGCTGACCGCTGTCAACATGCCGTTGCAGACTGCGTGCCACGCGGCGCGCCGGCCCGCCGCTGGCAGGCCAAGACCCCGGGCAAGAACCTGCATGCCTGCTCCCGGACCAGCGTGACGACGCTGCTGGTCGGCGACCGCGAGATGGTCGCCGTCAGTCTGTGGCGCCCCGGCCGCAAGACTGCCGCGGCGCTCGATGCGATCCCCGGAGTCGGCGAGAGTCTGACCGGCCTCGTCAGGGAGGCGCCGGCAGTGCCGCCAGCAGCGGAGCCAGCCGGGCGCTAGCGGATCGACATCACCGCGGCGATCGTGTCGATCGCGTCCCAGAGGAAGTCGATGCGCACGTTCTCGTTCTCCGCGTGCTGGTTGTTGTCGTAGTTGACCACCGGCACCGTGACGACGTTCGCGCCGAGCACGCGCTCGAACACGATCAGCGGCAGGCTGCCGCCGACCGAGACCACCTTGACCACCGGCTCCGGCGTCGTCGTCTGCACCGCGGTGACCACCGCGCGCGCGATCGGCAGGTCCATCGAGGTGCGCTGCGCATCGTAGCCGGCGCCGACGTCGACGCGGATCAGGCGCTCGTAGCGCCGCCGCTCCGCGTCGGTCGGGTCGCGGTCGAGGACGTGGTAGCCCTGCGACTCGATGTAGCGCACGAGCTTCTGCACCTGGCCGGCCGCGGTATTGCCCTTGGCGAGCCTGAGGTCGAGCACGGCCTCGGCCCGCGTCGGGATCTGGTTGCTCGCGGCAGCACCGACGTCGCCGCTGCGGATGCCGTTGATGTTGAGCGTCGGCAGGGTGAGGAGCTCGGCGAACGGGCGGCCGCCGCCGTCCGGGTGCGCGATGCCGAGCTCGAGCGCGAGCTGCGCACCCGGGTCCGGAACCTTCTCGAGTGCCGCGCGCTCGCTGTCGCTGAGCGGCACGACGTCGTCGTAGAAGCCCGGGATCGTCACGTGATCGGCGCCGTCCTTCATGCCGGCGAGCAGCGTCGCGAGCCTGAGCGCCGGGTTCGGCGCCCAGTTGCCGTAGTTGCCGCTGTGCAGCGGCCGCTTCGCGCCGAAGACCACGAGGCCGACGTTGATGTCGCCGCGCACGCCGAACTCGACGACCTTGTAGCCGGGCGCCGGCCGCGGGCCGTCAACGACGACCCACAGGTCGGAGCCGAGGCGCGCGCGGTGCTTCGCGAGGATCTCCGCGAGGTGCACGGATCCCTGCTCCTCCTCGCCCTCGAAGAAGAAGTGCAGGTTGACCCGTGGCCGGCGACCGGCCTCGCGCAGTGCCGCGTAGGCGTTCAGGATCGTCATCACGCCGGCCTTGTCGTCGGCGGCGCCGCGCGCCGCGATCCGCCACGTGGGCGAGGTGATGGCGGTGCCGAGGCACGGGCCGACGATCGTCCCGCCCTGCTCGACCGGTGCGGTGATGAGGGTGGGCGTGAAGGGCTCGAGGCCGGCCGCCCAGCGCGCCGGGTTCACGGGCTGGCCGTCGTAGTGCGCGTAGAAGACGACTGTCCTGGTCGCGCCCGGCACGTTCGCCTCGCCGTACACGACCGGGTTCGTGTCCGCGGTGTCGCCCTCGAGCAGGGTCGCGTCTATGCCGCGCGCGCGCATCATGCCGGCGATGAACTCCGCGTTCTCGCGGACGTGCGCCTTGTCGGTGCCGACGTTCGGCAGCGCGAGCAGCCGGCAGTATTCCTGGATGAGCGCGTCGCGCGGGGTCGCGGCGGCGCTGCCGAGCGCGGCGATGCCGAGCAGGAGGGCCCACAGTCGCGCGGTCTTGCCTCGATGCATCGCTGACTCCTCGCGGTCGGCGCACGATGGCGCCGCCCGTAGGCGGCGCGCGGGACGCGCGTCTGGCCGCGATCTTAACGTGAAGCCGGGCAGCCGTTCCGGGCCCGATGTCCGCGCCCGAGCCCCGCATCCGGGCGTCAGCTCGCGGCGGCCATTCCGTCCGTGACCGGGAGGTACACGGCGTAGCGCTCGTCGAAGAGGCGGTGCAGCGCGACGAACTCGAGCCTGGGTCCCGTCAGCGTCCGGTACTCGAGCGTGCGCCCGGGAATCGGCTCGAGGTAGCGCGCCGGGTCGCGTATCGCCGCGGGTACGACGGGCACCGCCACGGCCGGCAGCGGGTACTCGGGCACGGTGCGCGGCCGGGTGGGTGGCGCGCGCAGCGACTTCGCATCGAGCCCGGCCGTGCCGAGGCGCGCGGCGAGCACGATCGGACCGCACAGCACCGCGAGCTGGGTCGGATCGCCGAGCAGCGCCTCGGCGTGCAGCGCCATCGGCAGGTCGAGCGCCAGCACGTCGCCGTCGCGCCACTCGCGCCGCACGACGAGGTAGCTCCCGGGCGAGGCGCTCGCCTC
>Ga0181519_10001064_pt1 | contig 24151 bp, 24 predicted proteins | sample PEATcosm2014_Bin_26_FD_121102 | JGI IMG/M metagenome (GOLD analysis project Ga0181519, IMG submission 121102) | Peatland microbial communities from MTU Mesocosm Facility, Houghton, MI, USA - PEATcosm2014_Bin02_10_metaG | ecosystem: Environmental > Terrestrial > Soil > Wetlands > Peat | place...
CCCTTGCCGGGCTTGACGTGCTGGAACTCGATGACCGTGAAGAGCCCGTCGTCGAGCTTCAGGCTCATGCCGTTCTTGAGGTCGTTGGTTGACACCGAGGCCATCGTTGTGACACATCCTTTAGTGCCTGTGGTCACTCCACAGGGCCCCGAGGGGCTGGTCCAGGTTTCCAGACAGCCGCGCGGCCGTCCGGGCGCCACGGGGGAAGGCTCTCCCGGCGAACTGCACCGGAGATGATGAGCGAACCCAGGTGGGGCCGCTCGATCCTACGCCACGGGATCCCCGGGCCCGTTCGCGAGCCTGACCAGCGCGAGCACCGCGAGCTCGTAGGAGAGGGGCCCGAAGCCCGCGATGGAACCCGCGACGACGGGAGCGATCACCGAGGTGTGCCGGAAGGGCTCTCGTGCCGCGGGATTGGAGAGGTGCACCTCGACGACCGGGATCCCCGCGGTCTCGAGGGCATCGTGAAGCGCGACCGAGGTGTGGGTGAAGGCACCGAGGTTGGCCAGGATCCCTGCGCACCCGGATTCGCGGCGCTCGATCGCGTCGATCAGCTCGCCCTCGTGGTTCGACTGGACATGGCGAAGCCCGAACCCGTGCTCTGCGGCGACCGCCGCGGTGGCTGCGAGCAACTCGTCGAGCGTCACGGTGCCGTAGACCGCAGGGTCGCGCTCCCCCAGCTTCGAGAGGTTCGGGCCGGAGAGGACCAGCAGGTGACGGCTCACGATCCTGCGCCCATCGCACGGAGCGTAGCGACAACGTCACGGTCGGGAACTTGGGTCACGACCTCGCAGCCGCCCGGGCCATCGAGCACGAAGGTCAGGGCGTGGTGGGCCTTCTTGTCGCGCGTCATCACCGCAAGCAGCGCATCGGCGGAAAGGCCCGGCGGGATTCGCTCGGGGAGCCCGAGCGCCTGGAGGACGCGATCGTGCTCATTAACCCGCATTGCGTCGATCCGTCCGAGGCGTTCGGCGAGCCTGGCGGCGAACGCGAGGCCGACCGCAACAGCCTCGCCATGGCGGAGCGCGACCGGCGAGGCGCTGTCCTGGACGGTCTCGATCCCGTGGGCGAGGGTGTGGCCATAGTTGAGCAGCGCCCTCGATCCCCCCTCGCGCTCGTCCGCGACGACGAATGAGGCCTTGATCTGCGCGCACCGTGCAACCTGCTCGGCTACGGGCGCGGACGCGAGGGACTGGGCATCGTCCCCGGTCAAGAGCGCGTACTTGGCGACCTCGCCCCGCCCGCTCGCCCACTCGCGGTCGGGCAGCGTCGTGAGCACCGCGGTGTCGCACAGGACCCCCACCGGCTGGTGGAACGTGCCGACGAGGTTCTTCCCCTCGGGCAGGTTCACGCCGTTCTTCCCGCCGATCGCCGCGTCGACCTGGCCGAGCAGCGTCGACGGGATCTGCACGAGGGCCACGCCCCGCAGGTGCACGGCGGCAACGAATCCTGCGACGTCGGTGACAACGCCACCGCCGAACCCGACGACCACGTCCCGGCGAGAGATGCCCTCGGACACGAGTTCCCGGCAGAGTCGCTCGACGGTCGCGAGCGACTTCGCGCCCTCGCCTTCCTCGATGATGTGCAGCGAGGCTGCGACGCCCGGATCGAGGCCCTCGAGCCAGCCCTCGTCAACGATGCGCTGCTGCGTGATGATCGCCGCTGCCTGGCAGTTGGGCGTGCGAGCCGTGAAGAGGGCGGCGAGGCCATGCCTGGCCCCATCGCCGACGACCACCTCGTAGGGGCTCGCCGGGAGGTCGACGGGTACGTGCCTCACGCGAGCACCACCAGCGCAGCGAGCTCCGAGACGACGTCGTCGATCGGGCGGGAGGAGTCAATCTCGACATCGGCCACTTCCGCATACCACCCGTCGCGCCGCACGGCCAGCTCCGCGAGCCGCGTCGCCGGATCGGCCCCCAGGAGCGGCCGGTCGCCCTCGGCGACCCGGGCCGCAAGCAGGTCGACCGGGGCTACGAGGCGGACGACAAGCGGCTGTACCTGGAGCGCCGCTCGCGCGGCGGGCGTCTCCACGACACCGCCGCCCGCTGCAAGCACGGTGTCCTCGGCACCTGCCAGCAGTTTGACGAGCACCGATGCCTCGATCTCGCGGAACGCGGCCTCCCCGTCGATGCGGAGGATCTCGCCTGGCGTCCGGCCCCCGACGCGGGCCACCTCGTCATCGAGATCGACGAACCCAACGCCGAGCGAGCGCGCCAGCGCCGCACCGACCGAGGTCTTGCCCGCACCGGGCAGCCCGACCAGCACGACGCGGACGGTCATCCGTCCTCGTCGGCGACCGGTGCCAGCTTTCGGGCCTCGGCGAGGAAGCTGGCGCAGTTTCGCTGGAGCTCGCTGAGCGAGTCACCCCCGAACTTGCGGAGGGCCTCGGATGCGAGGACCAGGGCGACCATCGCCTCGGCGACAACGCCCATCGCGGGGACCGCCGTCACGTCGGTCCGCTCCTTGAAGGACACGGTCGTCGATCCCGTCGCGAGGTCGACGGTCTCGAGCACCGGTCGGTTCAGCGTCGAAAGCGGCTTCATCGTGGCGCGCGCGACGAGGAGGGAGCCCGTCGAGATGCCTCCTTCGAGCCCGCCGGCCCGCGTGGTCAGTCGGCGGAATCCGGCACCGGAGGCAGCGCCTTCGGCATCAAGGGCGATCGCGTCATGTGCTTCGCTGCCCCGCACCCTGGCCTGCGTCGCCGCAGCACCGATCTCCACGCCCTTGACTGCCTGGATGCTCATCAGTGCCTGTGCGAGCAGGCCGTCCAGCTTGCGGTCCCAGTGGACGTGGCTTCCGAGTCCCACGGGCACGTCGAAGGCGAGCACCTCGGCCACGCCGCCGAGGGAGTCCCCCTCCTTCGCGGCCGCCTTGATCTCGGCGACCATCGCGGCCGAGGCACCTGCATCGAAGCACCGGACCTCATCGGCGTCCACGAGGTCCCGGTCGCCCGGACCAGGCCTCGCGCCCTCGGGCACCTCAACCCCGCCGAGCGCCACCGTGTGGCTGAGCACCTGGACGCCCAGGCCCTGCAGGAGGATGCGAGCCATGGTGCCCGCGGCCACTCGAGCGGCGGTCTCGCGGGCGCTCGCGCGTTCGAGGACGTCTCGCGCGTCGTCGAGTCCGTACTTCTGCATGCCGGCGAGGTCCGCATGTCCCGGTCGCGGCGCGGTGAGGGGGCGCTCGGTCGCGCCGGGATCAGGGGACATCTCCTCGCGCCAGCGGTCCCACTCGCTGTTCGCGATCTCGATCGCGACAGGGGATCCGAGGGTCCTCCCGTGGCGCACCCCGGCGAGCAGGGTCAGCTCGTCGCGCTCGAAGCGCATCCGCGGCCCGCGGCCGAAACCGAGGCGGCGCCGCGAGAGATCCTCGGCCACCTCGTCCGTGGTCACGGGGAGCCCGGCGGGAAGCCCCTCGACGATGACGACGAGACCCTTCCCGTGGCTCTCCCCCGCCGTCAGGTATCTGAGCATGGGGGCCTCCGGGGCACGTGCCCTAGCGGGCGTAGTACGGCGAGTCGCCGCTCGCGTGGTCGGTGACGTCGACCACGCCGGTGATCTCGGGGATCGCCTCGCGCAGAGACGTCTCGATCCCCTGCGAGAGGGTCATCCTGCTCATCGCGCACCCCTGGCAACCGCCAGAGAGCGCGAGGTAGACGACCTTCTCCGACTCGTCCATCGCCACGAGGTCCGCCCGGCCACCGTGGCTGGCGATCGAGGGGTTGACCTGGGCCTCGAGCACCGCGATCACCCGCTGGGCGATCGGCCCCTCGACGCCGGCCTCGAGCAGCTCCGCGGGGACGCCGGGGTTGATCTCGGCCGCAGAGGGTGCGTTGGGGTTCACGAGGACGAGACCGCCCTCCTCGACCTCGAGGCGGGCACCGACCAGCCGATCCACCGATGCCGCCGGCACGCCGACGGTGATGCCCTCGGAGGACTCGACCGATGCGCCGTCCGGCAGCTCGGCCGTCGGCTGGAAGTAGAGGTCGTACGCGTAGCCGCGACCGTTGATGCCTGAGATCTCGACAACGAGCGCGAGCTTGTCCGCGTCGGGCTCGCCAGCGAGGGCGGACAGCACCACCTCGCGGGCATCGGGCGTGAGGGTCAAGACGGCAACGGAGGTCGTGGTCATGGCGCCCATTGTACGGGTGCGCAGGTCGCAGGGTGCCACAAACTAGGTTTCACGCGATGGCCAAGGTCCCCCGCGACACGCACGAATGGGTCAGTTTCGATGATCCGAGCGAGGAGCGGACGTGGCTCTTCGACATCACGTTCCTCGAGAGCGGATGGAACTGCATCTTCGGGCACGGCTGCCAGGGGGTGCTCACCGGTCCGGCCGAGGAGCTGGTCCAGGGCTGCTGCAGCTACGGGGCCCACTTCACGGACAAGGCGGACGCGAGGCGCGTCGAGAAGGCCGCGAAGACGCTCTCAGCGGACCAGTGGCAGTTCATTTCGAAGGGCAAGACGGGCGTCGTGCGCACGACGAAGGACGGCGAGCTCGTCACAAAGCTCGTGAAGGACGCATGCATCTTCCTCAACCGGCCGGACTTCGAGCGCGGTCCTGGCTGCGCGCTGCACGTCGCCGCGATGGATCGCGGTGAGAGCTACATCGACCTGAAGCCCGACGTCTGCTGGCAGCTGCCGCTGCGCCGGGACGATGAGGTCCTCGACGACGGGCACCTCGTGACGAGGATCACGCAGTGGGAGCGGCGGAACTGGGGCGCCGGCGGCGAGGAGTTCCATTGGTGGTGCACCGAGGCGCCCGAGGCATTCGGGTCCGAGACCCGCGTCGTCGACTCGATGCGCGACGAGCTGGTCGCGATGGTGGGGGCCAAGGTCTACGGCCTCCTGACTGCGTATCTCGCCGATCGGCAGGCCAGGTCCGGTGACTCGGCGTTCCTTCCGCACCCCGTCGTGCGCCGGAAGGGTTGACTCCGCTCAGGCCCCTTCCGCGCCGCCGTCGTCCTGGTCCCGGACGACGACGCCGCCCATGATCTCCTCGTAGCGGTCCTCCTCGGCCAGGCACCATTCGGCGTGCACGTCCTCAGGCTCCGCGCCGCATTCGGGGCACGGCTCGACCACGGTCGTTGTCGTTCGCTTCAGCTCGCGTGCTTCCACAAACCTGCGGTGGCGACCCTTCTTCACGGCAACTCCTTGCTGCCCGACCCTCCGCGAAAGCGGCTGGACCGGCTCCTGGGCTACGAGACCCCCGACGTGTTGGCGACCAGTTTACCGTCCATTCACGCGCCGCTTGCGTCCGCGCACGCCTCCTTTCGGCCTCGTTCGACCCTTCTTTCTCCAGCCTCACTCCGTGGGGCTGGAGCCGTGGCGGTGGGCACGCCAAGGCGCTCCCCATCCATCTTGGGCAATCCGAGCGGATCGGAGCAGGCCTCGCACCGCTGTGCGAGGTCTGCGTACACTCCGGCAGTGCCCGAAGCCTTCGATCCCGAAGAGATGGTCCGGCGGTTCGCGGAGCGTGCCGAGGCGGTCAAGAGCCGCGGCCTGCCCCCCATCGAGGGCCCCGAGCGGCAGCGCTTCGCCCGGCAGGCGGCCCTCGACTTCCAGGACTTCGCCATGATCGCCGACGCGGCGGCAACGCTCGAGGACGGCATCCTCACGCTGCGCGTCGACCTTCGCCCGCGCCCGGCGCAGGACGCCTAGCCCCCGTAGTTCATCTTCGTGTCCTCCATGCGGAGGACCTCGAACGACCGTGCCGACGCGGACCCTTCGAGCACGGCGTCGGTGGTCGCGACCGCTTCGACTTCGCAGCAGAAGAGCGTGTGGCTCGTGAACTCGATCCGCTCGATGACCCGCAGGTCGAGGCACCCGGCGGCATCCGTGAGGAACGGGCAGCCTGACGGCGTCAGCGAGGCCGGTTCGCCACCGAGTGCCCGGAGCCTGCCGAGCTCGTCGACGTCGACATCCTCCACCGGCTTCACGAACCTGCGCACGATCGCGCGCTGGTCACGGCGCAGCACCATCAGCGCGCAGCGCGATGTGAGCAGGAGGAGCTCGTGCGTGCGCGCCGAGCGCTCGACACCGAGGGCGATGACGCAGGGCTCCGTGGCCGCCTGCACCGCGAGGCTGTGGGTCATCAGGTTGTAGGGGCCCTGCTCTCCGCCCGTGGAGCCGAGCAGGTAGATGCCGGTCGGCATCGACCAGAGGAGCCGACGCCGGCGGACCTCCAGGTCCGACTCGTCGAATGCGAGCGGTGTCATGACGCCCCGGGGATACCCGCGATGCCGAGGGACCGACCGGACACGAACTCCTCGCGCAGCACGGCGCCCACGAGCAGCCCGATCGCGGTGCGCTGCTCCGCCTCCGCCGATGCGAGGCGCGCCGGGTCGCCGACCCCGTCGTAGCAGTGGTCGGCAGCCTGCACGAGGCGGTCGTAGGCATTCGAGAGCTGGCCGGTCAGCTGCGGGTCCGGGGTCGGGAGGAAGTTGTTGGCAGCCTGCGCGTGGCCGAGGAGTATCTCGCACACCGTCCGGATCGTCGAGGGTGGCTGGTGGTTGTCGATGGCGGCGCGCACGTGCTGGCTGTCCGACAGGAGGGTCGTGGCCGCCGCCGCGAAGGCCGTGTCCGAGTTGGCCGCCCATCGCCGCATCGCGGTGGCCGGTGAGATGGTGGTGCCGCACGCCGCGAGGAGGAGACCCGCGAGCGCCACGCAGAGCACCGCCCGGATGCTCATTGAGCGATGACGACGTGGGGGTGCTTCTTCCCGCGCCGGAGCAGGACGATCCGCCCGTGGAGCAGGTCGGCGGGGCTGATCGTCGATCCGAGCTCGTCGACCCGCTTGTTGTTCACGTAGATCCCGCCCTGCTCGATCGCCCGGCGCGCCTCGCTCTGGGACTTCACGAGGCCGGTGCTCACGACGAGCTCCGAGATCTGCGCACCGACGAGCTCGTCGCGAGTGACCCGGGTCGACGGCGCATCCGAAGTCACCGCAACGAGCGTGTCCTCGTCGAGGTCCGCGATCGTCTCGTCGAAGAGCGCCTCGGAGGCCCTGACGGCCTGCTCGGCATCCACCGTCCCATGGATGAAGGCGACGACCTCGTACGCGAGGGCGCGCTGCGCCGCGCGGGCGGCGGGAGCGGCATCGACTGAGCGCTCGAGGTCGAGGATCGCGTCGTGCGACAGGAAGGTGAGCAGGCGCAGCATCGTTCCCACGGTCTCGTCCTCGACATTGAGGAAGTACTGGTAGAGCCGGAAGGGAGAGGTGAGCCGGCGGTCGAGCCACACGTGCTCGTTGGTCAGCGTGCTCTTGCCGAGCTTGGTGCCGTCCGCCTTGGTCAGCAGGGGCGACGTGAGGCCGAACGCCTGGTCGCCGGTCACCTTCTTGATCAGCTCGACGCCGAGCGTGATGTTGCCCCACTGGTCCGACCCGCCGAGCTGGAGATCGCAGCCGTGGTCCACGTGGAGGCGGAGGAAGTCGTACGCCTGGAGGAGCATGTAGCTGAACTCGGTGAACGAGATCCCGACATCCGGCCGTTCGAGCCGCGACCGCACCGACTCCTTCGCGATCATCTGGTTGACCGTGAAGTGCTTCCCGACTTCGCGCAGGAAGTCGATGAGCTGGATGGACCGCAGCCAGGATGCATTGTCGACGAGCAGCGCCGTGGATGGTCCCGCAGCGTCGGAGAAGTCGAGGAACTGGGTCAGCTGCTCGCGCACGCCGGCGATGTTGGTTGCCAGCTCCGCCTCGCTCAGCAGTTGACGCTCGTCCGTGCGGCCGCCAGGGTCACCGATCGTCCCGGTTCCACCGCCCGCCACCACGATCGGCCGGTTGCCCGCAAGCTGGAGCCGGCGCAGCGTGATCAGCTGCAGGAGGCTGCCGACGTGGAGGCTGCGGGCGGTCGGGTCGAACCCGATGTACGCCGAGACGCCGCCGGCGTCGAGTCGTTCGAGGATCGCCTCGTCGGTCACCTGGTGCACGACGCCACGGAACCTGAGGTCCTCGGAGAGCGTCGGCATCCGTTCATTCTGCCAGAGCGGTTCGCGCCTCCCGCACCGTCGCGGTCCGCTTCTACAGCGGCGAGGCGAACGACGAGAAGTGGTCCTGGATCCACTGCACGAACGTGGCCCATGTCCCGGTGACCTCCAGGATTCCGATCGAAATGAGCAGCACGCCTCCGATGCGCATCAGCAGCACGGAGTGCCGCCGCACGAACCTCGAGACCGATGCCATCTTGTCTGTCGCGATCGCGGCGAGGAGGAACGGGACGCCAAGCCCCATGCAGTAGACGAAGACCAGGAGGGACCCGCGCCACGCGGTCGCTCCGGGAGAGGCCTCGGCGAGTCCGAGGATCGCGGCGAGGGTCGGTCCTGTGCACGGGGACCAGCCGATGCTGAACAGGACGCCGAGGAGCGCGGCTCCCCAGACCGTCGCGCGCGGGAGCCAGTGGATCCGAACCTCCCGGTTGAGGATCGAGGCGCCCGGCAGCCAGCCGGCGAAGAAGAGCCCGAGCACGATCGTGATAACGCCGAACACGATGCTGAAGATGCGCTGGTGGGATCGCAGCGACTCGCCCAGGCCGCCGAACGCGGTGCCGAGGGAGACGTAGACGACGGTGAACCCCAGGATGAACGCGAGCGCACCCGCGACGGCGCGGCTCAGACGGTGGCGCTTCGGCGGCGCCACCGTCTGGACTCCCGCCGCCCCTCCGAGGAAGGCCACGTACCCGGGCACGAGCGGCAGGACGCATGGTGAGAAGAAGGAGAGCAGCCCGGCGATCAGTGCCAGCGGAACGGCGAGCAGGGGCGATCCCTGCTGGACCGTCGACTGGATGGTCGCCGTCAGCACGGGCGGAGCCCGGGCGCGCGCGGACGGACTCCCCGCACGTCGTCAGTCCTCCACTGCGGCGCGCGCCGCCGCAATCGCGGCAGCGCCGAGTGCGGCGTGCGCCTCGACATTCGCGGCGCGGTCGGGCACCTTGGCGACGACAACGGTCACGCCGGGTGACGCAAGGCCGGCTCGGACAGCAGCGTCCAGCTCGGCAGCGCTCTCGACGGTGCCTGCGGCGGCGCCGTAGCCGAGGGCGACTGACTCGACCTTCGCGCGCGGGGGCGTGGCGAACAGGCGCTCGAAGACCGGGCCCGGCAGGGATGCGCGCTGCGGCAGGAACGAGAAGATCCCTCCCCCGCCGTTGTCCACGACGACGAGCACGCAGGTACCCCCGTGCTCCCCCAACCCGTCTGCGAGCGCTCCTGCATCGTGGAGGAAGGCAAGGTCGCCGAGGAGGCCCACGGCGCGTGCACCCGATGCGATACCGAGGGTCGTGGACACGACGCCGTCGATTCCGTTCGCGCCGCGGTTGGCGAAGGCCCGGGGCGGAGCCTCGACCTTCGCGCCGTACCACTCGAGGTCGCGGACTGGCATCGAGCTCGCGACCAGGAGGGAGACGTCATCGCCGAGCATCCGGCTCAACAGTCTCGCGACTGATGGCTCGCTGAGCTCGCCCGAGCCCATGTGCTCGTCGAAGATGCGCTGCGCGGCCCCCTCGGCGCGCGTCCAGGACGTCAGGAAGCCGGGCGGCGCAGCCTCGAGGTGCTCTCCCGCGATCGCGACTGCCCACGACGCGGGAGCGGACCGCACGACGTCCGAGACGATCCCCCAGGGGTCGGGCGGCGCGCCTTGCTCGTCCACGGCGATGAGGAGCGGAGCCCACCGGACGACCGCCTCGTTGACGACCTTGGAGGCAGGCAGGCCCCCCAGCGCAACGACGACCTCTGGGGCGAGCCTGTCGAGCAGGCTGGCGTCCCGGAGCAGCGCATCGGCCGCCGCGACGACGTTCGGGTGGTCCGAGCGCAGTCCAGAGAGCGGATCCGCGAGCACGGGCCAGCCCATTGTCGAGGCGAGCGCGAGGATCGAGGCGGGGTCTCCGACGCCGTGACCGGCGAGCACGAGCACGCGACGGCCGCCCAATTCCGCTGCGAGGACGGGGCGCACACCGGTCGGCCGATGGGTCGTTCGCCAGGGAGCGCCGTTCGAGCGACCGGCGGGAAGGGGGGACGGGGTGCCGCCGAGCGGCTCGGTGAACGGCAGGTTGACGTGCACGGGACCCCTCGAGCCCTCGCCGCCGAGCGCGGCGGAGACAGCCCGCGCCGCGAGAGGGCGCCACATGGCATCGGTCCTGGGTCGGATGACGCCGGGATCCTCGTACCGCCGGACCGCCGAGCCGTACAGCTTCACCTGGTCGATCGCCTGCGGCGCCCCGACGCCGCGAAGCTCGGGTGGCCGGTCGGCGGTGAGCACGACGAGCGGGACATGCGACAGGTCGGCCTCGACGACGGCTGCGTGCAACTCCGCGGCCGCCGTTCCCGAGGTCACGACGATCGCAACCGGGCGACCCGTGGCCAGCGAGACGCCGATGGCGAAGAAGCCAGCCGACCGCTCGTCGAGCCGCACGTGCAGGCGGATCCCGTTCGTCGCCGCCGCGGCCAGCACGAGCGGCGTCGACCGTGAGCCCGGACACGCCACGACGTCATTCAGTCCTGCGCGAACGAACTCATCGAACAGCGTGTGCGCAAATGCAGCCTGCGCCTCGGACGTGCCAGGTACGCTCGACATCAATGACCTCCCTTGGCGCGACGCGCACGGGCGAGGGACCGCTCCTGGTCGCGCTCCACGGCTTCACGCAGACGTCGTCCTCGATGGCTCCGCTGACGTCGATCCTCGCAGAGAACCGCACCGTGGCGGCACTCGACCTCCCCGGTCACGGCACCTCGGCAACCGTCAGCGCCGATCTCGACGAGGCGGCTGCGCTCGTCGTCGACGCGGCTGGCGGCGAGTCGTTCGACCTCGTCGGGTACTCGCTGGGCGGTCGCGTCGCGCTGCACGTCGCCTGCCTCGCGCCGCCAGGGCTCCGCAGCACGATCGCGATCTCCTCGTCGCTCGGCATCGTCGATGGCGCGGCGCGAACAGACCGCCTCGCACGCGACATGGCGATGGCCGACGCCCTCGATCGGGACGGAGACGTGGAGGGATTCATTGCGAGGTGGCTGGCGAACCCGCTCTTCGCGACCCTCCCCGGGACCCGTGCCGACGTCCGAGGGAGGCTCGCCAACACCGCCCACGGCCTCGCCGACAGCCTCCGGAGGTGCTCGGTCGGGAGCCAGCGGCTGCTCGAGCCCGAGCTGGCGACGTTGGCTGCTCCCCTGCTCCTGCTCGCCGGCATGCGCGACGACCCCTGCCTGGCCGCTGCGGTCGCCGCCTCGAGGCATCCGGCCGTCGCTGCTGCGGCCGTGCCCGGAAGCGGGCACGTCTGTCATCTCGAGCAGCCGAGGCTCACTGCCCGGCTCATCGAGTGCTTCCTCGCGTCGCGTTGAAGCCGGGCCTCACGCGGACCACCACAGGCCGATCGTGAGGGTCACCCCGACGAGGAGGAGCACACGCACAGTCGCGATGAGCACCGGCAGCAGCGCCCTTCCCGCGGCGTCCCCGAGCACCGTCCGCACCGGCGGTAGGGCGAAGGGGATGGCGATGATGACGAGCAGCGCACCCTCGCGAAAGGGGGCACAGCCGAGCGCGCAGGCGAATCCCCCCGCGACGCACAGGACGTAGAGCCATCCGGCGGCGCGCCTCCCGAGCCGCACGGCGAGTGTTCGCTTGCCAGCATCGACATCGCCCGCGATGTCGCGGAGGTTGTTCGCTCCGAGGACGGCGCATGAGAGGAACCCCATCGCGCAGCCCGCGAGAACCGCGATCCCGGTCACGCTCCCCGTCAAACAGAAGCTCGTGCCGGCGGTTGCGACGAGGCCGAAGAAGGCGAAGACGAAGAGCTCGCCCATCCCCGCGTAGCCATACGGGCGCGGACCGCCCGTGTAGGTCCAACCCGCAATCAGCGCCGCGGCGCCGATGGCAATGAGCCACCATGACGTCAACGCGGCCAGCCAGAACCCCGCTGCGGCAGCGACGCCGAACGCTGTGAATGCGGCACCGCGAACAGCCCCCGGGGACGCGAGCTTCGAGGCAGTCAACCGCAGCGGACCGACTCGCTGCTCGTCGGTGCCACGGATCCCGTCGGCGTAGTCGTTCACGTAGTTCGTGCCGACCTGGAGCGAGAGCGCCACGATCACGCACAAGGCGAGGCGACCCCACAGGGTCGGCACCGGCCGGGCGACGCCGGCGCCGACAAGCACCGGTACGACAGAGACGGGGAGGGTGCGGGGCCGAGCGCCAGCAACCCATCGCGCGTACCGCCCGGGAACCGCCGTGTTCACGGCCGCTTCGGGAACCGTGCGAAGTCGGGCGCGCGGTGCTCGACGAAGGCGTTGCGACCCTCCTGCCCCTCCTCGGACATGTAGAAGAGCATGGTCGCGTCTCCGGCGAGCTGCTGGATCCCGGCGAGTCCGTCGTCCGCCGCGTTGAATCCCGCCTTGCACATGCGCAGCGCGATCGGCGACAGCGTCAGCATCTGGCGACACCACGCGACGGTCTCGATCTCGAGGCGAGCGAGCGGGACGACCTCGTTGACGAGCCCCCACTCGAGGGCGGTCTCGGCGTCGTACTGCCGGCAGAGCATCCACACCTCCTTGGCGCGCTTGAGCCCGATCGTCCGCGCGAGGATGGATGAGCCGTAACCCGCATCGAAACTCCCGACCTTCGGGCCCGTCTGGCCGAATCGCGCATTGTCCGCGGCGATGGTGAGGTCGCAGACGAGATGCAGGATGTGGCCTCCCCCGATCGCATAGCCGGCGACCATGGCCACGACAGGCTTGGGGAGCCTGCGGATCTGGATCTGCAGGTCGAGGACGTTCAGACGACCGACACCCTGGCGAGCCACGGCGTCGTCGCCGATGTATCCATCGTCGCCGCGAATCTTCTGGTCGCCACCCGAGCAGAACGCGTCGCTCCCCTGCCCCGTGAGGATGATCACGCCGACGGACGTGTCGTCGCGCGCCCGCTCGAAGGCGTCCGAGAGCTCGAAGAGCGTCTGGGGGCGGAAGGAGTTGCGCCGCTCGGGCCGGCAGATCGTGATCTTGGCGATCCCCTCCGCGACCTCGTAGGTGATGTCGCCGTAGCTGCCCGAGGACTCCCAGGCAGGAAGTGGCGCCGCCCGGAAGGCGTCGACCGGGTCGATCGGGGGACCGGAGATCACCGTCGCGCTGTCGTCAGTCATCGGAGCAACGCTACCGGCGCGCGACGGTGCGACCATGCGTGCCGCCCGGACCGGTGCCACCGGCGGGTCCGCGCCGCTGCGGGCATCGCCCAGATCGAAGCCGTGTCGGCCGTACCGATAGGTTCACTGCATCGCATCCGACGAGAGACTTCGAACGCAGATCGAGTTCCTGGTGGCCGTCGACGCGCTGAAGGGCGTCGAGCGACGGAGCTACATCGCCGACGGCACGCGCCACGAGAACACCGCCGAGCACTCCTGGCACCTCGCCCTCATGGCGATCGTGCTGGCAGAGCACGCCGTCGAGGAGATCGACCTGCTCGCGGTCGTGACCATGGTCGTGATCCACGACCTCGTCGAGATCCATGCAGGCGACACCTACATCTATGACTCGGAGGGCCACCTCGACAAGGCGCAGCGCGAGTCGGCAGCCGCGGATGTCATCTACGGCATCCTTCCCGGCGAGCAGGGCGACCGGTTGCATGCGGTGTGGCGCGAGTTTGAGGAGCGCCGCACACCCGAAGCGAGGTTCGCCGCGACGATGGACCGCCTCGAGCCACTCCTGCTCGCGGTCGCCTCCGAAGGGCGAAGCTGGAGGGAGAACGCGATCACGGTCGACCAGGTCCGTGCATTGAACGAGCAGATCGACGACATCGCACCCGCCCTCAAGGCTCTGGCCGTGGGCCTGACCGAGGAGGCCGCAGTGGCCGGGCTGCTCGGACCACCCCGAGACGGCTGATCGTCCGGCCTCGAGCGATGAGCGGTGCCGTGTCGCCACCGTAGGCTGGCGCGGTGCCCGAGTTGGTCGCCCTCGACCTCGACCAGGGGCCCAGGTTCCCCGCGCTCATCGAGGAGATCTGGAGCCGCGGAGATGCCGTCTGCGTCGTCGACTCGAGGCTGCGCGGCACCCCGCGCGAGCGCCAGTTGGCCACGCTCGCACCGACACGGGCCATCTGCGAGGACGGCGAGGAGGTCCGTCTCCGAGGCGGCCGGGGCGTCGAGGACGGCGATGCGCTCGTCATGGCGACCTCGGGTTCCGCCTCTGTCCCGCGAGCCGTGGTGCACACACACGCTGCGGTCGCCGCCAGCGCCCTGGCTACCTCGAGGCGCCTCGCCGTCGAGGCGTCGACCGACAGGTGGCTCTGCTGCCTGCCATGCACGCACATCGGCGGATTCTCGGTCATCGCGCGGGCGCTGCTGACTGCCACGCCCGTCGAGGTGCAGGGGCGCTTCGACCCGGAAGCGGTCCATGCTTCGGCCGCGAACGGCGCCACCCTGGTGTCGCTCGTGCCGACCGCCCTTTCGCGGCTCGAGGACCCGGCTGCCTTCCGGACCATCGTCCTCGGCGGCTCAGCGCCTCCGGGCAAGCTCCCGGGCAACGTGGTGGTCACGTGGGGCATGACCGAGACGGGGTCGGGCGTCGTCTACGACGGCCGAGCACTGGACGGGGTGCGGATCGCCGCGGTCGACGGTCAGCTGTGGGTGAAGGGCCCGATGCTCGCGCGCGCCTACCGCGACGGCGAGCCCATCGGTGCGGTGGGACCCGACGGAGAACCGGGATGGCTCGCGACGGGCGACGCCGGAGCCGTCGATGGGGGCGCCGTGCGCGTGTTCGGCCGCATCGCCGACGTGATAACGACCGGCGGGGAGAAGGTCTGGCCCGCCGACGTTGAGCGAGTCCTGGCCGCACATCCACGGGTGGCCGAGGTCGCCGTGTGGAAGCGCCCCGATCCAGAGTGGGGCGAGCGCGTGGTCGCCTTCGTGGTGCCCGAGGGAACGCCGCCGTCGCTCAACGAGCTGCGCGGCATGGTCGTCGATGCCCTCGCGCCGTGGTCGGCCCCGAAGGAGCTCGAGATCGTCTCGGCGCTTCCGCGCGCCTCGTCCGGCAAGGTGGTGCGGCGGCTTCTCGAGTCCTCAGCTGACCCCGCCTGACGGCTGGTTGACCGTCCCGCCGTCGACGACGAACGTCTGACCGGTGATCCACGAGCTCGCATCGGAGAGGAGGAGCAGCGCAAGTGGCGCGATGTCGTCGACCTCGCCGATCCTGCCGAGCGGGATGTTCGCTGAGACCTCCGCCTCACGGCCCTCCCAGAGTCCCCGGGCCAGCTCCGTGCGGACCAGGCCCGGCGCGATCCCGTTCACGCGGACGCCGGGCGCCAGCTCCACGGCGAACTGCCGTGTCGTGTGGATCACCGCGGCCTTCGTCACGTTGTACCAGCCGATCCCCGGCTCGACTCCGAGCCCCCCGATCGACGCGATGTTGAGTATCACACCGCCGTGCTCCTGCATCCAGGCCCGCCACGCTGCTCTCGTCCACACCACGACGCTGGACTGGTTGATCTCCACCGTCTTGAGGATCCGGGCATCGTCGATCTCGACCATCGGCCCGAAGTACGGGTTGGTGCCCGCGTTGTTGACGAGTGCGTCGAGCGAGCCGAAGCGCTCGAGCGTGGCCGAGACAGCTGCGTCCACCTGGTCACCGCGCGCGACATGGGCGACGGTCCACGCGACGTCCCCGGGCAGTCCCTCGAGCGCCGCCGCCGCCGTCTCGAGGTTCTCGGCACTCCGCGACACGAGCATCACGTTGCCACCTGCACCGCAGAATGCTCGAGCGATCGCGAGCCCGATGCCCCGGCTTCCGCCCGTCACGAGTGCGGTCCTGCCCGATACGTCGATCTGCATCGGAGGGAACCTAGCCGGGGCTCGCAGCGCGATGGCAAGCCAAGTCCCGACGGAGCCACGATCCTGTCGGGTGGCTCCCGGGGCGCTCGCAGGGCGCCGCTAGACGGACGGGAACCCGGTCACCGAGTTCGAGTCGAGGTTCACGACCCACACGTTCGCGGCGGCAACGGTTATCTCGCCGGGGTAGTCGAATCCGGTGCCAGGCCCCTTCACCACCCGCAGGAGCGTTCCGGTGAGCGCGGAGAGCTCGGTCACCGAGTCCCCGATCCTGTTCGTCACATAGAGGTGCTCGCCATCGAGGGCGAGCGCACCGGGGTAGTCGAGGCTGAGCTCGGAGGCACGGAAGACCCTGATCAGCTCGCCGTCCGACGCGAGGATCTCCGTCAGGTCGTTGCCCGCACCGCTCGCCACCCAGACGTGCAGGCCGTCTGAGATGATCGCCCCAGGATCATCGAACCCGTACGCGGTGCCCTTGAAGACGTGGACCAGTGCGGCAGTCGACGCCGAGAGCTCCGTGACGGAGTTGGAGCCCACGTTCGAGATCCACAGGCGCGTGCCGATGGACGTGATCGCACCGGGATCGTCAAACCCGTACTTGGACGCCGAGAGGATCCGTGCGATTTGCCCGGACGTCGCGAGGATCTCGGTGAGCGTGTTCGACCCGACGTTGGCAACCCACAGGTGCGTGCCGTCCGACGCGATCGCAAGCGGATAGTCGAAACCGTAGGCCGAGCCGTGCAGGATCCTGACCAACGCGCCGGTGGCGGTTCGGAACTCCGTCACCGAGTTGCTCCCCGAGTTGACGACCCACACGTCCGTCCCGTCGGTCGCCACGGCCTGGGGGTCGTCGAAGCCGTACGCAGGGCCACGGATCTCTCGAACGAGTGCCCCCGTGGAGGCCGAGAGCTCTGTGACCGAACCGCCCCCGGAGTTGGCGACCCAGATGTCGGCCTTGTCCGAGGCGATCCCGAAGGGATTGCTGAAGCCGTAGGAGGACCCGTCGATCACCCGTGCCACGACACCGTCGGCCTCGAACACCTCGGTGACGGAGTTCCCGCCGGCATTCACGATCCAGCAGTGCGTGCCGTCGGACGTCACCGAGGCAGGGTCGGCGAAGGCGTACGCCGGTCCCTTCAGCACACGGACCAGGGCTCCCGAGGCGGCGGAGAACTCCGTGACCGAGCCCTGCGCGCCAGAGTTCGCGACCCATGCATTCACACCATCGAGCGCAATGGCGAGCGGGTAGTCGAACCCGTAGGCCTTGCCGGCGAGCACCTGGATCGGCGCCCCCGTCGAGGCGAGGAACTCGGTCACGGTGTTCCCCACCCAGTTCGCGACCCACACGGCCGTCCCGTTCGTCGCGACCGCGAGCGGATAGTCGAAGTCGTAGCCCGCACCGCTGAGCACCTGCACCAGGGCGCCCGTCGAGGCATCCAGTTCGGTGACCGAGTTGCCGACCCAGTTGACGATCCAGACGTGCGAGCCGTCCGCGGCGACCGCGCGCGGGTTGTTGAAGCCATCCGCCGCTCCCTTGATCACCTGGACGAGGGCGCCCGTCGATGCCAGCAGCTCGGTCACCGAGTCGCCCGCCGAGTTCGCGACCCAGACATCGGTTCCGTCTGACGCGATCGCCCCTGGGCCGTTGAAGTCATCACTTGTCGCATCGAGCACCTGGACGAGACCGCCCGTCGACGCGAGGAGCTCGGTGACCGAGTTGGAGCCGGGATTGGCCACCCACACGTGGGTCCCGTCGGCTGACAGCGCTCGGGGGTCGGTGAGCCCGCTGCTTGCGCCCCGGACCACACGCACGACGGCGCCGGACGATGCGGCCAGTTCGGTGATCGAGTCCCCGTTGCCATTCGCCACCCAGACGTGCGTGCCGTCCGAGGACGCAGCCTGGGGCCCGTTGAACACGTAGCTCTTCGGGAACACCCGGGCCCCCGGCAATGCGAGCGAACGGGCGGCGCCCTCCGAACTGCGCACATGGGGCCGTGCAATGCCCGAAGCGACCCCAGGAACCGCGCCCGCCACCGCGAGGCACGGTGCCAGCAGCGCGATGGAGGCAACTCTGCGAAGGGGGACGCGAGCCCGTCCGCGCGCTTGCCGACAAGCGCCACGGGACCGCCTGACCACCGTGGTGCGCGGAAGGTGGGCCACGTTGTCCTCTTCTGTCAAGCAGGGCGAGCGGCAACTGTATCGAGCCAGTGCGAGAACGAGACATCGGTCGGCCCACCCGTGGTGTTCGATCGTCCGGGCAGGCGGACGTCAGGATCCGTCCCACCTCGACATCTCCACGCGGAACGTATCGAGGCCCATCGGTCCGATGCCCAGCGCGTGCGCGTGGAATCGCTTGAGACCGAACCCGTCGCGGAGGCGGTCGCGAGCGGCCTCGCGCGCCCCGATCCACGCTCGTTCCCCGACCTTGTACGAAGTCGCCTGCCCCGGGAGGCTCAGGTATCGCTCCACCTCGGACACGGCGAACTCGTGGCTGATCACGGCCCACTCCTCGAGGAGACCCACCGCCATCTCCGCCGACCAGACCTGCCCCGAGCAGTCGCCCAGTGCCCCGAGCACGCCGAGGTCGTCGGGGGCGGGGAGCCCGAGGTGCAGGCCCATGTCGACAACGATCCGCGCGGCCCGCAGCGCCTGTCCCGAGAGGAAGCCGAGCTCGTCGCCGGGATCGGAGAATGCTCCGATCTCATCCATGAGCCGCTCCGCGTAGAGGGCCCAGCCCTCTCCGTACCCGCTGGTCCACCCGGCCAGGCGGTGGAAGCGCGAGAGACGGTCTGCCTCGAGGATGGTCGTCCCGCACTGGAGATGATGGCCCGGCACCGCCTCGTGGTACCAGATCGACGGGTACTTCCACCAGCTGAACCGCTCCGCCCCGAGCGTCGGGAGCCACGTCGTGCCCGGCCGAGACAGATCGTCGCTGGGCGGTATGTAGTGCGGCGCGGCCGCGCCTCCTTCGGGGGCGATTCGGACATCGCAATGGCGGATCCGCGGGTCGATGTCGAAGTACTCACCGTCCAGCAGGTCGAAGGCCGCCTCGGTGAACGCCGAGAGCCGCTCGACCATGGCGTCTGCGCCGTGGACTGCGCGGCTCTCGTCGGCGTCGAGCGCGGCGGCCACTGCTGCCATTGTCGTGGCATCGGGTGCGAGGACGGCGGCCAGGGTCCACATGCGGTACCGAATGCGGCAGAGCTCCTGGTATCCCCATTCGTAGAGCTCGATCGCGTCGAGCTCCATCCCGTTCCAGGACCGGTACCACCGCTCGTATCGCTCGAGGCCGCACCGGCTGTCCTCGCTGGCCTGAGGAGCGACGGAGCCCACGAGCCAGTCCGCAAGCTCTCCGCATGCCACGTCGGCATCGGCTGCCGCGGCCCCGAGCCCCGACCCTTCCAGGTCGGCGCCTGTGGCCTCGGCGATCCGGGCTGCGAGCTCCGCGTAGGACCCAGATGCGTAGGTCCGTGCCTGGGCGGCGACACCAAGGACATGACGTTGTGCGGGGATGAGCCCCGCGGGGATTGCGTCGTTGATGCCTTCGCGCCAGGTTGCCAGCGACGGTCTCACCTGCATGAGGCGCTCCCGGAGCACGCCTGCGTCGGCGGCCGTCGCGGCAGGCATGAGCTCGAACGCCTGGCGGACGTTCGAGAGGGGTGAGGTGAGGACGCCCCACGAACGGCGATCCTCGTTCGCGAGCTCGAGCTGGGACTGCGAGGTGAGCCGTTCGACCATGACCTCCTTCGCGACGCGGTCCAGGTCATCGGTCGGATCCAGTTTCTCGAGCTGCGCGAGCGCGCTGGACGTGTGTGCTGCGACGCGATCTGCCTGCTCGCTCGAGAAGTCAGGGAGCAGGTGGTCGAAGGCATGGACCCCGATCGAGGTCGCGAATATGGGATCCAGCGCCGCAAGTTCGTCGACATACTGGTCTGCGAAGGCGAACAGCTCGGATCGGGCACCCTCCCCTGCGGTCATGAAGGTCTCCATTCGTCGATGTGCTGAGCGACGCTATCCCCGCAGACTCCGTCGTGTGCCCCGTTGGACCCGTCGTCGAAGGTCCTGCGCGAATCTGTCGCTCCGTGCGTCCTGCTGGAGCGCGGAGACGTTCCCGGCCGGGGCGGTGAACAAGCTCCACCCGAAGCCGGTCGATGCGCTTCCGGCGGGGTCGCCTGACCAGATGACGTCGCTCACTCCCACGACCCCCACCGCGACCAGTCGAGCCAAAGCCGTCCACAGGCAGGATCACGCACCACAGGTTCCTTGATGTCTCAGGACCAGATGGCCGTTGTGATGATCAGCACGCCGAGCCCGAGCATCACGACGCCGCCGACTGTCCGCAGCGTGACCAGCCGGTGCGGTTCGCCGGAGAGCCAGTCTCGAGCCGTGCCTGCGATCAGTCCCCACGTCCCATCCGACAGCACCGCGAGGATGGTGAAGATCACCCCGAGGACCAGCAGTTGCCCTGTGACATTCCCAGCAGACGGATCAACGAAGTGCGGGAACACCGCGACGAAGAAGATGAGGGCCTTGGGGTTCAGCATGCCGACCACGAAGCCCTGGCGCACGACGCGCAGCGGAGGCGGCTTCTGCTGCTCGCGGTCCGCCATCGCCCTCGCATGCTCGTGACGGTGCCGAAGTGCCTCTGCGCCGAGCCAAAGGAGGTAGAGGCCACCTGCGACCTCCACCAACATCGTGAAGGTTGCCGACCTCGCGAGCAGCGGACCGAGGCCGACGGCGACGAGGCCGGATAGGACCAGCATCCCGAGACCGTTGCCGAGCACGGAGAGAACCGCGACCATCCGGCCCCACGCGATGCCCCGAGCGAGCGTGAAGAGGACGCTCGGACCGGGGACGATGATGATCGCGAGCGAGGCCAGCGTGAAGCCGATGAGATGTGAGCTCGAGGGAATCACGATGGCGGTAGGTCCTCGATGTCAGAGGGCGCGCGGATTGACCTATCCGTGTCAGCCGCAGGCAGCACGAGGGAGCGTGTGGGTCTACCTCCCGGTTCGCCGGCTCGCACCGTCGCGCCCGCGGATGCCGTCATCGCGAGGTCGGCACCGATCCGTAGCGGCATGACCATCCCGGGGCTCCCGCGCGCCACGCAGTGGCGCCTTTCCCTGGTCTGGCTCGTCGCCGACTCAGGCTCGGCGATGCGTGTTCACTTGTGGACGGTCACCGCGACGCTGTTGCTGGTGCTCGTCGACAATGTTGCGTTCCCGAGATAGGTCGCGACAATCGTGTGATTCCCCTTCTTGAGGTGCGTGAGGAACGTTGCACTGCCTCCCGAGAGCGATTCGGTGCCCAGTGCCTTGGAACCGTCGTAGAAGGTCACCCTGCCCGTTGCCGCCTGCGTACCGGGCGGCGTGTTCACGATTGCCGTGAACGACACGGATTGGGATCGAGTCACGGACGATGCCGACTCCATGAGTGTGACGGTCGTCGCCACCTTCTGGAAGCTGATCGCGCTGGACGGAGCCGAACTGGCACCGGTGCCTGCGCCTGACACGGCCGCGACCGTGAAGGTGTAGGAGTTCCCGAGGGCGAGTCCGCTGGTGACCGTGCACGAGTTGGCAGATGGAGTCTGCACGAGGTAGGTGCAGGTCCCGCCCCCCTGGTTCGCCGTCACCACGTAGCTCGTGATGGCAGCACCGCCGTCGGACGCCGGGGCCGTCCAGCTGACCTGCGCGCTCGGGGCACTTGCGGTGCCGGCGACCGCCTGCACGTTGGTCGGCGCGGGCGGTGGGCCGGCGGGGGTCACCGCGTCGGTCGGCGGACCGGTCCCGCTCGTGCCGGCCGAGTTGGTTGCGGTCACGGTGAATGTGTAACTCGTGCCATCAGTGAGACCGGTCACTGTGCAGCTTCCGCCAACGGGCTGGGGTGACGTCTCAGCCACCGTGCAGGACTCGCCACCCGGTGACGCTGTGGCGGTGTAGCTCGTGATCGTGGCGCCGCCAGTGTTCGCGGATGCGGTCCACGTCACCGTCGCCTGCCCGTCACCGGCCGTTGCCGAGGCGCTCGCGGGAGGCTGGGGAAGGGAAGGTGCATTCGGGGACGTCAGCACGTCAACGATGGGTTCCCCGTTGTCGTCCCAGCCCACGGCCGTGCACTGCCCTCCGCTGGCGCAGCTCACGCCCTCGAATCCGGCAAACCCGCTGTCGTTCGGGGCAGCGGCAATCGAGAGAGGACCCCAATCACCCCCGGACTCGATGGAGACGATCGCATCTCCGTCGCCGTAGTAGTCCTCGCCAACGGCCACGCAGTCAGTCGCGTCAGTGCAGCTGACGCCATTGAAGAAGCCGCCATACTCGCTCGGGATGTCGCTCGTGTCGCTCCACTCGCCATCGGTCAATGTGGCATAGGAGGGAGAATCGCCGTAGCCGTCCTCACCGACAGCCGTACAGGAGTCTGGTGTCGGGCAGCTGATTGCGAACATGGGAGTGCCTTCGTCGCAGCTGAAGCAGTCGTCCTCCCAGTACGGATATGGACCGAAGGCGAACCAGCCCACTTCGCCGGGACCCTCGGCGGATCCGACCGCGGCGCAACCCTCACTCGGAATGCACGCGACACCGTCCAACGACGAATCTGGGGGAGCCACAGCTGGCGAGCCGTATCCCCATTCCCCCCCAATCTCGTCGACGGTGATCGCGTATCCGTCAAGGTCGTCGCCCACCGCCACGCAGTCCTGCGCATCCACACAACTGACGCCGTTCAGGGAGGCGTCGCTTGTGTCGCCAGGGACATCTGTCGCGGGACCCCACGTGCCGGCGGTCTCAGTCGCATAGAGTGCCGAGCCGTCGTAGTCTGCGCCGACGGCGGTGCAGTCGTTCGGGTCGACGCAGCTCACGCTGTAGAACTCACCACCGTCCGCGGTGTCGATCTCCGTGGGCGTTCCCCACACGCCGGCAGACTCCGTGGCGTAGATCGGCTCCTCGTCGTCGTATGTGTAACCGACCGCGGTGCAGAAGTTGGCGACGGGGCAACTGATCGCATAAAACTCCCCGCCACCAGAGATCGGGACCTCGTACGCCGTGCCGCTCGCGGCTGGCTCGGAGGGCGGCGGAGGTGGTCCAGCGGACGCCACCGACGGGGCGAGCGTGCTGCCCAGGCCGATCGCGAAGAGGATGAGCGACGTGGCCGCGAAGGCCTTCAATGGTGCCTTGCCCCGATTGAACATCTGTACCCCCGTCAGTGTTGTGTGAGCTTCGACTCACTTCGCAATCGGCTCTCCAGTGCACTTGCTTGCCTTGTCGGCTCCGGGCGCCTGTGCCGCGCCTCCAAGCGACATTATCGGAAGACCGATGGCGGCCACCGGAATGCCATGTCGCAAGGTCGCGCTCGCGATCACCTCTCAGCGCGCGGCGACCGCTGCTCGCGACGCAGTCGGCCCGGAAGGAGGCTCCCGTAGCATTGCCATGTGAACCGCCTCGATGGCTCCGCGAGCCTCTACCTGCGTCAGCACGCCGCGAATCCAGTCGATTGGTGGCCATGGGGCGACGCAGCCTTCGAGGAGGCGCGCGAGCGTGATGTCCCGGTCCTTCTGTCAGTCGGGTACGCGGCCTGCCACTGGTGCCACGTGATGGCGCATGAGAGCTTCGAGGACCCGGTCATCGCGGAGCTGATCAACGAGATCACCGTCCCCATCAAGGTCGACCGAGAGGAATATCCGGACGTCGACGCGCTGTACATGTCGGCGACCCAGGCGATGAACGGCCACGGCGGATGGCCGATGACCGTGTTCCTTACCCCGGACCGCCAGCCGTTCTTCGCGGGAACCTATTTCCCACCGGTCGACCGACACGGCCAGCCCGGCTTCCCGATGATCCTGGCGTCCATCGGGGACGTCTGGCGCAACCGGCGGGCTGACGTGCTGGAACAGGCGGCGCACCTGACGTCGGCGGTCCGCAAGGAGGCGACCCTCCTCGACTCGCTCGCGCCCGCCGACGACGCCATGGGCGCCCGGGCCCTCCTCACCACGCTGGTCGAGACGCTCTCCGACCGCTTCGACCCACAGGACGGCGGCTTCTCCCCCGCTCCGAAGTTCCCGCACCCCGGATGGATCGAGGCCTGCCTCGCGCTCGCGTCGGTCTCGTCGCGCAACGACGCGAGCATGATGGCGACGACGACGCTCGACGCGATGGCGCGCGGCGGGCTGTTCGATCACATCGCCGGGGGATTCGCGCGCTACAGCGTCGACGCGACCTGGAGCGTCCCGCACTTCGAGAAGATGCTGAGCGACCAGGCCCTGCTGGCGCGGTGCTACCTGCGGGCGGGCGCATGGCTTGCAGAGCCGTCGTACACGTGGATCGCGCGACGGACGATCGACTATGTCCTGGATGAGATGCGCGTCAA
>Ga0181519_10001067_pt1 | contig 24125 bp, 22 predicted proteins | sample PEATcosm2014_Bin_26_FD_121102 | JGI IMG/M metagenome (GOLD analysis project Ga0181519, IMG submission 121102) | Peatland microbial communities from MTU Mesocosm Facility, Houghton, MI, USA - PEATcosm2014_Bin02_10_metaG | ecosystem: Environmental > Terrestrial > Soil > Wetlands > Peat | place...
GCCGGCAGCCAGGAGGCTGCGCTTCTGGATGCCGCCGTCGATGCGCTGGCGCACGCGCTGGCCCAGACCGCCGTGGAGCGCGACCGCGCCGGAGGACACGCCGCGGCCGAGCGCGAGCGCATCCGCGCCAGCGGCCTTCTCAATCTCTCCATCCCGCGGGAGCATGGCGGCCTCGGGGCGGACTGGGCCGCGGTCTTGCGTGCGGTGCGGCGCCTGGCCCAGGCCGACAGCGCGCTGGCGCACGTGTTCGCCTTCCACCATCTGCAAATGGCCAGCATCGTCCTGTTCGGCACGCCGGAGCAGCAGCAGCGCTACCTGTGCGCCACCGTTCAGGAGCACCAGTTCTGGGGCAATGCCCTCAACCCGCTGGACCGGCGCGCGACGGCCACGCCCGTTGCCGGAGGCGGTTACGTGGTCGATGGCACCAAGAGCTTCAGCTCCGGATCGGTGGGGTCCGACATGCTCCTCATCTCGGCCTGGCACGAGGCAAGCGCCTCGGCGCTTATCGGCGCCATACCGACACGACGCGCGGGGGTGTGCGTCTACCCCGACTGGGACGCGTTCGGCCAGAAGCAGACCGACAGTGGCCGCGTGGGTTTCCAGGGCGTCGCGCTCGCGGCGCAGGAGATCCTGCAGGCGCCCGGCGTCGTGCCCAGCGTGCGCGCGAGCCTGCGCCCGCTGGTGTCGCAACTCATCATGGCCAACCTCTACCTGGGCATTGCCATCGGCGCCTTCGACGAGGCCCGCCGCTACGTTCTCGAGGAGGCGCGGCCCTGGTTTTCCGCAGGGGTCGCCACGGCGGCCGACGATCCGTACACGCAGCAGCGTTTTGGCAACGGCTGGCTGCTCATCCGGCCGGCCGCGCTCCTGGCCGACGATGCCGCCTCCCGGCTGGACCAGGCGCTGCGCCGGGGCAATACCCTGACGGATGGCGAACGCGGCGCCGTGGCGCTCGCCGTTGCCGAGGCCAAGGTGCTGGCACACCGGGCGGCGCTCGAGATCAGCACGCAGATGTTCGAATCGCTGGGCGCGCGCGCCACCTCCGCGCGGTACGGCCTCGATCGCTACTGGCGCAATGCGCGCGTGCACACCCTGCACGATCCGGTCGACTACAAGATCCGCGACGTCGGCCGCTACCAGATCAGCGGCCGCCTGCCCGATCCGTCGCCGTATTCCTGAGCGCGGACGAGTACGTACCTTTGGCGCGGAGGCAGGGCATGTTCACCGACGCAAGCGAACTCGACCGGCTGGAATTCGTGCACACCGGCGGCGGCGCAACGCAAACCGCCCCGGGCGTGAGCGGCAGTCCCGCGGCCGAGGTGCAGGTGCGCGGATTGTCCAAGCGCTTTGGCGCCCGGACGGTGCTGCGCAAGCTCGATATCGATATTGCGCCAGGCTCCTTCGTTGCGATCGTCGGGCGCAGCGGCTGCGGAAAGAGCACCTTGCTGCGCCTGCTCGCGGGTCTTGAAAGCCACGCCGGCAGCGACGGCACGGGCAGCATCCGCATCGACGGGCGCCTGCAGAACGGCCTCAACGGGGGCACGCGCATCATGTTCCAGGATTCGCGCCTGCTGCCCTGGAAAAACGTGCTCGACAATGTCACGCTGGGCCTGGCGCCCGGATTGCATTGGCACGCGCGCGAGGTGCTCGCGCAGGTGGGACTTGCCGAGCGCGCAGGAGACTGGCCGGCCGTATTGTCGGGAGGGCAGCGCCAGCGCGTTGCCCTGGCACGCGCTCTTGTCCACCAGCCGGGCCTGCTGCTGCTCGACGAACCGCTGGGCGCGCTCGACGCCCTGACGCGGATCGAAATGCACGAACTGCTTGCGGCCCTCTGGAAGCGCGACGGCTTCACCGCCATCCTGGTCACGCACGACGTGGGCGAGGCCGTTGCATTGGCCGACCGTATCCTGGTCATGGAAGAAGGACGCATCGCCCAGGACGTGGTAGTGGGCCTGGCGCGTCCCCGCCGACACGGCGCCGCGGAATTTGCCGCGATCGAGGAACAGGTTCTGCAGCGCGTACTGGGCGCGCGGGCGCCCTAGGAACTCAAACCGGGCGTGCCTATGGCCGCTTGGAAAAACCGCTGCACCATCCACCCTTGGGAACGAGCTTGTTGAACAGGTCGCACCGGGCCTGGTCCTTGCCCGGCTCGGTGAAATGCAGGCATCGACCGCAGAACTGTTCGTCCGTGTGCTTGGGGTATTTCTTCTGGTCCGCGTCCTTGGTGTGCAGGTGAAACCCCATGGCCACCGCCATCTTGTCGGTTTCGGTCAGGGCGGGAACATCGGCACGCGCAAGCTCCGGCAATAGGCCGGCGGCTCCGGACAGCGGGATGAGCATCATTACGAATTCACGGCGCTTGACCATTTTTTGTCTCCTGTCTTCGCGATCGAGGAATACTCCTTGGGGGCGTCGGATTGCCATGCACGGATTGCACCACCGCCGCTCGCCGTAAATGTAGCCCTCCTGTAGTCCTAAATCCACTGGGAAAAATCCGTGCGCGATTTTTACCCGCCCCGCAATAATCACAAATGCTTGGGAAAAAATAACAGACCCCCTGTCCAGCGGACCGTGCGGCGGCGCAGCAAGAACTAAGTTCGACTGACCATCTCTAAGTGCAGGTGCGCTTCGAAAGGAGATGCCATGACCGCTCTCTATGTCATTTTTGGAATCCTGGTATTTGTCGTGCCCGCGGTATGCATTCTGGGCGACGACCGCATGTGGCCTCGCAAGAATCCGTCACGGGAGTAGCCGGAATCCGGGACGACCCGAGCGTTCGAGGCGACGCGGGACGCCGGCAACGCCGCCGAGGCGCTGAAATTCAGCGCCGTGCGGTGGTATCGGCCTGCTGCGATGCCCGCGGCCGCACGTGGAAGCTCATCGGCCGAAAGCCGTTCTGGCTCAGCTCGATGTCGTCGCCCGGCGCGAACGACCAGCTTGCATCCACGCCGACATCCTGCGTGCCATTGGGCGGTATCACCACCTGCCATTCGCTTTGCTGCTGGGTAGAGGCCCGGCGCGCCGTGACCGCGAGGTTCAGTTCCTTGGAGCCGAAGTTGTGCATCCGCGCGACCATGCGCGGGCCCAGTGCGGGCGGACGCATCCATACCCGCAGGGGCAGATCGGGTTGCGCCAGCTTGCGCTCGCGCTCGTTGGCGCGCTGCAGGAAAGCGAGTTCCTGTTCCTGGGCCTGGGCGACGATTTCCCGCTGCTGCGCGTCTGCCTGCTGGACGAACTCGCGGTACTGGCCTTCCACCTCCTGCGTGCGCTGATTGGCCGCATTGACGCGCATATCGGCCGCCTGCGCGATGAGCGCCGCCTGTTCGTTGAAATACCAGGATGCCGCGGCATAGGCCGCGCCGCCACCGACGATCAGCCCCAGCAAGGCGCCGATGCCGGCGACCCGGAGCGACGCCCGCGAACCGGCCCCGCGCGCCGGGTCGGTGAGGACCGCCGATCCCTTCGGCTGGGGCCCTGCCTTGATGCCGGAATCCCTTGCACCCATGCGCGATGCTCCTTGTGGCCATTGTTGCCTGGACGAAACGGTATCCGAGGAATGCGCCGCGAGGTGTAAGAAGTTGCAAGACGAAGCCGGGGTTATTGGCGCGATCCGGCGCCTCCTACAATGGGCCCCTTCGCATTCCTTCTTTCCAACGGCCCGGTGCAGCGCATGCCTTCAACTTTTGCAGTGTTTTTGCCGGTGCGCGTCCGCGCCGGCGCCCTAAATCTTTACGAAGTGGCCAGCGCCTTGCGGGCGGGCGCCGTTGCGCTGGCGCTGGCGTGGGGGGGCAGCGTGCAGGCCGCCCCGCCGGATGCGGCCCCGATCGACCGCGACCTCATGGAAGTCTCGGTGGACAAGCTTCACGGGTACTACGCGGAGCATCGTTACACCGTGCGCCAGGTGGTCGACTGGTACCTGGCACGCATCGCGCGCTATAACGGTGTCTACCACGCACTTGAACAGGTTTTTGCCGAGGAGGCGCGCGCGACTGCCGACCGGCAGGACAGCGCGGCCGCGGGCACGCCGCACGGGCCGCTTTGGGGCGTTCCCATCGTCATCAAGGCCAACACCAGCATTGCCGGAACGGTGACCACCGACGGCTGGGACGGTTACACGATTCCCGGGCATGAACTGCTCGCCCCGCGCGATGCCACCATCGTGGCGCGCCTGCGGGCCGCGGGGGCAGTGATCCTGGGCCACACCAACATGCCGGATTTTGCCAATGCCGACACCACGCGCAGCAGTTCCTTCGGGCGCACCGGCAACGCCTACGATGTGCGCTTTTCCCCCGGGGGTTCTTCGGGCGGCACGGTCACCGCCATTTCCGCGAACCTTGCCGTCCTGGCCAATGGCACGGACACGGCCAATTCGATCCGGGCGCCGGCGGCAACCAGCGGCCTCGTCGGCGTGCTGCCCACGCGCGGCCTGGTAAGCATTGCAGGCATCGCGCCGCTCGATTGGCTGCTGGACAACACGGGCCCCATCGCCCGCAACGTCGGCGATGCCGCCCTTGCCTTGTCCGTGATGGCCGGCGAGGATCCGCTCGACCCCGTGACCCAGGGCTCGAGCGCCAAGGCTCAGCCAGGGCCGTATGCGCAGTATCTGCGGGCGGGCGCGCTCCGGGGCAAGCGCCTGGGGGTGCCCGCCTTCATCCTCCAGGGCGTGAACACGCCGTTTCACGGAACGCCGGCTGCCGTGCCCGAGCTGGCCGCGGCGCGGCAGCTGGCGGACGCGTCCATGCCCCTGGATCCGCGCACCCGCGCCGCGTTTCTCAAGGCCGTTGGGGAACTGCGCGCCCTGGGCGCCACCGTGGTCATGGACGACACGGTCCTGCCCGAGGCGTTCGCGCGCGCCGCCGCGCGCATCGCAACCTACCCGTACGTGCGCGAAGGCACCGACCGCTTCCTGGGCGACTTCGGCCCGGCGCAGTACCACTCGGGTGCCGACTACGAGCGCGTGGTGGGCGCGCCACTGGGCGCACCGATCACCGGCCAGGAGCCGGCCTACGCGCAGTTCGGCGACGTGCACATTTTCCAGCGGCAGATCGCATCCGATCCGGATGCCGAGGCCAATGTGCACGGGCCGCGGCGCAAGGCCCTGGCGCTGTACCTGGAGACCATGGATCGCCTGCACCTGGACGGCTACGTCTACCCGGCGCTGCAGATGCCGCCGGTGGACGAGACCGCGCCGGTGGACCCGGCCAATGCCGGAACCCACTCGGCCACGGGCTGGGTCAATATGCTCGGCGTGCCCGCGGTCGTGGTCGTTGGCGGTTTCTACGACAGCGGGCTGCCCTTCGGGCTGGAGTTCTCGGGGCGGCCGTTTCGCGACGGCGAACTGCTGGGTTTCGGGTATGCCTGGGAACAGGCCACGCACCACCGGCATCCGCCCGTACTGGTCGACGCGGGACTGCTGCCGGAGGCGCGATAAGGCGTGTTTGGCCCCGCGCGCCCTCCCCGGGCTCCGCTCAGAACCGGTACGTGAGGTCGACCCCGATCGTGCGCGGCTGGTTCGTCGCCACCCGCACCAGCGAAGGGCCCTGGAAGGCGAATGAACTCGTGTTGACGCCCAGCTCGGCGTGCTTGTCGGTGAGGTTGTCGGCAAACAGGAAGGCCGACCACTTGTCGGCCAGCACGCCGATGCGCGCGCCCACGAGGTTGTACGGCGCCAGGGTCTCGTAGGTGAAGGCGATGTCGGTGGCCGAACCCACGTAGGAATCGTTCACGCGCACCGACAGCTTCTTGTCGTCGGTGATGGGCGTCGTGTAGTTGAGCGACGCCATTGCCGTGTACTTGGGGATGTTCAGGATCGGCGTGCCCGAGGTCAGGGCCGGGTCGCTCTCGTTGACCGCGCCCGGAACCGAGGTCAGCTGGGCATGCGTATAGGTGCCGCTCAGCGTGCCGAAGAGTTCCGGCGTGAGCTTCGCGGCGATTTCCAGCTCGGGGCCATACGAGGCCGCCTCGCCGGCGTTGACGCTGAGCGGATAGCCGCAGGGCTGGTTGACCGTCTGCTGCACCTGGGACCACTTGATGTAGTAGACGTCGGCATTGACGGTGACCCGATTGCCCAGGAGCTTGGCCTTCTCGCCCACTTCGTAGTTCCACGTGCTGTCGGGGCCATAGGCTTCGGAATGCAGGGAACACAGGTTCGCGGGAATCTGCTGGTTGATGCCGCCCGGGCGGAAGCCGCGCGCGATCGTGCCGTAGATCGTGAGTTCGCGATCGGGCTCGTAGGACAGCGTCGCCTTGGGATTGAGGCCGGCGTTGGACGTGGAGAACGACGCCGGCGCCTGGACGCCGCTGCCGGTGGCCGCGAGGCCGGAGACTTCCTCGTCGGCGCCGCTGTTGAAGCGGTAGGCGCGCAGCCCGGTGGTGAGCTTGAGCTTCTCGGTGAAGGAAAAGGTGGATTCGCCGAACAGGGCGCTCTGCTTGATGTGGTACGGGTTGTGCGCCTGGTAGATGATGCCGATGGGATTGGTCGGATTGGCGATTCCCGGATAGGCGCTGTATTCGATGAAGGTGGAGGCGAAGCGCGCGAAATAGGCGCCCAGGATCCACTGCAGGGGACCGCTGCCCGAGGACGTGAGGCGCACCTCCTCGCTCAGCTGCTGCGTGGTGTCGGTTTCGTTGAAGGTCTCGGGCGGGAAGCCGGACGGGACGCCGAACAGGCCGTTGAAGAAGCTGTAGTAGGCCTCGGCGTCGTCCTGGTTCTGGCTCTCGTCGCGCGAGTAGTAGGCGGTGGCCGAGGTCAGCTTGGCAAAGCCCAGGTCGTACGTGAGCGTGGTGCCCACGAGGTGGAAGGTGTCCGAGAAGGGCTCGGCCAGGTTGTAGGGCTGGTAGTGGGCCAGGACGGGACTGGTCCCCGGCGGGCTGTCGTACTCGCTGTAGCCGGTGTCCGTGATGCGCTGGTACATCACCAGGCCTTCGACCTGCAGCCGGTCGGTCGGGAAGGCGACGAGTTCCGCCCGGCCGCCCTGCAGGTGCTCGTTGTTGGAGTGGTGCACGACCTGGCTGGGAATCTGCCCCGTGACATTGCCGCGCGTGCAGCCGACGGTGCCGAAGCCGCAGGGGCCCGGGTCCACGGGCAGGGGGAAGGGGTTGAGGACGATGCGGTCGATGTAGCCCTCGGTGTACTTGTCGGTGAGCACCACCCGCATCGCCGCCAGGTCATTGACCAGGGGGATGTTGAGCATGGCGTTGCCGCCCTTGTTGAAGCCGCCGCCGCTGGCCGTCTCCGAGGCCATGGCATTGACGGTGGCGCTGAAGGTGTTGAGCGTGGGCGCCGCCGTTACCAGCTTCACCGTGCCGCCCATGGATCCGGAACCGTACAAGGTGCCCTGGGGGCCGCGCAGGACTTCGACGCGGTTGAGGTCGAAGAGGTCGGGATCGATCACCACCTTGCCGACGAGGGCCGCGGCGGGCGGCGACAGCGGGTAGTCGTTGAGGTAGAAGCCCACGGTAGGGGATGCGCCGCCCGAGGAGGAGAGCCCGCGCATTTCGAGCTCGGTCTGGCCGGGGCCGGCCGTGCGCATGGAGATGCCCGGTATCTCGCGGATCACGCCGGTGAGGTCGGTGATGCCGGCCTGCTGCAGCTCGGCCCCGCTGCGCGCGCTCATGCTGATCGGGGTGTCCTGGATCGTCGAGGCGCGCTTTTCGGCGGTGACGACGATCTCCTCGAGGGTGTCGGTACTGGGGGCGGCGCTTGCGCCGGCCTCGGCCGATCCGGCGAACGCCGGCGGGGCCGCGAGCACCAGCAAGGCGGCAGCTACCGAGGCGGAAAATGGCGATTTCATGGGTATACCCCCCTTTTTTGCGTGGTCCGGGGGCGATGATAATTGCGGGGGTCGGGGGAATCGCGCCCCGGCGCCGGATTTTTCGACGGGCGTCTCATTTTCGCCAATCGCGCCGGCCGCATCCTGGCCTTGTCCTAACTTTCGCATAACCGGTTCCTCACGTGTTCCTAACAATCGCCGCGTAGCTTGGCAACAGTTCGCGGCGCCCCTGCCTCCTGGCGACACCGGCGCGCGCGGCCCACCTCACGCAAGGAGCTACGGGAATGAAGACACGCAAGCGATCCGTCCTGGCCGGCGCCACGGCCATTGCCGCCGTTGCCGCGGGATTGATGATCTATTCGCCCAGCCAGGCCGGCATACTCGATTTCTTCGACCACAAGGCGGACGTGACCGCGCCGGCCGCGCCCGCCGTCCTCAACCCCGCACCCGCCCTGGGCGCCGACCAGGCGCCCAATTACCGCGGCATCGTCCGCAAATGGGGGCCTTCGGTGGTCGGCATCACGGTCCAGGGCATGCGCAAGACGGCCTGGGCCGATCCGTCTGCCGGCGGCGCCGGCGGCGATCCCTTCCTGCAGTTCTTCCGCGGGCTGCCCGGGTTCGACGGGCGGATGCCCCGCAGCCAGGAGCAGCCGTTCCGCGGCCAGGGCTCGGGCTTCATCATCAGCAACGACGGCCTCATCCTCACCAATGCCCACGTGGTTCGCGACGCGCAGGAAGTGACGGTCAAACTGGCCGACCGGCGCGAGTTGAAGGCCAAGGTGCTCGGCGCCGACGCCGCCACCGACATCGCCGTGCTGCGCGCCGACGTGCGGGGCCTGCCGGCCGTGACCTTCGGCGACCCGGCCACCCTCCAGGTAGGAGACTACGTGCTGGCCATCGGCGCGCCCTTCGGCTTCGAGCAAAGCGCCTCGGCGGGCATCGTCAGCGCCAAGGGACGCTCCCTGCCGGGCGACTCCTTCGTGCCTTTCATCCAGACCGACGCCGCCGTCAATCCGGGCAATTCCGGCGGGCCGCTGTTCGACGCGGCCGGCGACGTGGTCGGCATCAATGCCCAGATCTATTCGCAGACGGGCGGCTACCAGGGGCTGGCCTTCGCCATTCCGATCGACGTGGCGCTGCGCACCAAGGACCAGATCGTGGCCACCGGCCACGCGAGCCATGGCCGCCTGGGCGTGCAGATCCAGGACCTGAACCAGGCCCTGGCCGAGTCCTTCGGCCTGGGGCGTCCCGATGGCGCATTGGTCGCCAGCGTCGATCCGGACAGCCCGGCGGCGGCGGCCGGACTGCAGGCGGGGGACATCATCACGAAGATCGATGGGGCGACCGTGGAGCGCGGCGTGGACCTGTCGACGCGCGTAGGCAATGCGGCGCCGGGCACGCGGGTAACGCTCGACGTGTGGCGGGATCATGCGGCGCGGCAGATCGGCGTGAAGCTGGGGCGCGCCGAGCCGGCATCCGCGGACGAGGCCGCCGACGACGGCGAGTCCCATGGCCGCCTGGGCCTCGCGTTGCGGCCCTTGACGCCCGAGGAGCGCAGCGCCGGCCGCGTCGACCATGGCCTTGTCGTCGAGGATGCGGCGGGTCCGGCGGCGCGCGCCGGCATGCAGGCGGGGGACGTCCTTCTGAGCATCAACGGGCATCCCGCGCAAAGCGTCGAGCAGGTGCGCAAGATCGTGGCCGAACATCCGAAAACGGTTGCCCTGCTGATCGAGCGCGACGGGCAAAGGATATTCGTCCCGGTATCGCTCGGTTGACTTTCCATCCCGAAACAATCCCGGAAAAGGAGATCATCATGAAGACAGTCCACATCGCTGCAGCGTCCGCATTGCTCGCCGTGGGGGCCGCCGCGATCGCAGCCCCCGACGCCGGCGCGAACGCCGATCGACCGGTCGAGCGCCACGCGGGATCGGTGGCCTACGTGACCGGCGGCATCGGCAAGTCGGACCAGATGACGATGCGCCGCCTGGGCGCGGCGTATCCGCTGCACATTGTGCTGTCGGCGCGCAAGGATGACGAGTTCATCGCGGACGTGCCGGTCGATATCCGCGATCCGAAGGGTAGGACGGTCTTTCACATTGATAAGGCCGATCCCCTGCTCGACGTGAAGCTGCCGGAGGGGAAATACATCGTCAACGCGCGCTTCGAGGGCGTGGGCGAATCCCAGGACGTCCTTCTGGCGGGCAAGGGCTCCCAGACCTTGTACTTCCACTGGAAAGGCCGCGACGGCGCGTGAGCGGGCAGCCGCCGGCCCAAATGCCGTGCCTGCCCGGCACGCCGTGACAAACGGGTACGCTCCGGGCGGCGGCGTTCGCCGCTCGCGAGTCGAGCCGGGCCTGCAGCGGAGCAAAATGGCATGCGCGTCCTTCTAGTCGAAGATGACCGGATGATCGGCGAGAGCGTACGGTCCGCCCTGCGCCAGGCCGGCAGCGCGGTGGACTGGGTGCGCGACGGGCGGGCGGCGGCGGCGGCCTTGTCCACCGAGCAGTTCGACATGGTGCTGCTCGATCTGGGCCTGCCGCAGCGCGACGGCCTCGACGTGCTGCGCGAGATCCGCGCGCACCGCAATCCGGCGCCGGTGATCATCGTGTCCGCGCGCGACGCCCTGCAGGACCGGATTGCCGGCCTCGATGCCGGCGCCGACGATTACCTGGTCAAGCCCTTCGAACTCGACGAGCTGACGGCCCGCATGCGCGCCGTAGTGCGGCGCCGGGCCGGGCGATCGGAACCGGCCATCGAGGTCGGAGCGGTCCGCCTCGACCCGGCCACCCGCGAGGTGACGCGCGATGGCGCCACCGTGCCGCTCTCGGCGCGCGAATACGCCCTGCTCGAGGCCCTGCTGCTGCGTCCCGGCGCCATTCTTTCGCGCGCACAGCTCGAGAACCGCCTCTACGGCTGGGGCGAGGCGATCGAAAGCAATGCCGTGTCGGTATACATCCATCAGCTGCGCCAGAAGCTGGGCGCGGATTTCATCCAGAACGTTCGGGGCGTGGGGTATTACGTCGGGCGCCCCGCCGGCGGTTCGTGAAGTCCATCCGCAGCCGCCTGCTGGGCTGGCTGCTCCTGGTGGTGGCCTGCGGCGCCCTGCTGGGCGCCGCTGCCACCTATCGCGGCGTCCTGCGGGAACTCGAAGGGCAGTTCGACTATCAACTGCGGCAGATGGCCCTGTCCCTGCGCGACCAGGGCTTCGTATCCGACGCCGATGCCGCCGCGATCGCCGACGAGCAGATGGACTTCGTGGTCCAGATCTGGTCCGATGATGGGGTGCGCATCTACGCCTCGCATACGCCGCGCGGCTTCCCGCCGCAGGCGGTCCTGGGATTTTCCGAGATACAGGCCGCGGGGGCCACGTGGCGCGTGTTCTGCGTCAGCGCGCGCGACCGCGTCATCCAGGTGGGCCAGCCCGTAGAGGTGCGAAGGACGCTGGCGGCGCAGGCGGCCTTGCGCAGCGTCCTGCCGGTCCTGGGAATCGCGCCACTGCTGGCGGCCGTCATCTGGTGGACGGTTGGCGCATCGCTCAGCCCCCTGGGCCGGGTGGTTGCCGATGTGCGGGCACGCGATGCGGCCGCGCTCGAGCCGCTGGCCGATGCCGGCGCGCCGGCCGAGGTGGCGCCCCTGGTCGGGGCGATCAATGCCCTGCTCGCCCGGCTGCGCGCCTCGTTCTCGGCCCAGCGCGCCTTCGTGGCCGACGCGGCCCATGAACTGCGCTCCCCCCTGACCGCCTTGAAGCTGCAGCTCGACCTGCTCAGCCGCGCTGACACCGCGGCAGCGCGTGACCAGGCGCACGCCGCGCTCTCCGACGGCGTCGACCGCGCGACCCGGCTCGTCGAGCAGCTGCTCACGCTCGCGCGCAACGAACCGGGAGCCAGCGATGCCCCGCGAGGTCCGCTCGATATCGCCGAAACGGCGCGCCTGGCCGTGGCCGACTCGGTGGCACTGGCCCACCAGCGCGGCATCGACATCGGCCTGGAGGCGAGCGGTCCGCTCATGGTCACGGGAAATGCCGCGGCCCTGCGCATCCTGGCGCGCAACCTGGTCGACAACGCGCTGCGCTATACGCCCGTTGGCGGCCGCGTGGCGGTATCGCTCGCCTCGGGCCCCGCGGGCGTGGCCCTGCTGGTTGACGATTCGGGGCCGGGGATTCCGGTAGCCGAGCGCGAGCGCGTCTTCGACCGTTTCTACCGCCGCCAGGCGGGGGAGGACGCGCCGGCGGAGGAAGGCAGCGGGCTGGGGCTGGCGATCGTGCGCGCCATCGCCCAGCAGCATGGCATCTCAGTGACCCTGCTCGACTCACCGCTGGGCGGCCTGCGGGTGCGGGTACAGTTTCCCGCGGGAGCGCCGGCGTAGCGCCGCGTACGCTCCGCGAGCTTCTAGAAAAGCAGCGCGCGGCTTATCGAATCGACTTCGTCCGATGACGCACGAAGGATGTCCGTGAGGGTCTCTTCTCCGACCACCATGTCGATGGAGGCGAATTCCGCGTTGCCGCCCAGGCGTTCCATCGGGGACGCCACCGGCGCAAGCTCCTTGGCCAGGGCCACGGTATCGGCCAGCGTCACGGGCGGGCTGCTCACGTAGCCCTGCCAGACCACCTCCAGGGCCTCGACAACCGGCGCCGGCACGTCGAGCGTCCGGACCACCCGGCGGTGCACCTCGATTTCGAGGGCCTCCTCGCCGTCGGCGCGATCGGCATCGAGCAGAGCGGGGAACTCGGCGGCACGCGAGAGCAGGTAGAAGCTGCCGACGTCGTGGATCAGCCCGGTGAACAGCGCGGTCTCGGGATCCACGTGCGTGACGCGGCGCGCCAGCATGCGCGCCAGCGAGGCGACATTGGCGGTGTGCTCCCAGAGCTGGCGCAGGAGCGCCTGGGCGCGCGGGTCCTTGGGCGCACCCGCGAGCTGGCGCACGATCAGCGCATGGACCAGGGTCTGGACGCTGCGCAGCCCGATGCGGGCCACGGCCGTTGCCACGTCGGTGATGGCGGTGTCGGATCGCCGGTAGGCGGCCGAGTTGGCCATGGCCACCACGCGGGCGGAGAGCAGTGGCTCGATCGTGACCAGGTCCGTGGTGGCCGCCAGGTGGCCGTCCGGGTCGTTGAGCAGCCGGCGGATCTTGAGCGTGATCGCCATGCTCGAAGGAAACACGACCTCCCCCTGCTGCACCTGGGCGGCAATCTTCTCGAGCGCTTCGAGGCGTGTCATGTTGCCGGCAGTTTAACGCAGCCGCGACACGGGGCGGGCGCCGGTGTCCGCCGGGGCAGGAACGCCGATGCCGCTCAAAAGCGGATTTTCAGCGTCACCCGCAACTGCCGCGGTTCGCCCGGATGCACCGTGACGCCATTGGGAACGGTGGCGCTGGCGAGCGACGCCCGGTAATCCTGCGCATAGGCGATGTCGAAATACGGGCGGTTGAAGACATTGAGCACGTCCAGGGCAAGCCCCAGATCGGGCGTGAAGTCGCGCTGCAGACGCGCGTTGACGAGGGTCGCCGAGGGCGTCGTCAAGGTCCCGTCCTGCGACAGGGGGTAGGCGCCGATGAAGCGCGTCTCCACGTCCGCGGACCACGGGCCCAGGTGTTGCATCGTGGCGCGTACCCGCGCCACCTTGCTCACGGCGTTGGGAATGAAATCCCCGGTCTGGCCATTGTCGTTGTTCACTGCGTAGCGCGCGCGCGTCCAGGCCAGGTCGGCGTCGAAAAGGAATCGCCCGCCAACCTCCAGGTGGTTGTTCCACTCCACGCCGGTGCGCTTGCTCGCGCCATTGGGCGTCGTGCTCCCAAGGTCCGAATCGGCGTTGTAGACAAGCTCCGAATCGCTGTCCAGGGTCCAGAGCGCCAGGGAGCTTTGCAGGCCGGCGACGCGCTCGGAGCGCACGCCTATCTCCTTTCCCATGGCACCCACCAGGGCGGGGACCGGCGCGGCGGGCTGGTGCGTCGTCGGATCGATCCGCTCGATCACGCCGCGGGCGTCGTTGCTGTGGAATCCCCGGCCCCAGTTGACGAAGAATTCGGTCCGGTCCCAGGGCCCGAGGACGAATGACAGCTTGGGCAGGGTCTTGCTGGCCATGGCCGTCCCGCTGTTGGCCGGCAGCGCCAGGGCCGTGAGGTTCATGGCGAGCGCCTGCTCGCGCACGCCAGCCAGGCTGCGCAACCACGGGGTCCAGCGGGTCGTGTTCTGCAGGTAGGCGCCCGCCTCGGTTTGGCTCACCACATCGTCACTGACGGTTGCAAAGGCCAGGCGCGCCCGGGTGTCGAGGAGGCCGACATGGATGTTGTCGTGGCGCAGGGACAGCCCGGCTTCCGTTACCGAGTCCAGGCCGCGGATGTCGTGATTCCAACCCTGGACCGCATCGGCCCCGAAGACATCGCGGTTCTCGCGCTGCTCGAATTGATCTCCCGTGGCCGGGCGCAGTTCGAAGAAGCTGAAGTCGGAGAACAATTGCAGGCGATACCGCTCCCCATAGGCCGACAATCGGGTATAGCCCGCGTCGGCCTGGCGGTGCCACTCGCCCGCGAGTATTTCGCGGCCGGTATTGCCGCCATCGGTGGGATCCAGGGCCGAAAACCGTCCGAGCTGGCCGGACGCGATGAGGGACAGAGGTACCTGGTCGGTGGAATTCCAGCGCGCGCCGTACGCCGCCCCGTCCACCGACCAGCCGCGGGCGGCATCGCCGTCGCCCAGGCGCAGCAGGCCGTTGGCCTTGTGCAGGTCCTCGGGCACGGCCCAGGGCCCGTTGGCGTCTTCGAGCTCGATCGCCGCGAGCACCGTCGGACCGGCCGGAGCCGCGGTCGGCGCGGCGCCGTCGCCCGGCACGAGGGCCGCGGAACCCGCGAGCAGGGCGCGACGATAACCGAAGCTGCCGGCCGTGGCGTCGGCGATATTGGCGTCGAGGCGATTGCGGTAGCGGATGCGGGCGGCCCCGGCGGCCGAGAAATCGCCGGTATCGGCGAAATACGGCCCCTTGAGATAGTCGATGCGGTCGACGAGCTCCGGTATGAGGAAGTTGAGGTCCGTGTAGCCCTGGCCGTGCGCGTTGGTCGGCATGTTGACGGGAACACCGTCGATGCTGGTGGCAAAGTCGGTGCCGTGGTCGAGGTTGTAGCCGCGCAGGAAATATTGATTGGCCTTGCCATCGCCGGAATGCTGGGTGACCACGAGCCCCGGCACCGTCTCGAGCACGTCGCCCGGGCGCAGCAGGGGCATGTCGCCCAACAGGGCGCCGTCGACCGTGCCCTGGGATGCCGCATCGGTCGTGCCTACGGCATTGTCGTAATGGCCCTGCACGACGACTTCGGGCAGCACGTCGGCGGCGGCGAGGATCCCCACGCCGTCGGCACCGGGGACCGCGGCCTCCGGCTGGGCCGCGGCAGCATTCATCGCCACCGAAAGGCAAGCCGCCGCCACATGGAAATTGCACCCAAGCCCCATCCCGCCACTCCCGAAGGCCCCGACCGTGGCCTCCGCCACAGGCGGGCACACCCCCAGGATACGGGCCAGGCGGCCTGCTGGATGTGGTCCCGGACGCTCAGATCGACTTCGACAAGCCCACGAAGTAGCCGCGGCGCGCGCCGAATTGCGGTGCGCCGACGCCCACGCCCGTGCCATTGCGGATTTCGTACTCGCGATCGAGCAGGTTGACGATGTCGAAGCGGGCAGTGAGCGTCCCGACGCCGGCGAGGTGGAACACGTGGCTCGCACCGGCATTGACCTGGGTATAGTAGGGCAGGCGCGCGCCGTTGGGTATGGTGGAACCGTCGGGCAGGACCAGGTCGGCGCGCAGTCCGGATCCCAGCAGGAAGTCGGTGCTCACGCGCGTATCGCCCCAGCGGTAGGAAGCGCCTCCCGAAGCCGTGACCTTCTGTTCGTGGTCCAGGTGGATGAAGTTGTTGGCGATATAGGCGAGGTCGGCCGCGGAGAAATTGAACTGGGCGGAATTGATCTCGCGGCCCACGGCCGTCTGCCAGGCCAGGTTCGCATAGAGCGAGATCGCATCGCTCGCGTAATTGGCGGTGGCTTCGACACCGTACTGCCGCCCCGCGGCATAGTTGAAGGGGGTGAGGATGATGGGGGCGCCGAACTGGCCCTCGTCGATGAGGTTGGTCGAGAGCTTGAAATAGCTGTCCAGTCCCACGTTGAGCTGTTGGTTCACGGCCTGCAGGACGCCGATGTCGGTGTAATTGGCGCGTTCCGCCCTGGGCGTATCGGCCAGGGTCACGCCGGGCGCCGCCGTCGTGTTGGCGAACTTCGCGATGGTCTCGGTGCCCACCAGTTCGAAAGGCGGCGGCGAGAGATAACGCGAGTACCCGGCGTGTACCGTCGTGCCGGGCGCAGCCTTCCACACCGCATTGAGGCGCGGGCTCAGCTGGCTGGCGCTGGTGTAGGCCGAGAAGGTGTCGAAGCGCAGGCCGTAATTGATGGTGAGCGCCGGCGTCCAGTGCCATTCGTCCTGCACATAGAGGCTCTCGATGTCCTCGGTCTTGCTGCCGTTGTCGGCGATGGTTTCGGGCACGTCGCCCACCTGCTGCCCGGCGAGGGGACCGCTCGGATACAGCGCCAGGACCTGTGAGCTCGTCAGGCTGCTGGATGTGTCCTTCTGCACGAAGAGGCCCGCGCGCAGGGTGTGTTTCTCACCCAGCTGATAGGCGCTGTCGGTCTGCCAGTCGTAGGCAATGTTCTTCTTGTAGGCGCTTTGCGAGATGCCGTTGAAGAGAAGGTCGCCGAGGGGATCGGGCGTGAACTGCAGGGTGGACTGGCGCGCCGTCACCGAACTTTGCAGGTCCAGCGCGCCGGCCGAATGCTGCCAGCCCAGGATGCCGAACTGCGTCTGCTCGCGCTGGTTCTCGTTGAGCGATGCGCTGGGGTAACTGGACTGGCCGTTGACCACGAGGCCCAGCGTCGGCTGGGCAGCGTGCAGGTCGGGGATCTGGAAAGCGCCGCTCGATGCGCTCAGCACCACGCTCAGGCGGTTGCTCGAATCGAGCACGTCCTCGAAATAGCCGAATCCATGGTACTGCTTGGTGCGGTCATGCAGGGGCGTGGAACTGCCGTCGGGCGATTCGATGCCCAGGTCGTTGGTGAGCGCATCTCCCGACACGAAGTAGTGGTAGCGGCCGGTGTTGCCGCCGTAGTTGATGCTGGGCTCGATCGTGCCGCGGCTGCCGGCGTAGATCGCCACGTTGCCGCCGGGGTCCAGGGCGCCGCTCTTCGTGGTGAGATCGATGATGCCGGCCGTGCGCAGGCCGTATTCGGCAGGCAGCGCGCCGGTGATCAGCTGCATCGACGAGATCAGTCGCGGATCGAGCGATTGTCCGAAGACGCTGATGCCCTCGGGCAGGATGATGCCGTTGAGCCGGTACTGCAGGCCGTTGTGCTCGCCGCGCACATGGAACTGGCCGAAGGAATCCTGCGCCACTTCGGGCGCCTGCATGATGACCTGGTTGAGCAGGCTGTTGTCGCCGCTGGGCATGGCGGCGATTGCCGCGGCGTCGATCGTGTACACCGACGCGCCGATCTGCGTCTCGATGCCGGTGCGCGCTTCGTTGAGGCGGCGCGCGACGACCTCGATGGGTTCGAGGGCGGTTTCGCCTGGCGCGGGCGCGGCAGGCGATGCGCTGGCCGCCGGGCTTGCGGGTGTTGCGGTTGGGGCCTGCTGCGCGAGCAGGGTCGATGGCACGAGCAGGAACCCAAGGAGCGGCGCAACGCGGCGCCGGGAGCGCGGGAAAAACATCGAAAGTCCTCCGAAGACGGCAATGCAGACGGCCGGCCTGCGCCGAATGGGCGCAAGCGGCAGGGCAAGGGTCGATCAGAGGAAAACGGGTGGACCGCGGCTGCGGGTCTGGGGCGCGTCGGCGGCGATGGCCGCGGCAAGGACGGAGTGCGCGGACTCGGCGACCGCCACGGGCCGTGCCGGAGCGGGTATGTGTCCCGCCAGCGCCGCCGCCACGTGCGCGAATTGAAAGCACTTCTCGCAATGGTTGGCAGCATCGGCGGCGCCGGTGCTGCGGCCGCGCTCGGCCTGGGCCGCCGTGGCAGCCGTGGCCGGCCCGAAACCATGGCCGATTTCGTGGACGAGCGCCGATTGCTGGGCACCGACCAGCAGCAGAGCCAGGACAAATGCGTAAAGGCGCATCGGCGGGATCAAGGCGCGCAGTGACGGGGCGCGTCGGGCCGAAGATAGCATCCCGTGCTGCGCCCGTCGCGGGGATACCCGCAATACACTCATGGAATACAGGCATGCGCGGCGGGACGGGGGCGCAAGCTTTCGGGCCCGGCCAGTGCCGGGGACGCGCTCAGGCGGCTACCGCGTCGCATTCCTTCGCGCAGGCCGCGCACGACTCCGCGCAGTCGCGGCATGCCTGGTGTTCCTTCTCATGCTTGCGGCACTCCCTTTCACAATCGCGGCAGATTTCGCGGGCGAGGCTTGCATAGCGCTGCACGTAGGGGGAATTTTGCGCGGCCAGTTGCTGCAAGGCGGTGCACACGGGCAACAACTGGTTGACGCTGCGGGCACATGCGGCCGTCGCGTTGTCTCCCTGGGCGAACATGTCGAGACAATGATCGATGCACACCTGGCCGGTCTTGACGCAGTCGGCCGCCGCGCCGGCAAGTGCCGCGAATCTGCGGGCACCATGCACGTGGTGGCTGTGATCCGGGCCGTCGTGCACGTGCTCGTCGCCCCTGCCCGCCTGGGACAACAGCAGTGCCGCAAGCGCGCCACCGCCCACCAATATTTCCCTGCGATCCATCCGGTTCTCCCCGTCAGATATGGTCTCGTACGCCATGGCGCGCGGGCGAACTCGGCGCGCACGCGGCACGCAGGTTATCGCGGGAGGCCGCTTTTCCCCGGTGCGGCATTTTGCCGCAGCCCCCCTTTTGGGGATCGGTCGGCCACGTGCCCCGCGGCGCCGTACCTCATTGGCGGGCAGATAGGCGACCGCGACTGCGACACTGTGTCACATTGCCTGGCTTCGGCCAGCTTGCCAGACTGGGCATGAGGCGACGGGCCTCGCACCGGGAGGAGTTGGCCATGAATGCAGCAGTCGATGTGCCGTTTCTGGCGCAACAGGTCTGCGCCGGCGACCCATGGCAGGACGCGCCCGTGGTCTCCCGCGCGGCGGGCCGATGGCTCCGTTCCATGCCGGACTTCAACGACCCCGTGATCCGCAGCCTGCCCATTTGCGCGCTGGCCATCGCGCTGGCTGTCATGGAAATGACGGCAGCGGAACGCACGGCGGCGGGCGACCGGTAGCGTTCCGGAACGGGCAGCGCACGGCAGGCCGCGACAATTTGCCGCAGTGTCACGGGCGCGGCTTTTCAATACGATCGCCCTGCCCTGTCCGGTTCCGGCGCAACCCGCGTCCGCGGATTTACGCGAGCCCCATCAAGACCTTGCGAAATAGCCATGACGAGACCACCGACCCAACACCCTGACAAGCCGGCAGTCCGGCTACCCAGAACACTGCGCCGCACTGCCGTATCCGCGGGAATCCTCGCCATGCTTGCCGCGGGGCTGGCGCCGGGCGCCGCCTCGGCCTGCGCCTGCGGCTGCGGCATCTTCGATATCGGCGCCAATTCGGCCTTTCCCAACCAGTCGGACTCCGGCTACAGCGTGTTCATGCGCTACAACTTCATGAACCAGAACAAGAACTGGGAGGGCGGCTCGAGCGCGCCCGCTTCGGACAATCCGGACAAGGACATCAAGACCAGCTTCTTCACGTTCGGCGGCCAGTACATGATCAACCACGACTGGGGCGTCATGGTGGAGCTGCCGTTCTTCGTGCGCGCCTTCAGTTCCACGGGCGACGGCACCGCCGAACCCAACGGCCAGGTCTTCACGAGCGACCTCAACGACTTCGGCGACCTGATGATCCAAGGGGTCTACAGCGGGTTCTCCCCGGACATGAGCACTGGCGTGACCTTCGGCATCAAGCTGCCCACCGGCAACTACACGGGTCCGTACGAGGGGCCCGGGCAGGCCGGCCCGGGCACCACGGGGGGCCTCGTCTACGACCGCGACTCGCTGCCGGGCACCGGCAGCACCGACCTGCTGCTGGGTATCTACCATGTGGGGTCGCTCAACGCGGACGGCTCGCTGGCCTATTTCACGCAGGCGCGCACGCAGATCGCCATCATGGAACGCGCGGGCGACTCCGGAACCTACCGTCCGGGCAACGAGATCGATGCGGGCATCGGCCTCACGTACAACGCCGGCAGCATGGGGGTCTTCGGCAAGGTTGCACCGGTATTGCAGCTCATCGCTGGCGACCGCAGCGCCGACAGCGGCACCGGCGCCAATCCGGGCAACCCCAACAACAGCGGCTACCGGCGCCTGCTGGTGGCGCCCGGGGTGGACCTGCGGATCAACAAGTTCAAGGTGTTCGCCGACGTGTCCATTCCCGTCGTGCAGCACACCAATATCGACCCGGCGGGCCTGACCGATGGCAACGGTTCGGGCCAGCTGGTCGCCTCGGCGATCTATCGCCTGCAGGTCGGCTACGACTTCTGAGCCCTAGGCCGGTGGGGCTCCGGCGGAGCGGCTGGCGAGCCGCGCGATGATCTCGCCGGCCGTTCCGGTCTCGCCCAGGCGCGGGAAGATGCGCGTGACGCTGTTATGGTGGGCATCGGCGTTCGTGTCGGTCATCGCATCGACGGCAAGGCTCACGTTGTAGCCCAGTTCGTGCGCCTGGCGCGCCGTGGACTCCACCCCGATGCTGGTGGCGATGCCGGCGATGACCACGTGGCTGACGCCCCGCCCCCGCAGATACGCGTCCAGCCCGGTTCCGGTGAAGGCCCCCCAGGTTCGCTTGGTCACCGCGTGATCGCTGCCCTGCCGCCCGAGGTCCGCAACCAGCTCGGCCCAGTCGGGCGCGTTTCCCGAAGCCTTGCGCACCTGTTCGGCACGGCCGGGGGCCGCACCGGCGACATTGACGAGCACCACGGGCAGGGCCTGCGCGCGAAAGGCGTCGGCCAGCTGGCGGCAGCGCGCGACGATTTCGGGCGCCGCGTGGGCGGTGGGGAGCGCGACGATGCCCTTTTGCAGATCGATGAGTACGAGTGCGGTAACCGGGTCCAGGATGCTGATGGGCATGCACCTTCCTTGGCGTTCGAGCGCGGCGGGCGGATCTGACGGCCGCGCGGGGATGGAGATGGCTCGGAGGATAGACGGTGCCGGCCCGGGCACGCGTTGCGCAACAATGCTTTAGCATCCGGCCATGTCCGACCTTGCCAAGATCCGTCTCGCCAACGCCCTGCGTCTTTTCGACGAGTTCAAGGACGCGAACGCGCCCGGCTCCGCGCCGCTTCTGGGCCTGGAAAAGGCGTTTTCCGCCCACGTGCAGATTTCGGCGGCCCAGTGGAGCCAGTTCAAAGGCGGCAACCGTTCCATCGGCGCCACCCTGGCGCGGCAGATCGAGGCGCGCTGCGGCAAGCCGGCGGGTTGGCTCGATGCACGCCATGCCCCGGGTCCGGCGTCGCTCGCGCACCCCACGCCACCGGCCGAGGCCCCGCGCGATGCGGCGGAGCGTTTTGCGGTGGCCCTTTTTCTCACGGCCTACCGTGCGAACCCCGTGGCTACCAAGGCGCGCCTGCTCGATCTGGTCGAGGGCGAGCTGGCAAAATCGCCGAAGTTGCGCGCCACGCCCCTCCTGCGTGTCGCGGCGGCGACACGCAACACCGGCAAAATCGCTTGACTTTGCTAAAGCGTCATTTAGCATTACGACATGTTCGCGAAAGTACTTGTGCAAAATTCCCTGTGCAGAATTCCATGAAGCCCATCCGCACGCCCGGCAGCAAACCCGCAACGCGCATTGCGCTGCGCAGCCTGCTGCCCTGCGCGCGCGCGGTAAGCCGCGGCAAGGTCACCGCGTGCGCGATGCTGCCGGCGCTCTGGCATTTTGACTCCAACCAGAACCGAAACGCGCACGTACCGGGCACCGGAGAAGGACCGTAAGCGTCCCCAACCCCAGCGGATATCCGCCAAGGCCCGGTGAGCGCAAGCCCCCGGGCCTTTTTGTTTGCTCCCTCTTTTCTCGCCGTTGAATTCGCCACTCGCAAGGAGGCACCGATGATCGTCCAGACCCCCCCGCGCGACAGCGCCCGCGCCTCCCGGCGCGGCGACAGAACCCATGAAAAGCCGGTGAGCCTCGAACGCTTCCAGCCGCAGACGCCGGTGGCCCGCTACACGCTGGAGGAACTGCTGCGCCGCGGCGCGATGCCGGTATTTGCCAACCGCGACCAGGTGATCCTCAAGCGCCAGGGGCAAACCGCCACGCTCGACGCCTTTGGCCGCCTCACCTGGAGCTAGCCGCGCACGCCGCCGCATGAACGGGCCCCAGGCCCAAGCGCTTCGTACCATGGCCCGCGATGCGCGCGAGACGCCCGCCATGGGAACGCACGCTGCCCGCACGGCGTGCGTTGCAGCCTCTCGCCGGATGCGGCCCTTGGGCCGCATCCGGGCTGCACGGACCTGGGCGGCGGCGATGCGGCCGCCCCGAGTCGCCGGCGTGCACCCTAAGGCAGGGCGCTCACGGACTGCGCTGCAACGGGCCAGGCGCCCGGAAACCATCGCCGCGCGTTGCCGGCATAGATCTTGTCGACCACGGCCTTGGGCAAGGCCAGTCCGGAAAACGGCGCCGCGAAATCCGGGGAATGCAATGTTTCGGCGGTATTGAGGAAGCGCCAGTCGGCCAGCCAGGCGGCGTGGGCCTCGGCGGCGGCCGCGGCGTCGGCCGCGGCGTCGCCCGCGCCGTTGGCGATGTCGGTGCCGTACAGGATGCGGTCCTGGTAGCGGATCAAAAAGCGCCGTACCTTTTCCCGATCGCGGGCCGCCTGCACCTCGAGGTGCACCATGCGCGCGGCCAGGTCGACCGTGGCCTGGGGAAAGCGGTCGAGAAAACGCGCCACCTCGTCCACATCCCACTCCAGGGATGCCAGGTGCACGGCGTCGAATCGCAGCGCCGGGTGCGCGGCGAGCATGCGGTCGCGCGCGGCCAGTTGCGCCGCATGCGAGGGCATTTCCGGGTGCTCGAACATGTAGTACTGCGGATGCTCGCGAAAATATTCCTGGTCGGAACGCACCGTCATCTTCTCGAAGGGCAGCCAGCAGTTCAGCGGCTCCGCCTGGTGGCCCAGGAGGACGATGCCCTGCCGCTCCATGTGCGCGAATACCGGCTCCAGGCGGGCATCGTCGAGCATCACGTAACGGCCGGCCGGATCGCGCAAGGCCATGCCGATGTTCTTCCAGACCTTGACGCCGACGGCGCCCTGTTCGACGGCCGCGTCGATGCGCGCCACGGTCGCGTCCGCCCAGCCCGGCGCGGCGAAGGCGTCCACGCCGAAGGTTGCCGCGAAAGCCGCGCGCCCCGGGTAGCGCCGGTGCAGCGCAATGGCATCGCGCTGCTGCACGTCGATGGGCGGAAAGTCGGGGTAATCCACATTGATGCTCAGGACGCGGAATCCGTCCTGCGCGGCCTGGGCCATGAAGTGGTCCGCGGGACCATGCAGATGGACGTGGGCGTCGATCTTGTCCACCTGCGCAAAGTCCGCCACGGAATAGGTCTGGGCGAGCGCCGCGCCGGACAGCGCCGCGAGGAGCAGGCCGGCCAGGGCAGCCGCGCGCCGCCGTCGTGCGGGCGTCGGGCGCGCGAATGCGTGAAGGTGCGCGCGCATGCCTAAACGAGGCGCACGTCGACGCCGCGCCGGCGCATCTCGGCAACGACCTCGGGCGGGGCCGAGGTGTCCGTGATCAGCATGTGCAGCTGGTCGAGCTTGGCAATGACGCAGACGTTGCGGCGCATCAGCTTGGAGGCGTCGCTCACCGCCACCACCTGGCGCGAGATCTGGATCATGCGGGCGTTGAGCTGGGCCTCGGGCAGGTGCGGGGTCATGAGGCCGATGTCCGGGTCGAGGCCATCGGCCCCCAGGAAGAGGCGGTCGGCCTGGAGGTTCTCGAGGGCGTTTTCCGCCATGTGGCCCGCCAGCGAATGCGATTCCTGGCGCAATATGCCGCCCAGCATGATCAGGCGCACGGCGGGCACGTCGGAGAGCAGCATGGCGATGTTGAGCGCATTGGTGATGACGTTGATCGACCGGACATTGAGCGTGCGCAGCTGGCGCGCGATCTCGGCGGTGGTCGTGCCCGAATCGAGGATGATCGTCTCGCCCTCGCCGATCAGGGCGACCGCGGCCTTGGCGATGCGGACCTTCTCGGCGTGCCGCAGGGTCTGCTTGACGCGGATGGGCAGGTCGTCGTTCTCGCGGCGCGTGAGCGCGCCGCCACGCGTGCGCTCGAGCTCGCCGGCCGCCTCCAGCGCGGCCAGGTCGTGACGGATGGTCACCTCCGA
>Ga0181519_10001070_pt1 | contig 24080 bp, 19 predicted proteins | sample PEATcosm2014_Bin_26_FD_121102 | JGI IMG/M metagenome (GOLD analysis project Ga0181519, IMG submission 121102) | Peatland microbial communities from MTU Mesocosm Facility, Houghton, MI, USA - PEATcosm2014_Bin02_10_metaG | ecosystem: Environmental > Terrestrial > Soil > Wetlands > Peat | place...
GCCCATGCTACGATAATTACTTGTCAGGTCTCGGGCTCCGTGCAACGGGCGGCTGCAAACCCCGCCAGGTCCGGAAGGAAGCAACGGTAGCGGTGTAGTTCGTGTGCCGCGGATCACCCGGGGCCTGGCATTTGGTCCGGACCGTGGCCGGACGCGCCCACCCCATGTACCAGGTCATCGCCCGCAAATACCGGCCGCAAACGTTTCACGACGTGGTCAACCAGGAGCACGTCAAGACCACCCTCGAAAACGCCATCGCGCAGAACCGCATCGGCCACGGGTACATCTTTTCCGGCCAGCGCGGCACCGGAAAGACCACCGTGGCGCGCATTCTGGCGCGCTGCCTGAATTGCGTGGAAGGCCCCACCGCAACTCCCTGCGGCGTGTGCGCGAGTTGTCTGGAAATCACCGGCGGCGGCACCGTGGACGTGATCGAAATCGACGCCGCTTCCAACCGCGGCATCAACGAAATGCGCGAGCTGCGCGAGAATGTCCGCTACCGGCCGGCGCGCGACCGCTACAAGGTCTTCATCATCGACGAAGCGCACCAGATCACCAGCGAAGCCTTCAACGCGCTGCTCAAGACCATCGAAGAGCCGCCGGAGTGGGTGGTCTTCGTGCTGTGCACCACCGAGGCGCACAAGATCCCGGCCACCATCGCGTCGCGCTGCCAGCACTTCAGCTTTCGGTCGGTGGATTTCGACGATCTGATCGCGCGCATGGCCTGGATCTGCGGGCAGGAAGGCATCGAAGCGGATCCCGAGGCGCTGGCCGTGCTGGCGCAGGCGGGCGAAGGCAGCGTGCGCGATTCGCTTTCGGCGCTCGACCAGGCCATCGCCTGCTGCGGACAGAAGATCGATGCCGCCCAGGTGCGCGCGCTGCTGGGCGCGTTCTCGCTCGAATCGCTGGGCCAGGTGACCGCCGCGCTAGCCGAGAGCGACCCGCGCCGGATGCTCGAAATGGTCGATGAGCTGGAGCGCAACGGCCACAACCTGCAACACTTCAGCCGCGAGCTGGCGCGCTACTTCCGCAACCTTCTGGTGGCGCGCATCGCCGGCTCCGATACGCGGCTGATTGCCGCCAGCGCCGCCGAGCGCGACCGGCTGGCCCAGACAGCATCGCAGTTTTCCGAAGAGGACCTGACGCGGTATCTGCACCTGACGCTCGAATTGTTTCGCGACTTGCAGTACTCGTTGCAGCCGCGCTTCCATCTGGAAATCGGCCTGGTGCGATTGGTGCACGCGGGACGCATGTTGCCGATCGAACAGGCGCTCGCCGAGCTGGGGGGAACCGAAGCGCGCCCCGCTCCGGCCGCCGCGCGTCCCAGTCCGCTGGCGCGCGTCCCGGCTGCGCCATTGCGCACCGGTCCATCGCCGTTCGAGGCCGATCGCGCCAAGAAATCGGGCCATCCGGAGCCGCAGAATTCCGGCGCCAACGCGCTGGCTCCCGCGCCGCTCGCCCCTGGCGATCCCCGTGAGCGCTTGCACGCCTGGCTTACCGGGCATGGTCTCGAGCACCTGGCCGACGCCGTCGAGAACGCGCAGATTTCGCTCAGCGGCGGCGATATCCGGATCCAGGCGCCCAAGTCTTACCACCTGTATTTGAAGGACCGCAGCTTCGCCGAAGCGCTGCGTGAGGTTTTCGGACGCCCGCTGAGCCTGAAGTTGCTCGCCGGCGAAGCGTCAGAAGCAGCGCCGCGAGAGGCAGCGCCGGCCGCCGGGCGCGCCATGGAATCGGCCGACGAGGCCTCCGGCCGTGCGCTGGCCAACCCGGAGGTGCAGCGCTTCCGCGAGGTTTTTGGCGGCGAAGTCCGCCGCGTCCGCAATTTGAAGGAGCAGCCCAAGTGAAATTACCCGGCAACATGCAGCAGATGATGCAGCAGGCGCAGAAAATGCAGGAACGCCTGCAACAGGAAATCGCGCAGATCAAAGTGGAGGCTACCGCCGGCGGCGGCATGATTACGGTGACGATGGACGGGCAGAAGAACCTGCTCAGCGTCAAGATCGATCCCGAGGTTGCCGGCGACGTGGAAATGCTCCAGGACATGGTTCTGGCCGCGCACAGCGAGGCCCTCAAGAAGGTCGAGGACGAGATCAAGGGGAAGATGGGCGGCATGCTCGGCGGCCTCGGCCTGCCTCCCGGTATGTTCTGACGATGCCCGATTTCGCCGAACCGCTGGCCCGCCTCATCACCGAGTTCAAACGCTTGCCCGGCATCGGGCAAAAGTCGGCGCAGCGGCTGGCTTTCCACGTTCTCCGCGCCGGCCGCGAAGACGCCGAACATCTCTCCCAGGCGCTGCTCGACGTCAAGGACAAGCTTGGCTTGTGCCGCGTTTGCAATAACATCAGCGATAGCGACCTGTGCTCTTACTGCGCCGACACCAACCGCGATGCGCGCGTGGTCTGCGTGGTGGAAGAGCCGCACAACATCGTCGGCATCGAAACCACCCGCCAGTTCGAGGGCCGCTACCACGTGCTGCACGGCGCGCTCTCGCCGCTGCGCGGCATTGGCCCCGAATCGCTCAAGCTGAAGAACCTGGTGGAACGGATCGGCGAAGGCGAAATCCAGGAGGTGATCGTAGCCACCAACCCCACCACCGAAGGCGAAGCCACCGCCGTGTACCTGGCGCGTCTGCTGAAACCGCTCGGCGTCAAGGTGACGCGGATCGGCATGGGCATCCCCGTTGGCAGCGATCTGGAATTCGCCGACGAGGTCACTATCTCCAAAGCCATGGAAGGCCGCCGCGAAATGTAAGCCCGCGCCAACCATACATCCGAAACTTTCCCGATGTCCTTCTTCGCAATCGTTTTTTTGATCCTAGGCTCATCGCAGTTGTATTGGGCCTGGCGGGGAATCCGGCTGGCGCGACGGAAGATCGCGTCCCGTCCTCTGCGCTGGCTGGTATGCGCGGCCATCCCGGCGATTCTGGTGGCCATTTTCGCCTACACCATTCGCGAGTTCGGGCGGCGGCCGGAGCCGGTTCAACTGACCCTGCGCGATGCGCTGCTCACCGCGCCATTCGCCTGGTGGATCGCCAGCTCCCTGGTCGGATTCCTGCTGGCGATTCCGTTTGCCATGGTGGCCGGCGTGCGCGCGGCGGTGAGACGGTTGCGCGGCCGAGCCGAAATCGAATCGCCGGCCCGGCGCGATTTTCTCGCACTGACCACTCGCGTGGTGACTGCCGCGCCGTTCGTGGGCGGCGCTTACGGCCTGTTCTACGGGCGGTTGAATCTGGAGACGGTGGAGCGGCCCGTTCGCCTCGCCAACCTGCCGCCTGCGTTTCACGGCTTTCGCATCGCGCAGCTTTCCGATATCCACATCGGGCCGTTCATGACCGGGGAACAGATTCGCAAGTTCGCCGCCATCGCCAACGCCCAGAAGCCGGACATGGTCGTTCTGACTGGCGACTACGTCACCTTCGATGCGGGCACGCAGTTTGCTGTGGTGGGAGCGCTGGCCGGTTTGCGTGCGCCCTTCGGCGTCTTTGGCTGCCTGGGCAACCACGACGCGTGGGCGAGAGTGGAAGATTCCATTACCCGCTTGTTCGCCGCGAGCGGCGTTCGCATTCTGCGCGGCGCCAGCGTCCCCATCACAGCAGGCGGCGACTGGTTCAACCTGATCGGCGTCGACTTCCAGAGCCGGCACCGCTTCGGGCCCTCCGCGCCGGTGAGCCGCATCCTGGGCAATATCGAAAGCCTGATCGCGCGCGGCCAGGTCAACATCCTGCTCAGCCATAACCCGGATACATTCGACCGGGCGGCCGCCCTGGGTATCGACCTCAGCATGGCCGGGCACACGCACGGCGGGCAGGCGGCGCTCGAATTCATCAGCCCGGAGATCGCTCCCAGCCGCCTGGTGACGCCTTACGTGGCCGGACTCTTCCAAAAACCGGGCGGGCAACTGTACGTGAATCGCGGCATCGGGACCATCGGCATGCCCATCCGCATCGGCGCGCCGCCGGAGATCACGGTCTATAAACTGGAACGCGGGTAGAGCCTGCCGTGGCGCGCGCAGTCCTGCGTGCAGCGTCGGCATTCGTGCCGACGTTGCCGGGAGGCCCTACTCTGGATTCCGGAATCAACTTTGGCGAAGTTGCATTTCCGCAGCGGGAGGCCAAGAGACCAGGATGAATTAAGTTTTGTATCAGGGCACGGCTTGAGCCGTGCCGGAGCGGGATGAACCTCATGGGCTTTTAGCCCCTGTCTGCGAGGCAGGGGCTAAAGCCCTCAGAATGCGGGCTGCCGGCGGCACGGCTCAAGCCGTGCCCTGATACAAGGCGTCTAGCTTCGGAATTCAGGCTTACTGGACGACCGTCTCGACGGGTTGCGGCGCGGGTTGCTTGTGTTTGCACTCGGCGTTGGGACATTGCCAGACGGTCCCGGCTTTCAGCCATTTTTCGATCATGTACGGGCTGCCGCACTCGGGGCACTTTTCCGGCACCGGCTTGCCCCAGGCGACGAAATTGCACTCGGGCCAGCGGTTGCATCCGTAAAAGGTCTTGCCGCGCTTGGAGCGGCGCTCCACCACTTCGCCCTCGTTGCACTCCGGGCACTTCACACCGATGGTCTTCTGCTTGACGTACTTGCAGGTGGGGTAATTGCTGCAAGCGGTGAATTCGCCGAAACGGCCGGTCTTGAGCACCAGGTGGTTGCCGCACTGCGGGCAGATCTCGTCCAGTTTCTGGTCGGGCTTCTTTTGCTGGCCGCCAATCTGCTTGGTGGTTTTGCAATCCGGGTAGCCGGTGCAGGCCAGGAACGTGCCGAAGCGGCCTTTCTTTAACACCATGGGCCGGCCGCAATTCTCGCAGTACTCTTCGTCGCCCTGTTCGGAAAGATCGGCCTAATCGACGTCCGGCAAATCCACCGTCAGCTCGCGCGTGTAGGTGCAATCCGGGTAGCCGGTGCAGGCGATGAAGCTGCCATGCTTGCCCCACTTGATTACCAGCGGTTTGCCGCACTTTTCGCAGATCAAGTCGGTGGGCTTTTCCATCCGCTTGATGTTGGTCATGTGCTCTTCGGCGTGCTTCAGGTCCTTATCGAAGCGCTCATAGAATTCCTGCATGGCGACGCGCCAGTCGATCTTGCCTTCCTCGATCTCGTCGAGCTCCTCTTCCATGCGCGCCGTATAAGTGACGTCGAAGATGTCGTCGAAGCTTTCCAGCAGCAGGTCGGTCACCACCATGCCGAGCTCGGTGGGAGTGAATCGGCCGCCGTCCTTCTTGACGTACTCGCGCTCCTGAATCGTCGAGATGATCGACGCGTAGGTGGACGGGCGTCCGACGCCGTCCGACTCGAGGCGCTTGACCAGCGTAGCTTCGTTGTAGCGCGGCGGCGGCTCGGTGAAATGCTGCTCCGGCCGGATAGCCTTGAAGCGCAGGCGCTCGCCTTCGGTCACCAACGGCAGACGATGCTTCATCTCCTCGTCTTCCTCGTCGATCTGGTCCTTGCCCTCCTGGTAGACCTTGAGGAAGCCTTCGAATTTCAGCACCGAGCCGGTGGCGCGGAAGAGATAATCGTCGCCATTCTTGCCTTTGGCGCTCACGTCGATGGTGGTCTGGTCGTACAGCGCCGGCATCATCTGGCTGGCCACGAAGCGGTTCCAGATCAGCCGGTAGACCTTTCTTTCGTCTTCCTGCAAATATTTGTCCACCACATCCGGCGCGTAGGCCATGGAAGTGGGACGAACAGCCTCATGGGCGTCCTGCGCGCCCTTCTTGGATTTGTAGAATATCGGCGAATCCGGCAGGAACTCGCGGCCGTAGCGCTCGCCGATGAAATCGCGCACGTCTTTGACGGCGTCGTCGGAAACGCGCGTGGAATCCGTGCGCATGTATGTGATGAGGCCGACGGTGTCTTTGCCGACTTCCACGCCCTCGTACAGCCGCTGCGCCAGCATCATGGTGCGCTTCACGCTGAAGCGCAGCTTGCGCGACGATTCCTGCTGCAAGGTGGAAGTGATGAGCGGCGCCACCGGGAAGCGGCGCTTCTCGCGCGTGGAAACCGACTGCACCGTGTACGCGGCGTCTTCGAGCGACGACACCACGCCGTTGGCGGCTTCGGTGGAACCGATTTCGGCGGTCTGGCCGTTGATGCGCGCCAGGCGAGCCGTCAGCCCAGGCGGCTTCTTCGCCGCCAGGTCCGCATCGATGGTCCAATATTCCTTGGCGATGAACGCGCGGATTTCGCGCTCGCGCTCCACGATCACCCGCAGCGCCACCGTCTGCACGCGGCCGGCGGAGAGGCCGCGCCGCACTTTGTCCCACAGCAGCGGTGAAATCTTGTAGCCCACCAGCCGGTCCAGCACGCGGCGCGCCTGCTGCGCATCCACCAGGTTCACGTCCACCTGGCCCGGCTTTTCGAATGCCTTGGCGACCGCCTTCTTGGTGATCTCGTTGAACATCACGCGGTAAATCCGCGGCCCGTTCTTTTTTTCCGAGAGCTCTTCCTGCAGGTGGAAGCAGATGGCTTCGCCTTCGCGGTCCGGGTCGGCCGCCAGATACACATCCTGCACTTTCCGGGCGGCTTGTTTCAGCTCGGCGACCAGCTTTTTCTTGCCTTCGATGACTTCGTAGCGCGGCTCGAAACCGTGCTCGACGTCCACTGCCAGATCCCGCTTGGGTAAGTCCTTAATATGACCGAGCGAAGCCTTGACGATAAAGTCCTTGCCCAGGTATTTGTTGATGGTTTTCGCCTTGGCGGGCGATTCCACGATTACCAGAGCTTTTGCCATATTATGCCGTTTCTTCAAGAAAACAGTCTAATCCCGCGCTCGAAAAAATGAATTTGCCGGAAACCCAGACTGTGCTACCACACTTTAACAAAGTTTTTGCCGGGAAGTTGCCTGACCAGGCCCATCATCTCCAGTTCGAACAGCGCTGCCAGGAGCTCGGAGGTCGAAGTATCGTCCACTTTCGCCAGCAGATCGTCCAAGTGCGTGGCAGCATCTACCTGGAGGGCTTCGAGCGTGCGGAGGGCAACCGGGCCCAGGTCGGGACCGGGTTCATTCGGATTAGATGCTTCAGGCGCCGCGGGGGTTTCGCCGCCCTCCGACAGGATGCGTTTGCGGCCTCTATCGATTAGATGCCGGCGGGATTCGGCGGGCAGTTGGGAAACCACGTCATTCCAGTCCTGCACCAGGCGCGCGCCCTGCTTAATCAACAGGTTTGGGCACCAGCTCAGCTTCGAAGTGATGTTGCCGGGAACCGCAAAAACCTCGCGGCCCTGATCCATCGCGAGCCTGGCCGTGATGGCCGAGCCGCTATACTGCGCCCCTTCCACCACCAGCACTCCCAGGCTGATGCCGCTGATGACGCGGTTGCGGATGGGGAAGTTCTGTGGGAACGCGGTAGTTCCCATGGGGAATTCGGAAACGATCAACCCCTTGCGCGCCAGATCCGCCATCAGGCCGCGATTCTCCGACGGGTACACCACGTCCACCCCGCAGCCGAGCACGGCGATGGTGTCGCCGCCCGCCGCCAGCGCGCCCTTGTGCGCCGCCGTATCGATGCCGCGCGCCGCGCCGCTTGCGATGGCGAGACCAGCGTGTGCCAGGTCCGAGGAGAGCCGCTCGGCCACCGCCAGACCGTACGGCGTCGCACGGCGGGTTCCCACCACGGCCAGCGAAAGCCCGCTCAGCAATTCCACCCTTCCGCGAGTGAAAAGCACGATGGGAGGGTCGAAGATTTCGCGCAGCGCCTGCGGATAGCGCGGATCGCCGATAGTGACGGCCACGGCGCCGGCCGCCGCCATCTTCTCCTGCTGCGCCACGCCGTCTTCAAACGTGCAGCCGCTCGATATCGACTGCGCCACCGCGCCGCTCACACCGGCGGCTTCGAGTTCCGTGCGCGAGGCGCGGAAAATGGCCGCGGGCGCCCGGAACCGGTCGAGCAGTTTGCCGGCGCCTCTGGCGCCCAGACCGGGAACCAGTTGCAATGCCAGCCAGTAGAGTTCTTCATCCCGGTCGATTATGGGAGGTGTCATGGAGGGCGCGCGTTTCCGACCACGACGATAACAGCCGTGCAGAGAGCCGCGCAAGTTGGGGATGCGCGAGGCAAAAATGGTGGCCTGTTGTATTCCGGAGAGATCCGCCTGGCGCCGCCAGCCCGGGCGAAAGACAGTTAAAGACACTAGCCCACGGCAAGTCGTGGACTTTGTGCGAATATTCCTGATACCGCTCCATGTGCCCGTCGACGAAAATGGCTTGTGGGGATAGCTTGTACGCATCGTCAGTGCAGCCCGACACGCGGGGTGTTGGAGGCGGACTGGAGGTGTTTAGCTCACCGCCTTCCTCCGAAACTTCTTGATGCCGAGCGCAATCATGCCGAGATCGATCGCGGCCAGCGCGGAGGCGGTGATCCACGTCGCGATGTGTGGCACACCCGGCGCCAGCACTCCGCGCAGGCCTTCGCTCGCGTAGACCACCGGGTTCAGCAGCACCGCGTATTGCAAGCCGGGGAACGCCTTGAGGAACGCCCACGGATAGTACACGCAGCCGAACATCAGCATCGGCGTCAGGATGATGCTGAACATCAGTCCGATTTGCGTCGCACCCACGCTGCACCCTAGCGCCAGCCCACCCGCGGCAGCCAGCAGCGCCACCAGCAGACAGAAGGTGGCGAACTCGAACGGATGCGCGAAGCTGATGTTGGTGCCCGAGCCCATGGTCAACCATGCAGCCGGGATCACCACCAGGCCGGCCACCAGCGCTTGGATCATGCCGGCGATGATTTTCTCCACCGCCAGCCAGCCGTTTTCAATCGGCGCCAGCAGCCGGTCTTCGATCTCGCGGCTGAATTGAAACTCGGTGATCAGCGGCATCGCCACCGCCTGCACGCCGGCGATCACCATGCTGATGGCGATGATGCCAGGCAGCAGCACGCTCTTGAATCCGGCCTGCATCATGCCGCCCGAAGTGAGGATGCGTCCGAAGACAAAGGTGAACAGCAGCGGCTGCAGCAGGTTCTGCACCAACACCATGACCAGGCTGCGGCGGGCGACGTGCCCGTCCCGCGACAGCAGGGCGTAAAATGTTTTCCAGTTCACTCGCGCAAGCTCCTTCCGGTGTGGTGCAGAAACAGGTTTTCGAGGCTCGGTTCCTGGATGTGAACATCGCGCAGTTCAACGCCGGCCGATTGCGCCGCGTTGACGATGGGGCCGATCAACGGGCCGCCGCGGTCGGCGTAAACGTCGGCCGCGGCCGCATCGGTTGAGTGCACCTCGGTCACGCCGGGCAGTTCGCGAAGGTGGCGCAGCAGTTCTTCGGGCGCGCGGTCGAAGCGCACCCGCAGCAGGTAGCCGCCGGGGATCGACGATTTCAGTTCGCCGGGCGTCCCCTGCGCGATGATCTTGCCGTGATCGATGATGGCCAGACGCTGGCACAGCTCGTCGGCTTCGTCCATGTAGTGCGTGGTCAGCACGATGGTCTTGCCCAGGCTGCCATAGCTGCGGATGATATCCCACAGCATCAGGCGCGTCTGCGGATCGAGGCCCGCCGAAGGCTCGTCGAGAAACAGCACTTCGGGATCGTGCATCATGGCGCGTGCGATGGAAAGGCGCTGCATCAGGCCGCCGGACAATTCGCGGACCATCTGGCCGGCGCGGTCGGTGAGCTTGAATTTCTCCAGTTGCTCGTCGGCGCGGCGGGCGCGCTCGCGGGCGCTCTGGCCAAAGTAAGCGCCGTGAAACAGCAGCACCTCGCGTGTGGTGAGGGCGAAATCCAAATTCGGCCGCTGCGGCACCACGCCGATCAGCCGCTTGGCCTTTACCTGCTGCTGCCAGACGTCGAACTCGCCGACGAAAGCGCGGCCGCTGGTGGGCTCGGTGCGTGTGGTCAGGATGCCGATGGTGGTGGACTTGCCCGCGCCGTTCGGCCCCAGCAGGCCGAAGATTTCGCCGGCGGGAATCTCCAGCGATACGCCATCGAGCGCCAGGATTTCGATCTTCTTTTTCTTCTCCTTCCGCCCGCCGGTAGAGCGGGTAGGTCCGAAGGAAAAACCGCGGCCGCCGGCCACGGAGGGCGGCGGCGAATTATAAACCTTGCGCAGATTCTCGATGCGAATCCCAATTCCCATGGATTTGTGTTTCCTTCGTCTGGCGGGGATACACCGGATCTACCGGATGGCAGTGCGGCCCCAGGGTCCGCCCATCCGGCCGGTTGTCTCCGTAAGATATATCAAACCGCATGGGGAACGCAACCGGCAGTCCGGTCTCATGCAATGCGGGCTTGAGGATGCGGACGCTTGGCGGTCCAATTCCCACGCGCGTCGGGGCCGCGACCGGGAAGGCGGAAAGGTCGCATGGACGCTCGGGATCAATGTATCCGCGCAAGCCGAAGCGAGTAGGCGCAGCAGCTTCACCGAGACTTGCGCGGCACTGAGGTATTGCTTGCCGGAATGCCTGCGTCTTGGCTAGCGCCGGAAGGCGCCGCGGCCGGCAAATCGCGAGTTGCCTTGCAGCCGCTCTTCAATGCGGAGGAACTGGTTGAACTTCGCTACGCGCTCGCTGCGGCAGCCCGAACCGGTCTTGATGTGGCCAGCGCCGGTGGCGACCGTCAGATCCGCGATGAAGGTGTCCTCGGTTTCGCCCGACCGGTGGGAGACGAAGCATCCGTAGGCATTGCGCGCCGCCAGTTCCATGGTGTCCAGCGTCTCGGTCACCGAGCCGATCTGATTCAGCTTGATGAGGACGGCGTTCGCGAGTCCCTTGTCGATTCCCTGCTGAAGGATTTTCGCATTGGTGCAGAAGAGATCGTCGCCCACCAGCTCGATCTTGTTTCCGAGAGCGACCGTCAGATTCCGCCAGCCCTCCCAGTCGTTTTCGCCCATGCCATCCTCGATGAGCACGATCGGGTATTGGCTGACCCAAGACTCCCAGATTTTGATGAGCTCGTCGGAAGTGATCGGCTTCTTGGTGGACTTGAAGAGCACGTACTTCCCGTCGTCCCACATTTCACTCGCGGCCGGGTCGAGGCAGATCGAGATATCGGTGGATGGTTTGTAGCCGGCTTTGGTGATCGCTTCCAGAATCAGCTCGACCGCTTCTTCGTTCGATTTCAGATCGGGCGCGAAACCGCCTTCATCGCCCACGGCGGTCGAGAGACCTTTGCCGTTGAGCACCTTCTTGAGCGCGTGGAAGGTCTCCATGCCCATGCGGATCGCCTCGGTAAACGATGGCGCGCTGTGTGGCGCGATCATGAACTCCTGGAAGTCGACGGTGTTGTCGGCGTGCTTGCCGCCGTTCAGCACGTTCATGCACGGCACGGGCAGCGTACACGCGTTGGCGCCGCCAAGGTAGCGGTACAAAGGCAGTGAGTGGGCGCTGGCCGCGGCGCGCGCGGTTGCCATGGACACGGCGAGAATTGCATTGGCTCCCAGCTTCGCCTTATTGGGGGTTCCATCGGCATCGATCATCGCCTGGTCGATGGCGCGCTGGCTGGTCGCATCGAGGCCAATCACGGCGTGTGCCAGTTCTTTGCGGACGTGGCCGGCGGCCTTGAGGACACCCTTGCCGCCGTACCGCTGCTTGTCGCCATCGCGCAGTTCGACGGCTTCCTTCTCTCCCGTGGATGCTCCCGAAGGAACCGCCGCAACGCCGATTGCGCCGCCATCCAGTACAACCTCGGCCTCAACCGTAGGATTCCCGCGGGAATCCAGGATTTCACGGCCCACAACGCTAACGATTTTGGTCATCTATGACTCCTTGTAACTTGCGAATGAGGAAACTCCCACCAGACGGCAGGAGCTATCGGAACCGGTTGCCCGGAACGGTCAGAGGTGACGCTCCATCACCCGGCGCTCTCGAAGTTCGACTATAACTCATGGCGTCTGCGCGGGCAACACGACAGGCTAAGCAATAGAGCCACCGATGAGAACATTCTTGGGCCACGGATGAACACCGATGAACACGGATAAACCAATTATTCTCAATCCGTGTTCATCGGTGTTGATCGGTGGCCATGGTGCTTCTGGTGTTTTTCAGCAACCTCTCAAGCATGCCCTACCAGCCGGACTTTTTGGGGAACTTCGCACGGCGGTTCGCGTATGCCTCATAGAGCGCCGGGCTGGCGGCGCCGGCGGGTCCGGCGCGGCCGTCCGCCCCTTTTGCGTTAAGGTTGAATGAGGGGCGGCGTCCTCATAGTGATAGGAAGGCGTTCACCGTCCGCATGACGGGCGGAACCGGCAGGCTGAATCGGGCATCATGCGAGCCTTGGCATCTTTCCGCGAAGCGGTGTTGGTCGCTGTGCGGAGCGTATTTTCGAGCAAACTGCGCAGTTTTCTCACGCTGCTGGGCGTGATACTCGCCACCACCACGTTGATCGTGGTGATGTCGATGGTGCACGGAATGGACGTGTACGTGGCCCAGCAGGTGTCCGACATGGGCACCGATGGCTTTCAGGTGCAGCGGATTCCGCTGTTGGGCGATTTCGATCCCAAGAAGCTGATCGAATTGGACCGGAGGAATCCCAAGCTGACCTGGGACGAGTATCGGTATCTGAAGAGCCAACTCACTCTGGTGCGGGAATTCGGCATGTCGGCGGACCAAAGCGTGAGCGTGCACTACCGCGGCCAGGTTATGGATGGAGTGGGGATGACGGGCGTGACTGCGAACATGGGCGTCATTTCGGATCTGGGGGTGGACACGGGCAGGTTCATCACGGAATTCGACGACCAGCGGCACACCAACGTCGCATTCATCGGCGAGGATGTGCGCCAGCGTTTTTTCCGCGACACGGACCCGATTGGCAAGACCATCGCGTTGGACGGCAAGCCGTTCGAGGTAATCGGGGTGTCGGAGAAAAAGGGCTCCGCGTTTGGCCGTTCGCAGGACAACTTCGTGATGATCCCGCTGGGAACGTTTTTCAAGATATTCGGCTCGCACCCGGAGGCGAGTTTCAGCGCGCTGGCGATCGATCACGAGCACCTGGAGGATGCGCAGGACGAAGTGAGAGTATTCCTGCGGGTGCACCGAAAACTGCATCCGAACCAGGAGGACGATTTCGGGCTCCTGTCCTCGTCGTCGCTGGTGGCGCTGTGGGACCGCATCACCAAGACGCTGGCCACCATGGCGGTGGGCATCGTTTCGGTGTTCATGGTGGTGGGTGGCGTAGTGATCATGAACATCATGCTGTCGGTGGTGACGGAGCGGACTTATGAGATCGGCATTCGCAAAGCCGTGGGCGCGCGCAAGGGCGACATCATGCGGCAGTTCCTGGTCGAATCGTCGCTGCTGTCGGCCACCGGCGGGTTGATGGGCGTGGTGCTGGCCTGGCTGGTGACGGTAGTGGTGCGGTCGGTGACGCCGATGCCGATGGTGGTGCCGCCTTCGGCGGTGGTGGTGGGAGTGGGAATATCGGCGTTAGTGGGCCTGTTCTTTGGCGTATATCCGGCGAGCCGCGCGGCCAGGTTGGATCCGATTCATGCGCTGAGGTGGGAGCGATGACGTTTTCCGAAATCCGCTCTTCGGCGTCGATGGCGTTGGCCACGGTGATGGAGCACAAGACCCGCAGCTTCCTGACCGTGCTCGGCGTCATCATCGGCACCGGCGCGGTGATCGCGGTCGGCTCGATCATCACCGGCGTCAACGACGTGATGACGGAACTGGTCAGCGCGATGGGGCCGGAGACGATTCTTTCCTTCCAGTTCAACCTGAGCTTCCGCGGCGCCATCACGCCGGAGGAATTGAAGCGCAAGCCCTTCACCTGGGAGCAGTCGCAGGAACTCGAGGAGCGTTGCCCATCGGTCAAGCACGTTTCGCCCTACCTTTTGACGCCGAACGTATTCGGGCCGGGCGGCTGGACCGACCACGTGAAATACCACGGCCGGGACCTGTACCAGATCACCTTCGCCGGGACCGAGGAGGGCTACGCCGCGGGCGAAAACCAGGTGATGGTGCGCGGCCGTTTTTTCACCGACGAGGAGAACCGGCGGCATCAGCCGGTGGTGGTGGTCGGAGAAAACGTGGACAAAGCGCTGTTTCAAGGCGACGACCCGATTGGCAAGTGGATCGAGGTGGACGGCCATCAGCTTCAGATCGTCGGTGTGATTGCGCAAAAGCTGAGTTTTCCCGGCCAGCCCGACCAGCGCATCCTGGTGCCCTTCTTCACCATGCGCAAAATGTACCCGACGGCCAATGAGATCATGTTCATCATCTTCGCCAGGAAGGGACTGGTGGATCGCGCGATGGATGAAACCGAGGTCGCGCTGCGCATGATGCGCAGGACGCCGCCCAACAAGCCCGACGATTTCTGGCTCTCCACCGGCAGCCAGATGCTGGCCGACTTCCACCGCATCACGTCGACGGTGGCGCTCCTGATGGTGGGGCTGAGCTCGATCGGCCTGCTGGTGGGCGGAATCGGCGTGATGAACATCATGCTGGTGTCGGTCACCGAGCGCACACGGGAGATCGGCATTCGCAAGGCGGTGGGCGCGAAACGCTCCGACATCGTGGTCCAGTTCCTCACCGAGGCGGTAGTGCTGACGGGACTGGGCGGCCTGGCGGGGATGACGCTGGGTTGGCTGATTTCGGTGATCTTCCGTCTCATCTTTCCCAGCCTGCCCACCTCGGTTCCGCTGTGGGCGGCCGCGCTGGGCGTGTGCGTGAGCGTGGGCGTGGGCCTCTTCTTCGGCACCTGGCCCGCACTGAAAGCCGCCCGCCTGGACCCCGTGGTGGCGCTGCAATACGAGTAGTTCGGGGCAGCGCTCCGCGCCATGCCCGATCGGGGCGGATACCGCGTTAGCTTAGCGCCGACTCGGTAAGCCCGGAGGGCGAAAGAGAATAGCCCAAGGCGTGAGCCTTGGGTCCGACGTGTCCCGGGCACAGCCCCGGAACGGGGCGTAAGAATCCCGCCGGTGAGAACGTCTTTCGCCCCGTTCCGGGGCTGCCCCACTTTTCATCGCGTTCCCAAGGCTCACGCCTTGGGCTATTCTCTTCCGCCCTCCGGGCTAAGAAATGACCCGCCGCAAAACGTATCGATCGATCCCGCCAAGATGGAGAGCCCGGCTGATCGGACCGTGTGCGAGCGCTTATGGGGCGCATCCCGCGACTTCGATTTTGCGAACCAGGCCAGCCGCTCCGGCTACAGCATCCCCCGCCAACATTGTGATAGCTTGCTTCACATGGGCGATCTTACGTTGTTGGTGTTGGCGAACCCAACCGAGCCGCAGTTGGCCATGCTGGAACAATTGCCGCCGGAAACCAGCATCGCGGTAGGCGAACAGGTGGAAGCCTTCGAACGGGCCGCGCCCGATGCGGAAGTCATCTTCAACTGGTCGGGCAGCCGGGAACTGCTGCGCGAGGTTTTTCGCATGTGCCCGCGCGTGCGCTGGGTTCACACGCGTTGGGCCGGCCTGGATGGGCTGCTGTTTCCGGAGCTCGAAGAAAGCGCGGCGGCGCTCACGAACGGCACGGGTGTGTTCAGCGAATCGCTGGGAGAGTTCGCGCTGGCCGGCATTTTGTTTTTCGCCAAGGACCTGGGCCGCATGATCCGCAACCAGGCTGCCGGAAGGTGGGAGCAGTTCGACGTTGACGAAATCTCCGGCCAGACCTTGGGCATCATCGGCTACGGCGATATCGGCCACCAGGTGGCATCGCGGGCGCGCGCGATGGGGATGCGCGTCGTCGCGGTGAAACGCCACGCGCTGCCGCCCGGCGGCACGGACGCTCACGCCGAGCGAATTTACACTCCGGAGCGCACGGAAGAAATGATCGCAATTTCGGATTATATTTTGGTGACGGCGCCCCTCACCACGGAAACGCGCGGGTTGGTCGGCGAGCGCGAGTTCGCCGCCATGAAACCAACCGCGGTCGTGATGAATCTCGGGCGCGGGCCTGTAATTGATGAAGCCGCCATGCTGCGCGCGCTCAGGGAACGCCGCATCCGTGGCGCGGTGCTGGATGTTTTCGATACCGAACCGCTGCCTCCGGACCACCCTTTCTACCGGATGGACAACGTGCTCGTTTCGCCGCACACGGCCGACCACACCGCGGATTGGCTGGAGCGCGCCATGCGGCTCTTCCTCGAGAATTTCGAGCGTTTCCGGAAAGGCGAGCCGCTAAATAATTTAATAGATAAGAAATTGGGTTACTAAGCGCGCCATGATAAAATAAGTCAGTCCCACCGATGGATTATCTCAAAGGGCTCAACGCGCAGCAGCGTGAGGCGGTGAGTTGCACGGAAGGGCCGCTGTTGATCCTCGCGGGGGCGGGAAGCGGCAAGACGCGGGTTATCACGCACCGCATCGCGCATATTATCGTCTCCCGGCACGTGCCGCCGTCCGCTATCCTGGCCGTCACTTTCACTAACAAAGCGGCCGGCGAGATGCGCGAGCGGGTTGTGGCGCTGCTGGCCGATACCCGGCTGGATAGCGAGCCGCGCGTATCCACGTTTCATTCCTTCTGCGTGCGGCTGCTGCGCAGCGACGGCGAACCGCTGGCGCGCATCCGGCCCGGCTTTACGCGGCGCTTCAGCATCTATGACGATGACGATCAGTTGGCGATCGTCAAATCGGCGTACCGTTCGCTGGGGCTGGTGGAGAAGGAATTCATGCAGTACCGCTCCGCGCTCGCGGCGATCAGCCATGCCAAGAACACGAGTCAAAGCGCGGCCGACCTGTACAAGCAGGCGGTGAACAAACAGACCGAGGCGTTGGCGGCGGTGTTCGAGGACTACGAAAAGACGCTGCGCAATTCCAACGCGCTCGATTTCGACGACCTGCTGCTGGAGGCGGTGCGTCTGCTGAAGCACGACGACTCGACACGCCAGGCCTGGAACCGGCGCCTGAGCTACATGCTGGTCGACGAGTACCAGGACACCAATCGGAGCCAGTACGAGCTGATGCGTTTGCTGACCGAAGAGCGGCGCAACGTGTGCGTGGTGGGCGACGAAGACCAGTCCATCTATAGCTGGCGCGGAGCCGATATCCGCAACATTCTCGATTTCGAGCGCGACTATCCCAACGCGCGGGTGATCCGGCTGGAGCAGAATTACCGCTCGACCAAGAACATCCTGGCGGCGGCTTCCAAGGTGGTGGAAAACAACAAGGAGCGCAAAGGCAAGAAGCTGTGGACGGATGCGGGGGCCGGCGATCTGTTGGGCTTGTACGCTGGTTTCGACGCGGAGAACGAGGCCTTGTTCGTGGCCGACACGATCGAAAAGCATCTGGTGGCCAACCCGGACGAACACGTCGCCGTCCTTTACCGCACCAATTTCCAGTCCCGGCAGCTTGAGGAAGCCCTGCGGCGTTACGGCCGCGCTTACAAAGTGGTCGGCGGTTTCAGCTTTTACCAGCGCGCGGAAATCCGCGACATGGTGGCGTACCTGCGGCTGGCGAGTTCCACGACCGATTCCACCAGCCTGCTGCGCATCGTCAACACTCCCGCGCGGGGGATTGGCCGGACCACGGTGGAACAGATTGAGCGCCACGCGCGCGAACAGGGGCTGAGCCTGTGGGACGCCATCCAGCACGTCGTGGACGACCGCGGACTTTCCACCCGTTCCCAATCCTCGCTGGTGCTGTTCCGCAACCTGATGCAGGATATTTCGCTGGTGGCCAGCGCGTCGCCGTTGCCGGAGGTGATCCGCTTCGTGCTGGAGCGCACCGGCTACCGAAAGATGCTGGAGCAGGAGCGGACACCGGATTCCGAAGCGCGCCTGGAGAACCTGGACGAACTCACCACGGCCGCCGCCGAAGCCGAGTCGCGCGGCGAATCGCTGTCCGATTTTCTGGATCACGCCGCCCTGGTGGCGGAAGCCGATACTTACGACGAGCATGCACCCGTCACGCTGATGACGCTGCACAACGCCAAGGGCCTGGAATTCCCGGTAGTGTTTCTGACCGGCATGGAGCAGGGCCTGTTTCCGCACAGCCGGTCGATGAATTCCGAACCGGCACTCGAAGAGGAGCGGCGGCTCTGCTACGTGGGAATGACGCGGGCGCGGCGGCGGCTGGTCCTGACCTGGGCCAAGTACCGGCGGCGCTACGGAGGCGGCGAGCAGGAGCGCTCCACTCCTTCCTGGTTCTTGAGCGAGATTCCCGAGGAACTGCTGGTGAATCTGGGACCGCAGGACGAGCCTGCCGAGATGGACCTCGCCAGCGAGCGCTTCGACATGCGACAGGCGCCGCGGCGCAGCACGTTTACCGGCAAGACGTTCAACTCAGTGTCCAATATCTCGCAGTTCTTCGAGCAGCGCGGTATCCCTTTCGGCACGCCCAGACCGCCGGCAACAACGGCAGTTCCGCCCCCGCCGCCGCGGCCGCCGGTGCCATTGAGGCCGGTTGCCGCCGCTCCTCCGCCGGTTCGCCGCGGGGCTCGCGCGGGGATGGTGGTCGAGCATCCCAAGTACGGCACCGGTACCGTGGTGCGCCGCGAAGGCGACGGCGATAATGCTAAGATCACAGTTAATTTCCCTCGCTACGGTTTAAAAAAACTGGTGGAAAAATACGCGGGATTGAAAAGGAACGGATGAATACCACGAAGGTTACCGACAAGCTGGAACGGAAGAAGATCAAGCGCGCGGCCCGCAAGAAAGCGGCTCCCAAGGCCAAGCGGGCGTCTGGCGTAGCGCGCGGCTCTCTCAAGAAGAAAATCCGCCGCCAGGTGCAGGGCCAGCGCAAGCGTTAGCGGGATTGCTCATCGGGCGGACGAGCGCGGGCGCGGAAAAGGCGCCGCAAGTCCGCCTAGGTCCGCCGCCCGGCAAGGCGGTTCGACCGAGAACACCGGTTCGTTCTACCGCCCAGGCCGGGAGATCCTCAAGTGAGCCTTTTTCGAACCAAGAGCATCGATGCGTTGATCGCGGCGTCGGAGGATCCGAGCCATCATTTGCGGCGCACGTTAGGCCCGTGGAGCCTGACCGCGCTCGGCATCGGGGCCGTGATCGGCTCCGGCATCTTCACCCTCACCGGCACCGCGGCTGCCGGCAAGGTGATCCCCATCAAGTCGATCCTCGAGGCGACGGTGATCGACCTGGCCCTCCACGGCTCGCACGCCGGATCGCAGTTGGGGCGTCCCGGCGCCGGCCCGGCCATCACGCTGTCGTTTCTCCTGGTGGCGGTCGCCTGCCTGTTCGCCGGCCTGTGCTACGCGGAGCTGGCGTCGATGATACCCATCGCCGGCAGCGCTTACACCTACGCCTACGCCATCCTGGGCGAAATCGTGGCGTGGATTATCGGCTGGGACCTGATCCTCGAGTACGCCGTCTCGAACATGTCGGTGGCGGTGGGGTTTTCCGCGTACCTGCAGGACTTGTTTCAGAATCTATTCGGCTTTCAGTTGCCGCAGCAGTGGGCCTTTCCGCCGTTTCCCGCGGCCGGCGGACCGGCCGGCTGGTTCAACGTTCCCGCCTTGCTGATCACCATGCTGGTGACCGTGGTGCTGGTGCGCGGCGTGCGCGAAAGCGCCGGGACCAACACAGTCATGGTGGCGATTAAAATAGCCGCCATTCTGATCTTCTGCGTGGGCGCGGCCGGCGCCATCAAGCCCGGCAACTGGCACCCGTTCGCGCCGCACGGTTTTTCCGGCATTCTCACCGGCGCGTCCATCGTCTTCTTCACCTACATCGGTTTCGATTCGGTCTCCACCGCGGCCGAGGAATGCCGGCGCCCGCAGCGCGATCTCCCCATCGGCATCATCGCCACGCTGATCATCTGCACCATTCTGTATGGGTCTGTTTCGCTGGTGCTGACCGGCATCGCCAATTACCAGACGCTCAATACCGATTCGCCGGTGGCGGACGCGCTGAAGGCGCTCGGCTATGACCGGCTGCGGCTGATCGTCACCGCCGGCGCTCTGATGGGCATGCTCTCTTCGCTTCTGGTGTATCAGTACGGGCAGGCCCGCATCTGGTTCGCGATGTCGCGCGACCGCCTGCTGCCGAGCCTGTTTTCGAGAATCCACAAGACGTTCCAAACGCCCCACATCAGCACCTGGATCGCCGGCTTTTTCGTCGGCATTCCAGCCGGCATCTGGGATATCGACACCTTCGCCGAGTTATCGAACATCGGTACGCTGTTCGCGTTCGTGCTGGTATCGCTGGGCGTGATCGTCCTGCGCAAGAAGCAGCCGGACAGGCCTCGCTCGTTCCGCGTGCCCTTCGTACCGTTGTTCCCCATCATTTCGATCGTCTGCTGCCTGGTGTTGATGATGGGCCTGCCGCTCAAAACCTGGCTGCGTTTCTTCGTCTGGCTGGCCATTGGTTTGGCAATCTACATCCCCTTCGGCCGCAAGCGCAGCACGCTGGCGGAGCAGTAAGGGCCCGGTAACGCCGGCGGTCTTGCCGCCGGTGCCTTTGGGTGCCTTTGAAAAGGGGACATCCATAAACAGACGAAACAGACGCATTTTCAGGAGCAGGTAGAGGCATTTGCGATCAAAAGGAGATGCGTCAAAAGAAAATGCGTCTGTCCCCTGGCGCGTTACCGCTCGGGAGGATGGATCAAGGGGATCCGCTCCCGGCGGCCGCGGCGGTAAACCCGGAAGTCGCTCAGGTCCGTCGTAATCACCGGGTACCGCGGGTGCAATTCGCTCAGACCAATCAGGCAAAGGTCCGCCAGATCCGGCTTGCGATCCGCATAGCGCGCCGCCAACTCCGACAGCCGCGAAATGTGCTCGCTCAACACGAATGCGGACCGCACCAGGCCGTCGTGCAAGAACGCCAGAACCAGCGCGCTGCTACCGAGGTGAAACGCAGTCTCCGCCAGCACCGCTTCGCAGGTCAATAGGGGTTCGGTTACGCGCTCGGCAATCGCGACCGCCCACTCGTGATGGTAATCTCTGCGGTTCCCGAACGCGACCAGAAAACCACTGTCCGCGATGGCCTTCATTTACGGGAGAAGCCCTTGCGCATCGAGAGGCCAACTGGGCCGTCGATTGCACCGGCCAGGCGGAGAAACGGACGACTCGCCGAGCCCCGGGCTTTCTCGAGTTCGTCTCGAACGATGCGGCCCTTGGGCAAACCCGCTTGGCGCGCGGCAAGCTCCAGCCACTTCGCAAGATCTTCCGGCAGCCGGACGGTGATTGTATTACTCATCTGCTCAAAGTGTAACACACAGCATTTCGGTAGCGCCGGCGGTCTTGCCGCCGGTGTCTTTGTCTTGGGTTATTCCTCACGATCGAGAAAAACACCGGCGGCAAAAGACCGCCGGCGTTACCCGGGTCCCTCCCGCCGAAGTATTCCGCGCTCTTGCATCTCAATCAGCAGGCCGGCGGATTCTCCGGCGCCGCCTGGGAACTCGAGGAAGCGATCCGGGCCGGCGATCTCGCGAAGTTGCGCGGGCACGGGGCTATCGGCGGCGGCGGCGCAGAGCACGATCAGGCCGGCATCCAAGGCAGTTTCCACCAGGCGTGGCAGCAGGTCGCCTTCGCGGGCGGCTTCGAGCACCAGCACCATGGCGCCCGAATCGAACAGGGCTCGTTCCAGGCGGCCGGCCGCCTCGGCGCCTTGCGTCACCCACACGGCGGCAGCCGTGTGGCCGGTGCGCGCGTGGCGTTCGGCCGGGGTGACGCGGCCGGCCGCCAGCATTGCCGGTTGATTGCTTTCGTGAGCCGGACGGCCGGTGATCATGCCCGCCGCGACGGTCTCGTTCGAGAGCGGGTCGATGACGATGAATGCGCCGGTGGCCCGGTTACGGCGGTAGGGATCGACAAACAACGGCTTGCGCGTCTCGATCACGGCCGCGCCGATATCGTTGAGGCAAAGTTCGGTAGCCGGCTGTTTTTCCAGCGTATTGACGTCCACGCGGTAGCGCAGGGTGCGCACGCGCGCGGCGACTTCCTGGGTGGTGTGTTTGACCAGGTATTCGCGGCGAGGATCGAGCGGCGCCTGGCTCATCCACACCAGTCGCGCATCCAGCTTGCGCGTGACCTGCGGCGCGTGCGAGGGATGCACCAGCATGTCGCCGCGGCTGATATCCAGCTCATCCTCCAGGCACACCGTCACCGAAAGCGGCGCGAACGCTTTGGGCAAATCCCCGTCGAAAGTGCTGATCGATTTGATGCGCGAGGTGCGCCCGGACGGCAACACCATCACGGGATCGCCGGGCGTCAGAATTCCCGACGCTACCTGGCCCGCGTAGCCACGAAAATTCTGATCCGGACGGATGACGCACTGCACCGGAAAGCGCATTTCCATCAGGTTGCGGTCGCTGGCGATGTGGACGTTCTCGAGGTGATGGAGCAGGCTCTCGCCCTGGAACCACGGCATGTGGCGGCTTTTCTGCACCACGTTGTCGCCCAGCAGGGCGCTGATGGGGATGAAGTGCAGATCGCAGGCGGGTAACTGCGCGGCGAAGCGCGTGAATTCCTCCTCGATCGCCTCGAACACTCGCTGCCGCCAGTCCACCAGGTCCATCTTGTTGACCGCTACCACGATGTGCGGCGTCCCTAGCAACGACGCGATGAATGCGTGGCGGCGGGTTTGCGCCAGCACCCCGTGCCGCGCATCCACCAGCACGATGGCCAGGTTGGCGGTGGAGGCGCCGGTGGCCATGTTGCGCGTATACTGCTCATGGCCCGGCGTATCGGCGATGATGAACTTGCGCTTGGGCGTGGCGAAATAGCGGTAGGCCACGTCGATGGTGATGCCCTGCTCGCGTTCGGCGCGCAGCCCGTCGGTGAGCAGCGCGAAATCCACCGTGCCGGCGGCCTGACTGGAGCGCGGCCTCCGCACCGAAGCCAGTTGATCTTCGTAAACGCCCTTGGAATCGTAGAGCAGCCTGCCGATCAGCGTGCTCTTGCCGTCGTCCACGCTGCCGGCGGTGGAAAAGCGCAGCAGCTCTTTTTCCTCGTCGCGGCGCAGAAAGGTCTCGAACTCCTCCGCGCGCGCGGCTTTCCGCGGCTTCCCGCTAGCCGCCGCGGAAGCATCCGTTTTCGCTGCAGAGGAAACCGGCGTGCGCAGCGCGCCCGCTGCGTCCGGCTGTCCCGCCAGCGGCCCCACCCCCATTAAAAGTAACCTTCCCGCTTCTTGATTTCCATCGAGCCTTCCTGGTCGTGGTCGATCACGCGGTTCTCCCGCTCCGACCGCCGGAACAGCATCATCTCCTGAATGATCTTGGGCACCGTATCGGCGTTCGAGCGAATGGCGCCGGTGCAATAGGTGCAGCCGAGCGAGCGCATGCGGCACATCACCATCTGCGGGTGTTCGCCGGGCAGCAGCGGCATGTCGTGCTCCACCGGAATCAAGGTTTCGCCGCGCACCGCCATGGGCCGTTTCTTGGCGAAATACAGGGGCACGATGGGAATCTTCTCGAGGTCGATATACTCCCACACATCCAGCTCGGTCCAGTTGGAAAGCGGAAACACGCGGATGCTCTCGCCTTTGTCGACGTGGCTGTTGAACAGGTTCCACAGCTCGGGGCGCTGGTTCTTGGGATCCCACTGGCCGAAAGTGTCGCGGAAGGAATACACGCGTTCCTTGGCGCGGGATTTTTCCTCGTCGCGGCGCGCGCCGCCAAAAGCCGCGTCATAACCGCCGGCGGCCAGCGCATCCAGCAGGGCGCGCGTCTTCAATTGCCCGCAGCACTTCTGCGTCCCCAGCTTGAAGGGGCTGGCGCCATCGTCGATAGCCTGCCGATTGGTGTGCACGATCAACTGCGCGCCGATGGAGGCGCAGAAGCGATCGCGAAACTCAATCATCTCGCCGAATTTGTAAGTGGTGTCGATGTGCAGCAGCGGAAACGGAATCTTGCCGGGATAAAATGCCTTTTGCGCCAGACGCACCATCACCGAAGAGTCCTTGCCAATGGAATACAGCATTACCGGCTTCTGAAACTCGGCGGCCACCTCGCGCAGGATGTGAATACTCTCGGCTTCGAGCGCCCGCAGATGAGTCAGAAAGAAGTCGGTGCTCATGAGTCCGTCCAATCCTGGATGTCGGTAAATAGACTCATCCTGCCCCAAGAAATCATAGATTTAACATTCATCCGCTTCCCGATAGGTTTGCAGCGCTTTCTCTAATTATAAACAAGAGTAGCGGCGAAAAGGGCCGCCCGGCGCCAGCCCGAAAAGCGCAAGACACTAGCCCACGGCGCAAGCCGTGCGGTATCTGGCTGCTGCCTGCCAGCCCCGGAACGGGGCGGAAGACTGTTGGCGAGA
>Ga0181519_10001071_pt1 | contig 24076 bp, 16 predicted proteins | sample PEATcosm2014_Bin_26_FD_121102 | JGI IMG/M metagenome (GOLD analysis project Ga0181519, IMG submission 121102) | Peatland microbial communities from MTU Mesocosm Facility, Houghton, MI, USA - PEATcosm2014_Bin02_10_metaG | ecosystem: Environmental > Terrestrial > Soil > Wetlands > Peat | place...
GAGCACGTGGGGCTGCCATGGGACGCGCGCTGCCTCGAGTTCCACCGGGCCGAGCGGCCGGTGCTGACCGCGAGCAACTGGCAGGTCCGCCAGGCGATCGGCAAGGGCTCGGTCGGCCGCTGGCGCCGCTACCAGCAGTTCCTCGGGCCGCTGCGCGGGCTCGAGTCCTGAGCCCGGCCGTGGTTCAGGCCGCGGCCTCGAGCTGCGCGAGCACTTCCCTCACCGCATCGACCGCGCCGCCGATGCCGCGCTCGCCGAGCTGGCCCATGCAGCCGACGCGGAAGGTCTCGAGCGTCGTGAGCTTGCCGGGATAGAGGATGTAGCCGCGTGCCTTGACGGCGTCGTAGAAGCTCTTGAACTGGTAGCGCGGCGTGCGCGGTGCGTGGAAGGTGACGATGATCGGCGCCTGGATCGCGGCCGGCAGGAAGCTCGACAGCCCGAGCCCCTGCATGCCGGCGATCAGCGTGCGGCAATTGTCGGCATAGCGCGCGCCGCGCGCGGCGCGGCCGCCCTCCTCGAGGAACTGCTCGATGGCACTGTCGAACGCGGCAACCACGTGGGTCGGCGGCGTGAAGCGCCACTGGGTGGTCTTCTTCATGTAGACCCACTGGTCGTAGAGGTCCATCGCGAGCGAGTGGCTGTTGCCCTCGGCGCGCTCGAGGGCGCTCCTGCGTGCGATCACGAAGCCCATGCCGGGCGGTCCTTCCAGGCACTTGCCCGACGCCGCGATGACGGCATCGAAGGGCATGCGGCGGGCGTCTATCTCGAGGGCGCCGAAGGAACTCATCGCGTCGACGATGAGGCTGCGGCCGTGGCGCGCGACGACCGCGGCGATCGCCTCGAGCGGATTCAGGATCCCCGCGCTCGTCTCGCAGTGGACGAGCGCGACGTGGCTGATCGCCGGGTTCGCGAGCAGCGCGCGCTCGACGTCCTCGACGCGCACCGCGGCGTCCTCGGCATAGTCGATGGTCGTGACCGCCCGGCCGAGCACGCGGCAGATGCGCGCGATGCGCTGGCAGTAGGCGCCGTTCTGCGGTACGAGCACGTGGCCGGCACGCGGCACGAGCGTGCCGATCGCCGCCTCCACCGAGAAGGTCCCGCTGCCCTGCAGCGGCACGCACTCGTGGGTATCGGCGGCCTCCACGATCGCGAGCAGGCGCTCGCGGATCCGCGTCGTGATCTGGTTGAAGTCCGAGTCCCACGAGCCCCAGTCGCGGAGCATGCAGCGCTTGGTCGTCATCGAGATCGACAGCGGGCCGGGCGTGAGGAGATAGGGCGTGTTCATGCGGATCCTCGGGGGGTGCGCTTGCACGGGGCCACGTTGCCACCTGCGAGCCCGACGGCACGGCCGCGTCGCCGGGGGACCCTGAGGCCGCCGGCACGCAGTCCGGCTGCCGTGCAGGGCTTGAGCCGGGTGACGGGGACTAGTGTAAGCTAGCGCCTGCAAAGTGTCATCTGTTGACAATTTGGCCTGCCGGCGGCCAGTCGATCGCGAACGGGAGTCCGATGAACGCACCTACCCCACTTGAGATCCTGCAGGCGAATTCCCTGCCATCCGTGGTGCAGGCGGAGATCGAGCAGATGATCCTGCGTGGTGAGCTTGCCGCCGGGCAGCGGATCAATGAAGCCGTGCTCGCGAGCCGCTTCGGCACGAGCCGCGGTCCCGTGCGCGAGGCGCTGCGTGCGCTCGAGGAGTGCGGGCTCGTGCGCGCGGAGCGGAACCGCGGCGTGTTCGTGCGCGAGGTGTCGATCACCGAGGCGGACGAGGTGTACGACCTCAGGGAGGCGCTCGATGAGTTCATCGGGCGGCGCCTCGCCGAGCGGATCAACGCCGAGCAGCTGGCGGAACTCCGCCGCCTGCTCGCCGAGATGGACCGCGCGACTGCCGGCCAGGACCTCGGGCGCTACTACCGCCTGAACCTCGAGTTTCACGACACGCTGGTCGACTACGTCGGCAACCGCCATCTGTCCGCGACCTACCGCCGGCTGACGAAGGAGCTGCTCCTCTATCGCCTGCACGGCCTGCAGGAAGGCGGCGGCTTCGCGGTCTCGAACGCGGAACACCGGGCCGTCGTCGAGGCGATTGCCTCGCGTGACCCCGACCGCGCGGGACGCGTGCTGCGCGAACACGCGGCAGACAGCCGCGCGCGGATGCACAAGGCAGCGGCGAGCGGTGCCACCCGCGCGGGCAAGCGCTGAGCCAGCGCCCCCCCACCGCCAGGATTCCTGAGAGTGTCAACTGTCGACAAAATGATCCGATCGGCGTCTAATGATCGCCCGTGTCGAGGCGCGCAGCGCCCGGCGTCCACCTGCCCGCGGTGAGGTTGCGATGAGCGAAATCCAGGTCAATGGTCGGAGCTACCGGTTGCCGAGGGGGCCGGTGGTCGTCGTGTGCGTGGACGGCTGCGAGCCGGATTACATCGCCCAGGCCGTGTCCCACGGCCACATGCCGTGGATGAGGAAGGTCCTCGCCAACGGCGCCTCGGTGATCGCCGACTGCGTCGTCCCCTCCTTCACGAACCCCAACAACCTGTCGATCGTCACCGGTGCGCCGCCCGCGGTGCACGGGATCTGCGGCAACTACCTCTACGACGCCGCGACCGACTCCGAAGTCATGATGAACGACCCGAAGTGGCTGCGCGCGCCGACGCTGCTCGCGAAACTCGCGGAAGCGGGCTGCGCCGTGGCGGTGGTGACCGCGAAGGACAAGCTCCGCAAGCTCCTCGGCCATGGCCTCAAGGGCATCTGCTTCTCGTCGGAGCAGTCCGACCAGGCGACGCTCGCCGAGCACGGCATCGACAAGGTGGTGGAACTCGTGGGCATGCCGGTGCCCGACGTCTACAGCGCGCGGCTGTCCGAGTTCGTGTTCGCGGCGGGCGTGCGCCTCATGGAGACGCGGCGCATCGACGCCATGTACCTGTCGACCACCGATTACGTGCAGCACAAGCACGCCCCCGGCACGACCGAGGCCGACGCCTTCTACCGGATGATGGACGGCTACCTCGCGAAGCTCGACGCGCTCGGCTGTGCGATCGCCGTCACCGCCGACCACGGCATGAATGCCAAGACGCGGCTGGATGCGAGCCCGGACGTGATCTACCTGCAGGACCTGCTCGATGGCTGGCTCGGCGCCGGCCGCGCGCGCGTGGTGCTGCCGATCACGGACCCCTACGTCGTGCACCACGGCGCGCTCGGCTCCTACGCGGTCGTGCACCTGCCCGCGGGCGCCGACGTCGCGGACGTCGCCGCGCGGCTCGCGAGCCGGCGCGGCATCGAGTCGGTGCTGACGCGTGCCGACGCCGCGGCGCGCTTCGAGCTGCCGGCCGACCGTCTCGGCGATCTCGTCGTGACCTCGATCCACTCGGTGGTGCTCGGCAGCGCCGCATCGCGCCACGACCTGACCGGCCTCGATGCGCCGCTCCGCTCCCATGGCGGCGTCTCCGAGCAGCGCGTGCCGCTCATCATGAACCGGCGCATCACCAACCTCGACGGCAATCGCCGCTGGCGCAACTTCGACGCATTCGACTGGGTGCTCAACCGTGCCGAATAACCCCGTCCACTACCGGACGCTGCGCATCGGCAGCGAGCGCGTCGCGACGCGACGCCACGCCGAGGTCGGCAACCCGTACACCAACGCCATCGCCGGCAGCGTGCCGATGGCGACGCTCGAGGACGTGCGCCGCGCCTACGAGGTGGCACGCGCGTTCCGCTCGCCGCTGTCGCGCTACCAGCGCTACCAGATCTGCTACCGCGCGGCCGAGCTGATCCGGGCGCGCACCGCGGAAATCTCCGACCTCATCACGGCGGAGAGCGGCCTCAGCAAGAAGGACTCCGTCTACGAGGTGGGTCGGGCCTGCGACGTGTTCCTGTTCGCCGGCAACGCAGCGCTGCAGGACGACGGCCAGATCTTCTCCTGCGACCTGACGGCGCACGGCAAGCGCCGCAAGGTGTACACGCTGCGCGAGCCGCTGCAGGGCGTGATCACGGCGATCACGCCGTTCAACCACCCCCTCAACCAGGTGGCCCACAAGATCGCGCCGTCGATCGCGACCAACAACCGCATGGTGCTGAAGCCCTCGGAGAAGACGCCGCTCACGGCGCTGCTGCTCGCGGACCTCCTGGTCGAGGCGGGTCTGCCGCCGGAGATGTTCTGCGTGCTGACGGGCGATCCACGCGAGATTGCCGACGAGATGCTGACGCACGCGGCGGTCGACCTCGTGACCTTCACCGGTGGCGTGCCGATCGGCAAGCACATCGCCGCGACGGCCGTGTACAAGCGCCAGGTGCTGGAGCTCGGCGGCAACGACCCGCTGATCGTGATGGAGGACGCCGACGTCGAGGAGGCGGCGACGCTCGCGGTCGCGGGCTCCTACAAGAACTCGGGGCAGCGCTGCACCGCGGTCAAGCGCATGCTGGTGCACAGCGCCGTCGCCGACCGCTTCGTCGAGCTCCTGGTCGAGAAGAGCCGCGCGATCATCTGCGGCGATCCGATGGACCCGCGCACCGACATGGGCACGGTGATCGACGAGGCCGCGGCGCGTGGCTTCGAGGCGAAGGTCAACGACGCGATCGGCCGCGGCGCGCAGCTGCTCTACGGCAACTTCCGCGAGGGTGCGCTCTACTCGCCGACCGTGCTCGACCGCGTGACCGCCGACATGCCGGTGGTGAAGACCGAGACCTTCGGCCCGGTGTCGCCGGTGATCCGCTTCGCCTCGATCGACGAGGCGATCCAGCTGTCGAATTCGACGGCCTTCGGGCTCTCGTCCGCCGTCTGCACCAACCGGCTCGACTACATCACGCGCTTCGTCTCCGAGCTCAACGTCGGCAGCGTCAACGTGCGCGAGGTGCCGGGCTACCGCCTCGAGCTGACGCCCTTCGGCGGCATCAAGGACTCGGGGATCGGCATCAAGGAAGGCGTGCAGGAAGCGATGAAGAGCTTCACCAACACGAAGACCTACTCGCTCCCCTGGTAGGTGCCGCCGGCCCAGGCGGCGCGCTGGCCGCGCACGCGGCGCGCAAATCGTCCATGATGGCGGTGGACAGCCGCCGTCGGCGGCCGTCACACGGAGACGGTTTCATGACGCGCGCAAGCGGACCCGCGAGCTGACATGTCACGCACCCCGCCAGCCTGGCTCCGGAGCGCCTCGCCGCTCGCGTTCACCGCCTTCGCCTCGCTCGCGGGCTTCGCGACCTACTTCTCGATGTACGCGTTCCGCAAGCCCTTCGCCGGCGCGAGCTACGGCACCCCGGACGGCTGGCACTTCGGGCTCGACTTCAAGATCGCGCTCGTGCTCGCGCAGGCGATCGGCTACGCCACCTCGAAGTTCATCGGCATCAAGGTGATCGGCGGCATGCCGGCCGCCTACCGGGCGCAGTCGATCCTCGCCCTCATCGCCGGCGGCTGGCTGGCGCTCGTCCTGTTCGCGGTCGGCCCGCCGCTCGTCAAGGTGCTGGCGCTGTTCGGCAATGGCCTGTGCCTCGGCATGATCTGGGGCCTCGTGATCGGCTACATGGAAGGGCGCCGGGTGACCGAGATCCTGGGTGCGGTGCTGTGCGCGAGCTTCATCGTCTCCTCGGGCGCGGTGAAGTCGGTCGGCCTGCTCCTCATGCAGTATGCCCACGTGCCCGTGTACTGGATGCCGGCGGCGACCGGTCTCGTGTTCGTGCCGGTGCTGCTGCTCGCGGTGTGGGGGCTCGTGCTGCTGCCGCCGCCGACGCCCGCGGACGAGGCGGCGCGCGTGCGCCGGGCGCCGATGACGACCGCCGAGGAACGCGCATTCCTGGCCGAGTTCGCGCTCGGCATCACGCTGCTCGTCATCACCTACGTGTTCGCGACTGCGCTCCGCGACTTTCGCGACAACTTCGGCGCGGAGCTGTGGCGCGCGCTCGGCTACCGCAACCCGGCCACGGTGTTCACCTCGGCGGAGCTGCCGGTCGCGGCGGTCGCGCTCGTAGCGATGGGCGTCGTCGTCAAGGTCCGGAGCAACGTCCGGGCGCTCGCGGTGATCCACGGCATCATCCTCGGCGGCCTCGTGCTGATCGGTGCGTCGACGCTCGCCTTCGACGCGCGCCTGATCGGTCCGCTGCCGTGGATGATCGCGAGCGGCGCGGGCCTCTACGTCGTGTACACGCCCTACAACGCGATGCTGTTCGACCGGCTGGTCGCGGTCAGCGGCCGGGTCGCGACCGCGGGCTTCCTCATCTACGTGGCCGATGCCGCCGGCTACGCCGGCAGCTGCGCGCTGCTCCTGTGGCGCAACTTCGGACTCGTCGAGGTGGAGTGGCTGACCGTGTTCCGCTATGCGCTCTATACGACCTCGGTCGTCGGCCTCGTGCTGGTCGGCTGGTCGCTCGCCTATTTCAACCGGCGCGCGCGCGCGGCCTAGGCGCCGGCTGCGGCCGGCGCGAGTGCGCCGCGGTCCGGAACCTTCGCCAGCTCGATGCCGTGGCCGTGCGGCCCGCGCTCGCGCCTGAGCAGCAGCACGACGCAGCTCAGCGCCGTCAGGCTGAGAAGCCCGAAGAACCACAGCATGACGCCGTAGCCGGACGGGTTGGCGGGCCCGGCGTGCGCCTCGTCCGCGAGCCAGCCGGCGATGCGGTTCGAGCCCCACAGCCCGACGTTCTGCAGCAGCGTGATGAGGCCGAGCGCCGTCCCGAGGCGGCGCGGCTCGACGATCAGCGTGGTCGTCGGCCAGATGATGGCCGGGACCAGCGCGAAGCTGACACCCATCAGCAGCGTCGAGATCCACGGCGCGAGGCTCGTGAGCCCGAGCACCGCGAAGGTGACCGGCAGCAGCAGCGTGCCGACCGTGAGGAGGAGCGCGCGGTGCCCGATGCGGTCGGCGAGCAGCCCGAACAGCGGCGTCGCCACCACGGCCATCGCAAACACCCCGGCATTCACGTTGCCCGCCTGCTGCAGCGTCAGGCCCTTGGCGTGCTGCAGGTACTCGATCGCGAAGGTCTGGCGGAACGGGAAGAACACCGCCGCGTACAGCACGTGCAGGCCGAGGATGTACCAGTACGAGCGATCGAAGCTCAGCAGGTCCGACCAGCTCATCGGCACGTGCGCCGGTGCCGGCGCGACGGCGCTGCGGCGCGCGTCGAGGACGCGGAGCGCCAGCGCCGCCACGAGCCCGCCGCCCATGATGCCGACGCCGAGCCACAAGGGCGCCTGCCAGCCGGACTCGTAGAGCGGCCGCGCCCAGGTGGGCGAGACGTCGAGCGAGAAGGAACCGACGCGCGCGAGGCTGAGGAACACCGAGGTCGCGAGCGCGATGCGGCTGCGGGTGAACCAGGTCGCGAGCCCGGCGATCAGCGAGATGAAGATCGAGCCCTCGCTGATGCCGTAGACGAAGCGCCCGGCCCACATCAGCGAGTACGGCGTCCCGACCGCCGTCATGGCCGCGCCGACGAAGCCGATCAGCGCCGCCCAGAGCGTGATGCGGGCCGGCCCGAAGCGGTCGATCAGAAGCCCCGTGATGATCGCGAGCGGGATGTTGGGGAGGCTGATCACGGCGGTCAGATCGCCGATCTGCGACTGCGTGAAGTGCCGCTGGCGCAGCAGCAGGTCCGCAATCGGCCCGATGGCGTCCGACTCGTAGTAGCTCGCGAAGATCGTCAGCGCCGAGAGTGCGAGCGCCCACCACCGGAGCGGTGAGGTCGCTGCGCGCTCCCGGGCCGCGGCCGGCGCGGCGCCGGCCGTCACCGGAACCGCGCGCCCTGGCGCGCGAGCTCGGCGTGCACCGCGGCCATGTCGAGCCGGTCGAAGGCTTCGTCGCGGCGGACCGAGACGGCGGCCGCGACGCCCGCGCCCTGCCCGCTCACCGCGCAGCACATCATGTTGCGGGCCGAGGCGTGCGAGATGTTGTCGCCGCCGATCGAGCGCCCCGCCACCAGCAGGTTGCCGACGCCGCGCGGCACCAGTGCCCGGTACGGCACGTGCCAGTAGCGGCCGGTGGTCGGCAGGATCAGGACGCCGTAGCCGTCGATGAACTCGGGAAAGATGCCGATCGCGTCGTCGAAGCGTGCCTCGCCGCGCACGTCGCTGCCGGTCAGGTTGTAGAGCGCATCGATCTTGCGGGTGTCGCGGATGCCGAGCGTCATGCCGAAGTTCCTGAGCTTCGCGTCCTCGCAGCCCGGCATGAACTTCTTGAGCGCCTCGAGCGCGTAGATGGCCTCGCGCCGTCCGCGCATCTCGCCGATCGTGAGGTCAGCCGGGTTGGTGCCGTCGATCTCGGGGACGTGCACGAGGTTGAGGTAGGTGAGGTCGCCCTGGTCGGTGACCGTGCCCCAGGTGCCGGCGATGGTCTTGAGCGACGCCGGGATGAGCCCGGCCTCGAGCGCCTTCTGGAACGGCTTCCTGAGGAACGGCGAGAACAGCGCGTCCTCCTTGCCGGTCGTCTCGTAGTCCCACTCGCCGTTGCCGGACCAGTCGGCGTAGGTCTGCGGATCGGCCTTGACCGCGTCGATGAAGCGCCGCTTGTTGACGCCCGACATCGAGAACATCACCGACACCGCCATCATCTTTTCCTTCGGGTTCATGCGGAACGGCGCGCCGGCCCGCGCCGCGATGTCGGCATCCCCGGTGGCATCAATCACGCGCTTGGCGAGAATGGCCTCGCGTCCGGCCTTGCTCTCGGTGACGACGCCGATCACGGCGCCGGCATGCGTCAGCGGCGCGACGCCGAGCCGGTGCAGCAGCGGCGTGACGCCGGCCTCCTCGACCAGCGTGTCCGCGACCCACTTGAACATCTCCGCGTCGAGCGCGTGGCTGAGCGACTGCGGCTCCGGCATCGCCGCCCCCATCGCCTTGGCGCGGGTCTCGAACTCGATGCCGATGCCTTCGCAATCGACGGTGTGCTCGTGGCGGTACCAGGCGAATCCCTCGACGCCGACCTGGGTGATGTTGCCGCCGAAGCAGCCATTGCGGTCGATGAGCGCGGTGCGCGCGCCGGCGCGCGCCGCTGCCAGCGCGGCGGCGAGTCCGCCCGGGCCGCTGCCGACGACGAGCACGTCGGTTTCGAGGATGACGTCGAGTGACCGGGCGGGCTCCGCAATCTTCTTCATCTCTGGGGCGATCCTTGGAGCGCTGCCTGCGGCAGCGGGTGTGGCCGCTCGCGGCGCGGGCGCGTGGGGCGCGCCGCGACCAGCATGGAAACTACATTCGAAGCGTCACTCAACCCATTGTAAGATATGTACCTGGATATCGGGTTCGACGGGGTCCGACGAGCCCCCGCGCCGGCATCTTACCCGGTCGGGATGACGGCGGGCGACGCCGGCCGCCGAGCGGAGCCCGCACACCCGCGGCTGCGGATGGCCTGCGTCCCGCCCGGCGCCCGTAAGATGCCGCGACGCCCGACCCGTGGCGGTGAGCGGCTGGATGAGGAGTGTGGTGTGGACTATCGCCTGCGACTGGCAACGCTCGGGGACGTGCCCGATCTCACCGCCCTCATCGCGCGCTCGATCCGCGCGCTCGGCGCGGGTGACTATGCGCCGGCGCAGATCGAGGCGGCGCTCAAGGGCGCGTTTGGCGTCGACACGGCGCTCATTCGCGACGGCACCTACTTCGCCGCGGTGACGCCGGAGGGAACGATCGTCGCCTGCGGCGGCTGGAGCCGCCGCAGGACGCTCTTCGGCAGCGACGCGCGCGCCGGGCGCGACGAATCCGCGCTCGATCCGAGGACCGACCCGGCCAAGATCCGCGCTTTCTTCGTCGATCCGGCGCATGCCCGCCAGGGTCTCGGGCGCCTGCTGCTCGAGCGCTGCGAGGCCGAGGCGCGCCGCGCCGGCTTCACGGCCTTCGAGCTGATGGCGACGTTGCCGGGGCTGCGGCTCTACGAGACCTGTGGCTACGTCGCGGGCACCGCAATCAATCATCCGCTCGGCGACGGGCTCACGATCCGCTTCGTGCCGATGCTGAAGGGACATCCGGTCGCGCACACCCCGGTCTGACCGGCGACGGTCCCGGGTGCCGCCGCGGAGCGACCCGCCTGCCCGCTCGACTATGATTGGCTGCCGCGCCCGGTCGTTCGCCAAGGAGAGCCACGCATGGATCGTCGCCGCTTCGTTGGAGCCCTCGGTCTCATGGCCGTCGCAGACCTCGCGCGCGCCGCGCCAGGGGACGGGGCCAGCGGGCCCGTCGCGACGGCGTCCGATTTCGACCCGACGGAGCAGTCGCTCGCCGCGCTTGGCGGGGCCCAGGCGGATGGCCGGGCGAGCGCGGAGTCGCTGACCCGGGCGTACCTGGCGCGCATCGAGCGCTACGACCGGGCGGGACCACGCCTCAACGCCGTGCTTGCGCTCAATCCCGACGCACTCACGGCCGCGCGCGCGCTCGATGCCGAGCGCCGCGCCGGGCGCGTCCGCGGCCCGCTGCACGGGATTCCGCTGCTCCTCAAGGACAACATCGAGACCCTCGATCCGCTGCCGACGACGGCGGGGTCGCTCGCCCTCGCCGGCGCGCGCCACAGCGTCGACGCGCCGGTCGCCGCGCGGCTCCGCGCCGCGGGCGCCATCGTGCTCGGCAAGGCCAACCTGAGCGAGTGGGCCAACTTCCGTTCCAGCCGCTCGATCAGCGGCTGGAGCGGCGTCGGCGGCCAGACGCGCTGCCCCTACGACCCCACCCGCAATCCCTCGGGTTCGAGCGCGGGACCTGCGGCGGGCACCGCGGCTTCTCTGTGCGCGGCGGCGGTCGGCTCCGAGACCGATGGCTCGATCCTCGCGCCTGCGTCGGTGAACGGGCTCGTCGGCCTCAAGCCCACGGTCGGGCTCCTGAGCAGCGCCGGTGTCGTGCCGATCACCGCGCGGCAGGACACGCTCGGACCCATGACCCGCAGCGTCGCCGATGCAGCGCTCATGCTCGCCGCCATGGCGGAGCCCGGCGTCCGCTGGGATGGCGCGACCGCGCCGCTCGAGTCGCCGCCGGGTGGCCTCAGGATCGGCGTGATGAGCGCGCCCCCGTCGGCGCATCCGGAGGTGGTGCGCCGCTCGGCCGAGTGGTTCGACGTGCTCCGGCGCGAGGGCGTCGAGCTCGTCGAGGTGCCGCTGCCCGCGAGCTGGCCGGCGGCGCTCGACGACGAGCTCGAGGTGCTGCTCTACGACTTCAGGGCGGACATCAACAGCTACTTCGCGCGCTTAGACGGCACGCTCCCGGTGCGCTCGCTCGCCGAACTCATCGAGTTCAACCGTCGCAACGCGGCCGCCGAGCTTGCGCTCTTCGGCCAGGACATCCTCGAGCAGTCCGAGGCCAAGGGGCCGCGCACCAACCCTGCCTACGGCCGGGCGCTCCGGCACCTCATGCACGCTGCCGACACCGCCGGGCTCGCGGCACTCTTCACGAGGCATAGGCTGGACGCGCTGGTCGCCACCGGCAACGGACCCGCCGAACTCATCGACTCCGTCTGGGGAGACCGCTTCGAGAACAGCGGCGGCTGGCCGCCGATGTGCTCGGCGGCGGCGATCGCGGGCTACCCGAGCCTCACGGTTCCGGCCGGCTTCGTCGGCGGCCTGCCGGTCGGGATTCATTTCGTGGCACCGCGCTTCCGGGACGGGCGCCTCCTGCAGATCGGGCGGCTGTTCGAGCGGGCGACGGGCGCCCGTCGTCCCCCGGCGCTCGAGCGCAGCGCCTGACGCGCCCGGTCGCCGCCGGGCGCCGCGCCCCGAGGGCGCATGGCCCGGTTTGTTGCTGAGACGCAACGTAAGCTTCAGGGGCCCCGCACATGCAGGAAAATCTGTAGAATGCGGGCGGGTTGCAGGCCATGGGCCCGCGATCCGGGATGCCGGGACCAATGTTGCCCAATTGCAACATCCAGTGACCGGCACGATCGCTCGCAGGCCGACACGCGACGCATCAGGGTGATTGCATCGGCGCCTCCCGAGAGGCGCCACGCGCCACCGATCCGTTGCCCGGCCCCGGTGACAAATAAAGTCTAGACGCTTCTAGGAGCAGTGAAATGATTCGGACAAGCTCAAACGCATTGGTTCTCGCCGTCTCGTCGGCCCTCGCGCTCGCGAGCGCCGCGGCGTTCGCGCAGCAGGCGCCTGCCACGAAGGCGGACTCCGCCGGGCAGCTCGAGGACATCGTGATCACCGCGACGAAGCGCTCGTCGACCGTGCAGGACACGCCCATCAGCGTCACGGCGGTCTCGGGTGAGGACATCCAGGATCGCGGCATTTCGGACTTCACCGCGCTCGCGCAGTCGATCCCCGGCATCTCCATGCGCTCGAGCGGCCCCGGCCAGACCGAGTTCGAGATGCGCGGCATGACCTCGGCCGGTGGCAACTCGTCGACCGTCGGCTTCTACCTCGACGACACGCCGCTGACCGCCCCGGCGGCCGCGCAGAACGGCAAGGTGGTCATCGACCCGAACCTCTATGACCTGAATCGCGTCGAAGTGCTGCGCGGCCCGCAGGGCACGCTGTACGGCTCGGGCTCGATGGGCGGCACGATCAAGGTCGTGCCGAACGCCCCGAACCCGGCGGCGTTCGATGCCTCGGCCGAGGGCGTCTTCGGCGAGACCCAGGGCGGCGGCTTCAACCACGCCGAGAACGCGATGGTGAACCTGCCGCTCGGCGACACGGCGGCGCTGCGCATCGTCGGCACCTCCTCGCACGACAGCGGCTGGATCGACCGCGTCGTGATCGCAAACGGCGACTTCCCGGCGCCCACCAGCGGGGTCCGCGGCAACGTCGCCGCGGCGCCGGTCGGGGCGCTCTACAAGGACGTCAACTACGCCGACGTCGAGTCGGTGCGGGCGAGCCTGCTGTGGAAGCCGACGGACCAGCTCACGATCGAGCCGTCGTTCATGTACCAGCGCATCTACCAGGGCGGGCTCAGCGACATCGACTCGAACCCGGGCACGATGACGAACTTCCAGCCCTTCGACCAGGCGGAGCCGTTCTCGGACAACTTCCAGCTCGGCAGCCTCAAGATCGAGTACCACTTCCCGGTCTTCGACCTGACCTCGGCCACGTCCTACTGGACGCGCGACGAGCACCTGCGCCAGGACGGCTCCGAGGAAATCGCCGACGTCATCGGCATTCCGTACTACATCGCGGCCGGCGGCTTCGGCGCCACCACGCCGACGCCGCTCGAGGACGACGCGACCAAGCAGACCAGCGAGGAACTGCGCCTCACCTCGAACACCGATTCCGCCTTCAAGTGGCTGGCCGGCTTCTTCTACTCGGACTTCCAGTCGCAGTGGAACCTGTTCGTGCTGCAGCCGGGCGCGCTCGGCCCCACCGGCACGGGTGACGGCTTCACGCAGTACCAGCCGACCAAGATCATCCAGAACGCGTTCTTCGGCGAGGTGTCGTACGACTTCACGTCCGCCCTCAAGGGCACGGTCGGCGCGCGGCGCTACTACTACACCGGCAGCGTCAACACGGCGGTGTCCGGCTACCTGAGTTCGGCGTACTCGCCGGGCGCCCCGAATGCCTTCGCCTACGCGACGGCCGGCGAGAACAACCAGGGCGTCAACCCGAAGTTCGACCTGTCCTACCAGATCTCGAAGGACCTGATGATCTACGGCACCGCCGCCAAGGGCTTCCGGCCGGGCGGTGGCAACCAGCCCATCCCGACCTCGGGCGCGCTCGGCTCGCAGTGCGAGGCGCAGCTGCAGGCGAACCACGGCACGACCTCCTTCGTCGCGGCGCCGAATGCCTTCGGACCCGACGACGTGTGGAGCTACGAGCTCGGCGAGAAGTGGCGCAGCGAGAGCGGCCGCTTCACGGTCAACGGCGACGTGTACTACGAGAAGTGGAACGGCGTGCAGCAGAACATTCCGCTCGCCTGCGGCTTCCCGTACACCGACAACGCGGGTGATGCGCAGGTCAACGGCGCGGAACTCGAGCTCAACGCCGTCGTCGTGCCGGGCCTCGTGTTCGCGGCGAACGCCGGCTACACGCACGCCGTGTTCGTCGGCTTCAACCTCGAGACCGGGATCGCGTCGGGCACGCCCGTGCAGGACGTTCCGAACTGGACCTCGAGCGCGTCGCTGTCGTACAAGCGGAGCATCGGCAACGATCTCAACCTGACCGCCCGGGCCGAGAACAACTACGTCGGCGGTCACTACGACGCCACGGCGCAGATCAACCACCTGCCGTCGTACGACCTGACGAACCTGAGGATCGGCGTCGAGGGCGACCACTGGTCGGCGGTGCTGTTCGCGAAGAACGTGTTCAACACGAAGGCGCTGCTCACGGACGTCGCGGCGATCAACGTGAACGTGTCCGAGTTCAACCGGGTGGCGGTCGGCCAGCCGGCGACCTACGGCATCGACCTCAACTACCACTTCGGCCACTAAGCCGACGACGCTCCCGCCGGGGCCCCCAAACGGGGCCCCGGGCCGGGCAGCCGGTCCCGCCGCCCTGGCGCGACCGGAATCCTTGCCGAACCGCGCGCCACCCCGGTTGCTTGGCTGCGGCCTCGCTCCGCGCCGCCACCTGCGACGCTGGCGCGCTCCACGCCGGCTGCTTTTTCGGCACACTGTCGCCGGGTCAGCCATGGGGTCGGACGTGAAGACAGCGCAGGCATCGCTCGGACAATTCCTCCTCGCCACGGCGTTCGCGCCGCTCTGGCTCGCCGCGTGCAGCGGCACGGTCGGACCCGAGACGCCCGAGGCAAAGCCCTATGGCGCCGTGGATGCGGCGCGACTCGCGCACGCGGCCGCTGAGCCCGGGCAATGGCTGACGCCGGCCGGCGACGGCTCGGGCAGCTACTACTCGCGCCTCACGCTCATGAACGACCAGAACGTCGGGCGTCTCGGCTTCGCCTGGGACCATGCGCTCGGCACGACGCGCGGCCTCGAGGCGACACCGGTGGTGGTCGACGGCACGCTCTACACCGCCGGGAACTGGGGCCGGGTGTACGCGCTCGATGCAGCGACCGGCCACGAGCGCTGGAGCTACGACCCGAAGGTCGACGGCCAGTGGGGGCGCTACGCCTGCTGCGACGTCGTCAACCGCGGCGTCGCGGTGTGGCAGGGCCGGGTGTACGTCGCCTCGCTCGATGGCTACCTGCATGCGCTCGATGCGGCGAGCGGACGGCTCGTGTGGAAGAGCGACACGCTGCCGGGCCGCGCCAAGGGCGACTTCCATTATTTCGTCACCGGCGCGCCCGTCGTCGCCGGCAACCTCATCGTGATCGGCAACGGCGGCGCCGACTTCAAGGGCGCGCGCGGCTCGGTCGCGGCCTTCGACCTCGCGACCGGCGCGCTCCGCTGGCGCTTCTATACCGTGCCGCGCGACCCGAAAGAAGGTCCCGCCGACCAGCCCCACCTCGAGCGGGCGAGCGCCACGTGGAGCCCGGACTACGACTGGTCGCAAGGCGGCGGCGGGTCCGTGTGGGACGGGATTTCCTACGACCCCGAGCTCGGGCTCGTCTACGTCGGCACCGCGAATCCGGCGCCCTATGCGGTCGGCAAGGACGCCCCGGGCGGCGATCAGCTGTACGCCGCCTCGATCCTCGCGATCAAGGCCGCGAGCGGCGAACTCGCCTGGCACTACCAGGAGGTGCCGGGCGACGGCTGGGACTACGACGCGACCCAGAAGATGGTGCTGACCGAGCTCGAGGTCGACGGGCACCCGCGCAAGGTGCTGATGCAGGCGGCGAAGGACGGCTTCTTCTACGTGCTCGACCGCGTGACCGGCGAGTTCCTCTCCGGGCGCCCGTTCGCATTCGTCAACTGGACCCGCGGACTCGATCCGGCGACCCACCGGCCGCTCCGCAATCCCGCGGCCGACTACAGCCGCGAGCCGAAGCTCGTGTACCCCGCCATGATGGGCGCGCACAGCTGGCAGCCGATGTCGTGGAGCCCGGCCAGCGGGCTCGCCTACATCCCGGTGATGGACGCGCCGATGGTCTACGTCGAGACCGCGCGCCGGAAGGCCGGGTTCATCGAGGGTAATTTCACGGTGGCCGGCATCATGCCGGAGGACTACGACCCGGCGGGCCTCGCGAGCCTCATGGGACCGATGCCTTCGCTCGCGGCGCTCGCCAAGGCGGCCGGCGGGCCCGCGCGCTCACGCGGCGTGCTGCGGGCCTTCGACCCGAAGACGGGCCGGATCGCCTGGGAGCAACCCGGCGCCAACGTCTGGGACGGCGGCGTGCTCTCGACCGCGGGCAACCTCGTGTTCCAGGGCGACGCGGCGGGCATGCTCAAGGTCTACGCGGCCGACTCGGGGAAGCTCCTCAGGGAGGTCGACGTCGGCACTTCGATCATGGCGGCGCCCATGACCTACAGCATCGACGGCGTGCAGTACGTCGCGGTGATGGCCGGCTACGGCGGCGGCGTGCTGTTCTCGCCATTCCCCGCCGGGAGCGCGGCGGAGCGCTACGGCAACGCCGGGCGCGTCGTGGCGTTCCGGCTGGACGGCGGGCCGGTGCCGAAGCCGGCGGCGCTCGCGAGCGTGCCGTTCCCTGCCCCGCCCGCACGCGAAGGCACGCGCGCCGAGGTCGCGGCCGGCGCGATCCTCTACAACCGCTACTGCGCGCGCTGCCACGTGTTCGGGCGGGGGCTCCTGCCGGACCTCCGGCGCCTCGCCGCGCCGACCCACGCGATCTTCTACGACATCGTGCTGAATGGCGCCTACGCGAGCAAGGGCATGGCGCGCTGGGACGACGTGCTGACGCGCTCCGACGCCGGGGCGATCCACGCCTATCTCGTCGACGAGGCGTGGCAGGCCTACACCGCGGCGGCGCCCGCGGCGCACTAGCGGGCGCAGAGCCTCAGGCCCGCGCCTGGCCGATCGCGAACAGCACGATCGCGACGACCGCGAAGCCGATCGCGGCCAGGTGGAAGCCGTTGACCGGTTCCTTGAGATAGAGGATGCCGACGCCGACGCTGGTCGTGATGATCGCGAGCGCGGCGTACACGACGTACGGCGAGGTGCCGAAGCGCGTGTACAGCAGGTTGAAGCCGACGTAGGTGAGGAACAGCCCCGCGCCGCTGAGGCCCAAGGCTCGCCAGTGTGCACGCAGGTCGAGCGTGCCGACGGCGCCGACGAATGGCGCCGTGGCGAGCGCGAGCACGACCGCGATCGCGGCACTGCCGGCGACGAACACGAGGCCGTTCCTGATGCCGAGCGACTGCCGCTGCCCGAGGGCGAACATCGCATTGCCGAGCGCGGCGAGCGCGGCGTAGAGGACGAGGAGCAGGCTGTCCATGCCGGCAGCCGCTCAGCCGGCCGGCTTCGCGTTGCCGGCCCTGAGATAGCGGGCATACCAGTCGAGGACGCGATCCGCCCGGTCCTTGATGTAGCTCGGCCGCGTCAGGATGTGGTACTGGCCGGGATAGATCACGAGGCGCGTCGGCACGCCGAGCGTGCGGAGTGCCATGTACATCTGCTCGCCGCCCGTGATCGGCACGTTGAAGTCCTTTTCTCCGCCCATGAACAGGGTCGGCGTCCTGATGCGGTCGGCGTGGAAGAAGGGATACGAGAGCCTGAGCCAGAGCGCCTGGTTCTGCCACGGCGGCCCGAGCTCGCTGTTCTCCTGCAGGATGTATTCGTCGCTGCCGTAGAGCGCGAGCTGGTTGGCACTGCCGGCCCCGCTGACCGCAACCTTGAAGCGCTGATCGCTCGCGATCGTGTAGTCGGTGAGGATCCCGCCGTAGCTCCAGCCGCCGATGCCGAGGCGCGCCGGGTCGGCGACGCCCTGGGCGACGAGGTGGTCGATGCCCGCGAGCAGGTCCTCGACCTCGCGGTGGCCCCAGTCGGCGACGATCGCCTGCTGGTAGGCGTGGCCGCGGCCACTGCTGCCGCGGTAATTGACGGCGAGCACCACGTAGCCCTGGGCCGCGAGCAGCTGGCGCTCGAGCTCGAGCGGATAGCCGTCGAAGAGGAGCGAATGCTCGTCCTCGCCGCCGGGCCCGCCATGGATCCAGAGGATCGCCGGGTAGCGGTTGCCCGCCACGTAGTCGGCGGGCGTGACGAGCAAGGCGTGCACCTCGGTGCCGTCGCGGCTCTTGTAGCTCAAGTCGTGCACGGCGCCGAGGGCGAGCTCGGCGATGAGCGCGTCATTGTGGTGGCTGAGGCGCCGCAGCGCGCCGTGCTCGAGGGCGTGTACCTCGGGCGCAGCGCCATCGGTCGCGACCAGCACCGCCGTGTGGCCGCCACCGGTCGCGATCTCGGTCGTGACGCCCCCGCCAGCCAGGAGGCGCACGGGTGCCTTGCCGTCCGCCGACAGCCGCAGCGGATAGATCCGGCGGTCGTCCTCGATGAGCGCATCGAAGGACTGGCCGTCCGGGGCGCGCACGTAGCTCACGACCGCCCGGTCGATGCCATCGCTGAGCGGAACCGGCACGCCACCCGTGACCGGCACGAGCGCGAGCCGGTCGGAGATGTAGCTGTTGAAGCGCGGCGCGAGTCCCTGCGTGAACGCGAGGTGCGCGCCGTCCGCCGTCCACTCGAGGTGCTGGTGGTTCGGGGCGTAGACACGCGTCAGCGCGCGCGGCGCGGCGCCCTGGCGCGCCTCGATCAGCTCGATCGCCTGCATGCCATCCGGGTCCGGGCCGCGCTCGGCCGTCCGCACGAAGGCGATGGTCGTGCCATCCGGCGAGAATGCCGGCAGGTCGTCGTTGTGGCCGCTGCCGGGCGTGAGCTCGGTCGCGGCGCCGCTCGTCGCGTCGACGAGGTAGAGGTGCTCGAGCGAGGCTGCCGTCAGGTATCCCTCCACGTCCTCCTTGAAGTGGCGGCCGTCGACGACGATCGGTGGCGGCACCCTGGGCTTCCCGCCCTCCTCCTTCTCGGCGGCCGGCGCCGCATCCGAAGCGCCGTGCATGACGACGACGAGACGCCGGCCGTCGGGCGCCCAGGCGTAGGAACTGATCTCGCCACCGAGCCGCGTCAGCTGGCGCGGCTCGCCGCCGCGACGGTCGAGCAGCAGCAGCTGGCTCTCGTCCGACCCTGCGGGTGTCGCGAGGAACGCGAGGTAGCGGCCGTCGGGGCTGAAGCGCGGCGCCGACACGTCGCGCGCATCGCGCGTCAGCTGCACGGGATCGCCGCCGGCCCAGCCCACCAGCCACAGCGTCGTGCGCCGCTCGTCGGCGTCGCGGTCATTGTGGCTGACGAGATAGGCGATGTCGGTGCCGTCCGGGGAAACCTGCGGCTCGCTCACTTCCTGGATGCGGAACAGGTCGTCCGCCGCGAGCGGCCGGCCGGCCGACGCCGCCATCGCAGCCAGTAGCGCCAGCAGGGCGCAGGCCGCTCGCACGATGACACCACACATGAGCTCCCCCTCGACGTTGTCGTTCGTTCGGTCGCCGCCCGCCGGGCGGCAAGCGTGCTCAGGACTTCGCGTTCGTCGCCACCCACGCGGCGAACGCCTGCAGGTAGCCCGCAAGGAAGCTGCGCGTGCCGTCGTTCGTCAGCTGGCCGGCCGCGTCGAACAGCTTGTCGGCGCCGCCGATGTAGGCCTCGGGCTGCTGCAGTGCCGGCACGTTCAGGAACACGAGCGACTGACGCAGGTGGTGGTTGGCACCGAAGCCGCCCATCGCACCCGGCGAGCAGCTGACGATGGCGCCGGGCTTGCCGCTCCACACGCTCTTGCCGTACGGGCGCGAGCCGACGTCGAGCGCGTTCTTGAGCGCCGCGGGGACCGAGCGGTTGTACTCCGGCGTGACGAAGAGCACCGCGTCCCGCGGCCGCACCGCCTCGCGGAACGCGGTCCACGGGGCCGGCGGCGCCGCGTCCTCGTCCTGGTTGTAAAGTGGCAGCGCGCCGATCTCGACGATGCCAAGGTCGAGCGTGGCCGGTGCGAGCGCGACGAGTGCGTGGGCGAGTTTGCGGGTGATCGAGTCCTGGCGCAGGCTTCCGACCAGTACCGCCACCGTGTAGACATTCTTCACGTCGGGAATCCTCCAGCAGCTCTCGGCCGTTATAGTACGGCCGACGCTCCGGCCGGTCGACTGACCAGTGGCGGGGTCGTCACTGGTTCAACGGTGGCGGGACGACCGGTCCGGGACGGGGCGGATGCGCGTAGACCTGCGATTCAATCTGGCCGTTGGCGCGCTGACGAGCCCGCACTTCAACGTCCGCGTCATGATGCCGCTCCTGCTTGGCGCGACGGGTGCCGCGCGCGGCTTTGCCGACGGCGAGCTCGGCGAACTCGGCGCCGCCTACAGCGCGGGAGCGACCCTGGTCGCGCTGAGCTCGGTGCTGTGGCTGCGCAGCGCCGTACGCTTTCCGCTGCTCCTCTTCCAGCTCCTTGGCCTCGGCGCGCTCGCGGCGATGGCGGGCGGCGTGTCCTTCGGCGCGGCGCTCGCCGCGTACTTCGCGGCCGGCATCGGCTGCGGCGGCGCGTACGCGCTCGTGATCGCGCTCATCTCGCGCAGCGACGACCCGGACCGCGCGGTCGGCTGGCAGTGGTGCCTCGGGACGATTCCGGGCGTGGTGCTGCTCCTCGTCGCGGCGCCCGTTGCCGCGCGCGGCGCGGGTCTCGGCGCCACCGTCGCGCTCCTCGCGCTCGCCAATCTCGCGGTGCTCGTCGCCCTGCCGTTCGCGCCGGCGCGGCTGCCGGACGCGCCGGGCGGGTCCGTCGCGGGACGCGCCGGGCGCGTGCCGGCGGCGGCCCTGGTCGCGCTCTTTGCGGTGTTCGCCTTCTACGTCGCGGCGACCGGGGCCTGGTCCTTCCTCGGTCGCATCGCGACCGACGCGGCGCTGCCGGCAGCCTACGCGGGCGCGGTCTTCTCGGCGGCGGCAGCCGTCTCCGCGCTGGTGGGGCTCGTCGTCGCCGAACTCGGCGTCGCCGGCGAACGCCCTGCGCTCATGGCAGGCGCGGTGATTCTGATGCTGGCCGGGTTCGCGCTCGTCGCCGGCTGGCCCACCCGCCTTGGCTTTGCAGTCGGGGTGGTCGTATCGATCTCGCTGACGACCTACGCGCTCAGCTACGCGATCGCGATGGTGCCGCGGCTCGACGTGGGCGCGCGTGCCTCGGGGCTGCCGGCCGCGGCGCTCGGCCTCGGCTCGATCGCGGGGCCGGCGACGGCCGGGCAGCTGTACCAGCACTTCGGCACGGTCGCGACGCTCGGCGGCTCTGCGGCGACGCTCGTCGCCGGCTTCCTCGCCTACGCCTGGGTCCAGCCGCGGGCGCGGCACGCGCCGCCCGATCCGGCGGGGCCGGAGCGCGAGCCGTTGGGCTCGGCGGCCGGAACGACGCCGGCACCGGATCCCACCGGCCCCTGACCGTGCGGCGGCTCCGCCGTCAGCGGCCCAAAACGACGTGGGCCCGCGCACGAGCCGCGGGCCCACTCGGTCTGCCGCCGCGTTCGCGCGGCAGACGCTCGTCAGCTGCGCCTTACTGCCGGCGGCGGCGCGCGAAGCCAATCCCGGCAAGTCCGAGTCCGAGCAGCGTCAGCGTGGCCGGCTCCGGAACCGAGGGCGGCGGCGGCGGCGGCGTGATGACCACGTTGCTCGTGTCCATCGTGAACTGGAACGACGCACCGGTCGTGTGGATGTCGGAGTAGAAGATCTCGAGCGAATTCGCCGAGCCGGCATTCAGGACGCCGGTGGTGCAAACGCCCGGTGACTCGCCATGCACGCCGCCCACCTGGCAGACGATCTGGCCGTTCAGGTACACGAACTCGGTGTCATCCGCACCGACCGCGAACGACACGTTCTCCGTCGTCGCCGGGGTCAGCGTCGCGGTGAAGACCGCCGCCTGGAAGCCGTTGCCGTCGCCACCGCCGGTGCCGCACGGCGGAAACTCCCCGCCGTTGTAGTAGGTGCCACCGGTCAGGGTGATCGTCGGCGCACAGCCAGAGTTGACCGTGACGTCCGGGTTGGTCGTGCTCCACCAGGTGATCTCGCCATTCGCGTTGACGTCGTGGAGCGGCGTACCCGTGCCGTTGACGCCGCCGATGTTCGACGTCCACGCCGAGTTGTAGAGCGGCAGGCCATCCGGGCCGAGCGTCGTCTGCGCGAGGTTGTAGGTGTAGGTCGAGCAACACGGCAGGTAGTTCATGTCCGGATCGCTCTCGGCGATCGTGTAGTAGGTGGCGTCGAGCGTCTGGGCGTGTGCCGAGCCGATCGCGAGCAGCACCACGGCGAGTGCGCCGGCGGATGCTTTGACAAGGCTGTGAAAATTCATTGCTGGGGTCCCCTTCGCTGTTCTTAAGCCCTGGCGTCCCGCGTTCACGGGGACTCTTAGCGACCACGGCTTTCCTTGCGGGAATCATGCAAGGAGCGGACCATAATTCAATACTCTTTTGAAAACAGCCTGTTACGAAATCCGGCGGGCGAATCCGGAGCGCGCGGTGTAAGAAATCCCGACGATTTCCGGTGCCGAGGACGGGTGCCGGCGCCGCCCCGGAGGTGGCCGGCCGCTTGCGTTGCTGTGCCGGGCGGACCGGCAGCGTGTCCGCGGTGCCGAGAGCGACGTGCACGCACTCACGGGTCGCGGCGACGCTGCCCGATTCCGGGCGCAGTCGTGGTGGGCCGTGCAGGGATCGAACCTGCGACCAACTGGTTAAAAGCCAGCTGCTCTACCGCTGAGCTAACGGCCCGAAAGGGCGCGAATTCTACCCGATCCGGTGCCCTGCCGGTCGCGCGTCCCAGCGCGCGCCCGGCGGGTTTTGCCGTCGCGTCGCGCCCGCTTCGGCATACTCCGCCCTCGCGGCAGCCGTGCTGCGGACGTCGCGAATGGATGGGGACGAGGCCGTCGATGGACGGCCGGGGAGCGGGATGACCGGAATGAGTGCGCGGGCGGTCATGGTCTGTGGCGCGACGAGCGGCGCCGGGAAGAGCTTTCTCGCGACGGCGCTCGCGCGCTGGTACGCGCGGAGCGGCCTCAGGGTCGCGCCGTTCAAGGCGCAGAACATGAGCAACAACGCGCGGGTGGTCGCGGGTGGCGAGATCGGCAGCGCCCAGTACTTCCAGGCCCTCGCCGCGCGTGCGGTCCCGGAGGTGCGCATGAACCCCGTGCTCCTCAAGCCCGAGTCCGACACCGGGAGCCAGGTGGTGCTGCTCGGCAAGCCCGACCAGCGGCTGTCCGGGATGCCGTGGCGCGAGCGCGCGGGCGAGCTGTGGCCGGTCGTGCTCGAGAGCCTCGAGGACCTGCGCGGCCGGCACGACCTCCTCGTCATCGAAGGCGCCGGCTCACCCGCGGAGATCAACCTGCAGTCGAGCGACATCGTCAACATGCGCGTCGCCGAGGCGGCGGGCGCCGCGACCGTGATCATCTGCGACATCGACCGGGGCGGCGCGTTCGCCCATCTGTACGGGACGCATGCCCTGCTCCCGCCCGCGCAGCGCGCGCTCGTGCGCGGCTTCGTGCTCAACAAGTTCCGCGGCGACGCGGCGTTGCTGGCACCGGGACCACAGCTGCTCGAGGGCTGGACCGGCGTCCCGACGCTCGGCGTGCTGCCGATGTGGCGCGAGCACGGACTGCCCGAGGAGGACGGCGTGTTCGACGGCGAGGCACCGGCCGGCGGCTTCACGGTCGCGGTGGTCGCCTATCCGCGCATCAGCAACCTCGACGAGTTCGGGCCGCTCAGGCGCGTGCCCGGCCTCTCGCTCATCTGGGCGCGGACCGCGCGGGCGATCGCCGCGGCCGACCTCCTCATCCTGCCGGGCTCGAAACACGTGGGCCACGATCTCGAGTGGCTGCGGCAGACGGGCCTCGCGGCCGCAATCGCCGCCCACGTCGCGGCCGGGAAGCCGACGCTCGCGGTGTGCGGCGGCCTGCAACTGCTCGGCACGGATCTCCACGACCCGCACGGCGTCGAGGGTGCCGGGCGCGGTCTCGCGCTGCTGCCGCTCGAGACCGAGTACCAGCCCGAGAAGTGCCTCGAGCGTGGCCGCTATACGCTGGGTGCCCTCGGCGGCTACTGGGCGCCGCTCTCGGGCGTCGCCTTCGACGCCTACGAGATCCGCCACGGCTCGACAGTGGTGACGCCGGCCGCCGGGGCCGGGCTCGTCGCGGCCCTGCCGGACGGCGCCGGCTGGCAGCAGGGCCAGATGCTCGCGCTCTACACGCACGGCCTGTTCGAGAGCGCGGCGGTCATGCAGGCGCTCTTCGGTCATGCGACCCCCTCGCTCGAGGACACGCTCGAGGGCCTCGCGGACTTCGTCGACGAGCACA
>Ga0181519_10001072_pt1 | contig 24071 bp, 20 predicted proteins | sample PEATcosm2014_Bin_26_FD_121102 | JGI IMG/M metagenome (GOLD analysis project Ga0181519, IMG submission 121102) | Peatland microbial communities from MTU Mesocosm Facility, Houghton, MI, USA - PEATcosm2014_Bin02_10_metaG | ecosystem: Environmental > Terrestrial > Soil > Wetlands > Peat | place...
CGACCTTTTCCGGCAAGCCGCTGTTCGGCTACCGCTCGATGGTCGCCGCGACGCTGGCGATCTGCGTGCTGTCCTTCATCGTCTGGCTGCACCACTTCTTCACCATGGGCGCCGGCGCCGATGTGAACGGCTTCTTCGGCGTGATGACCATGATCATCGCCGTGCCGACCGGGGTGAAGGTCTATAATTGGCTGTTCACCCTCTATGGCGGCCGCGTGCGCTTCACCACGCCGATCCTGTGGTCGCTGGGCTTCATGGTGACCTTCGTCATCGGCGGCATGACCGGCGTCCTGCTGGCCGTGCCGCCGGCCGATTTCGTGTTGCACAACAGCCTGTTCCTGATCGCGCATTTCCACAACGTCATCATCGGCGGCGTCGTGTTCGGGGCGATGGCGGGCTATACTTACTGGTTTCCCAAGGCCTTCGGCTTCACCTTGGACGAAGGCTGGGGCAAGGCCAGCTTCTGGTGCTGGCTCGTCGGTTTCTACCTCGCCTTCATGCCGCTCTATGCGCTCGGGCTGATGGGCATGACCCGGCGGATGCAGCATTATGCCGAACCGAGCTGGCAGGCATGGCTGCTGGTCGCGGCGTTCGGCGCGCTGGTGATCATGGTCGGCATCGCCTGCACGATCGTGCAGTTGATCGTCTCGATCCGCACCCGCGACCGGCGCCGCGACCGCTCGGGCGATCCCTGGAACGCGCGGACGCTCGAGTGGTCGATCGCCTCGCCGCCGCCGGTGTGGAATTTCGCCGTATTGCCGCAGGTCGAGAGCGAAGACGCGTTCTGGCGCATGAAGCAGAAAACGCCGGGCGGAATACCGGCACCGGATTACGCACCGATCGAGATGCCGGTGAACACTGCCACCGGCTTCGTCACCGCCTTCTTCGCGGTCGTCACGGGCTTCGCCCTGATCTGGCATATCTGGTGGCTGGCGGCGCTGGGCGCGCTGGGCGCGCTCGCAACACTGCTCGTCTTCGCCTGGCGCGACCATGACGAGAGCGAGATCCCGGCCGACGAGGTCGCGCGCCTCGACCGGGCGCGCCGTGCCGAGCTCGCCCGATGAGCGCCGAAATCGCCGTGCCGCTCGATCCGAGCCTCGCCGGCCCGGCGCCGAAGCGGATCATTGTCGGCTATGGGTTCTGGATCTTCCTGCTGAGCGACATCGTCATGTTCTCGGCGTTCTTCGCCACATATGCCGTCCTCGCCGGCGCGACCGCCGGCGGCCCGACCGGCGCGCAGCTCTTCCACCGGACGATTGTGGCGATCGAGACCGCCTGCCTGCTGTTCTCCAGCTTCGCCTGCGGAATGATGTCGCTCGCCGTGGGCGCGCGTAACCGCTTCGCGACCTATCTCGGCGGCGCCGCCACCTTCGGTCTCGGCGCCGCCTTCCTCGGGCTCGAACTGAACGAATTCGCCGGCATGATCGCCATCGGCGCGACGCCGCAGCGCAGCGCCTTCCTCTCGGCTTTCTTCACCCTGGTCGGCTGCCATGGCGCGCATGTCGCGGTCGGGCTGCTCTGGCTCGCGGTCATGATGGCGCAAATCGCCGCCAAGGGGTTTCGCGAGACCGTCCTGCGGCGCCTGCTGTGCTTCAGCCTGTTCTGGCACGCGCTCGATATCATCTGGGTGGCGCTGTTCACGATCGTCTATCTCATGGGAGGTCGCGGATGACCGCAGACACGCAAGACCGGGCGCCCGGCGACGACGCCTCGGCCGGCGACCGGCACGCGGCGACGCTCTCGGGCTTGCTGGCCTATCTGATCGGTCTCGGGCTGGCGATCCTGCTGACCGCAACGTCGTTCTGGGCGGCCAGCACGAATCTGCTCTGGCAGCCGGGCGTGCCGATCGGCCTCGCCGTGCTGGCGGTCGCGCAGATGGGCGTCCATCTCGTCTTCTTCCTGCACATCACGACCGGGCCGGACAACACCAACAACGTGCTGGCGCTCGCCTTCGGCGTGCTCATCGTGTTTCTCGTCGTCGCCGGCTCGCTCTGGATCATGGCCAATCTGAACGCCAACATGATGCTGACGCCGGAAATGACGAACCCGCAATTGCAGCATTGAACCGCCGCGCCGCCGCGCTCAATGGGCGGGACCCGGATCGGCCAGCTGGGGATAGATGTCGACCTGATCGAGCAGATCATTGCGCCGGAGCCCCCGCGGTATGACCAGATCGAAAGCATGCCGCTCCGGCGTCAGGGTCAGGACCATGGCGCCGACGAGCTTCTCGCCGATGGTTTCCTGCATCCGATCCGGAACGAAAAAGGCGCAGGACGGCACCCAGACATGCTCGACGCCCCGGAAATCCAACCTTCGATACTGGTGCGTGTGGCCGCTGGCGACGAAGCGGAGATCGACGCCCGACAGCTTCTCCATCAACCGGCGACGCGGCTCGGGCGGCACATAGCGCAAATGCCGCTCGGTGTCGTCCGGCGCATTTCGAAACAATGGCTTGTGCAGCAGCAGGCCGACCGGGCCTTCGGCCTCCGCGAGCACGGTGTCGAGCCAGGCGAGCTGGGCGGCTTCGCCGCCGCCCGAGCCCATGAGCTGCGCATTCAGGCCGATCAGCGTCCAGCCTTCGGCCTGCAGGCGCCAATGATCGGCTCCGAGCGCGCTGCGGTGCCGGTCGATCAGCGCCTGGTCGACGATCTTCTCCTTGGCCGAACGGGCGATATCGTCATTGTCGCCGACATCGTGATTGCCGGAGAGGATCTGGATCGGCGTCGGCCAGCCGCCGAAGATTTCGGCGGCGACGGCGAAATGCGCCGGATGCTTGGCGCCGTCGGCGGTGACATCGCCCAGATGCAGCGTCGCATCGGGACGCGTTTCCGCCACCCAATCGCGGACCCGAAAGCAGTTTTCGAGGACGACGCCGGTCGGCACGGCGAGATGGGAATCAGTCAGCAGCGCGATGCGCATGGGAATTCTCCTGCCCGGTCCGAAGCGAATTCGGTCGCATCCTCCCAGGGCGAGGGGCGGCCGGCAATCGCAAGGCCCGCAAATCCTGTTGCGCCGCCCGCAACGTCGCGTCACGAATGAGCAATGCTTCCGTGGTCCAATCGGCCGCGAATTACGGAGCGTGCCATGCGCCGACGCCTCCCGCCCCTGGAGCAGATCGAAGCCTTCATCGAGGCCGCAAAGGGGCCCAGCTTCCGGGCCGCCGCCGAGCGCTGCGCCATCAGCCCGGCAGCGTTCTCCCGCCGTCTCCAGGCCTTCGCCGCCGCCCTCGGCGTTCCGCTGTTCGAGCGCAGCGCCGGCCGCATCCGCCTGACCGAGGCCGGGCGTCAGCGTTTTGCCGAGTTTGAGCCGTCCTACAATGCGCTGCGCCGCGCCGCGGCCGCCCTGCCGCGGGATCGGGGGACGCCGAAGGAGGTGCGGCTCGCGCTGTCGCATTCCCTGGCGGTCGGCTGGCTCATCCCGCGCCTCGACGGGTTGCGCGCCGCCTGCCCCGATATCGAGATCGTGCTGCGCTCCGAGCGGAGCGCCGCCGGCGTCCGCAGCGGCGACGCCGACCTCGGCTTCTGCTTTTCCGATATCGATGTGCGCGGACTGATCACCGGCCCGACCGTGCCGGTGCTGGTCACCCCGGTCGCCGCCCCTGAATTCGCCGCCGCGTTCCGAAGCGGCAGGCGGCGTTTGGCGGATGAGCGGCTGCTGACCGTCGCCGAACCGGCCGGGATCTGGGACTGGTGGGGGCGTGCGGCCGGCCGGGATGAGGTTCTGACGGCCGGCGCCAGCTTCGAGATCCTCCATGCCATGTATGAGGCGGCGGCGCATGGCTTCGGCGTAGCGATGGGCGCGAGCCCGACTGTCGCGCCATTCCTGCTGTCCGGTCGGCTCGTCACCCTCGGCCTGCCGGCAATTCCTTTCCCGGGCGGGTACCGGCTCGTGACCGCGGCCGAGCAGCGCCGGCGGCCCGAAGTCGTCGCGGTCTGGCGCTGGCTCGCGGCGGAGGCCCAGCTTCCCGCCGGAATCGCCAAGGTCTAGACCAGCCGGGATTCGCGCCGCACCAAGATCATCCGGCCCGGCGTCATCGCGGCGCGGGCTGGGCACCGCGGATCATGACCGGCGCCGAGTCGTGGAACCCATTCGTGGCGATCACACGGATGAAGGGGCTCGCCGCCTCGGCCTCGGCGATCGTCAGCGCCGGGTCCTTGAGACCGATGCCGATCGTCGTCCAGGACTTCCCGTCGCTGCTGCCCTCGACCGTGTAGGTGACATTGCCGCCGCCGGCCGGCGGCGTCCAGTGCAGCCGGAACTTGCGCTCGCCCGGAATTGCCGCATTGTTTTCAACCAGCGGCTCCAGGGCCAGCGCGTTGGGCGCCGCCGGCACGCCGGCAGCGCGGAATTCGTCCTTGACCTGGCCGCCGAGCACGATCTGCAACCCGCCGAGATTGGCGGAACTGGGCACGAACGCGTCGATCAACGCGGTCTTGTGCTCGCCGGCCGGAATGTCGGTATCCTCGCGCAACGCGACCGTCACGGCCTGGATCGCCTGGCCCGAAGCCGTCAGCAGGCGGATTTCCGCGTGCTGTGCACTGGTGATGTCGGGTAGCGCAGCTTTGGCCGGGGTCACGTAGCGGATCTTGGCCGTTTGCGCCGTCAAATCGACCGTCGCAACGACATGGATGAAGGCGCCCGCCTTGGGGGCCGCCACAGCCGGCTTTTGCGCCGGGGCCCCGCCCGAGGCGGTCCCGGATCCGCCGCTTCCCGACGAACCGTTCTCGGCGATCAGCCGCGCCCGGACTGCGGCATAGGTATAGGCGCTCAGCCATTGCGGCTGATTGCAATAGGTCATGATGTCGAAGCGCGCCGCCCCGGGCAAAACGACGATCGGCAGCGCCGGCGCGGTGCCGCCGACATCGAGCCCGGTATCGTCGCCTTGATCATCGGAGATCTGGCCGTTCGGGTAGGGGAAGGACGAATCATCATGGCTGTTGCCATTGCAGAATCCCGGATGCGCGCGGCCGAAGGTATGGGCCAGCTCGTGCCCGCCATACCAGTCGCCGAACGACGCGTCCGTGTCGCCGGTGGCATTGACCGGCGCGTTCGAGCCGGACGGGTTGCCGGTCGGCGACGACGCCACGGTCGACGGATCGGGACTCGACGGCACGCCGCTCGCGCAGCCGCGCATGAAGCCGCCCGTATTCGTCACCAGCGCCAGGTAATGCGTGCGGCTGTCCACCCCGTTCGAGACATCATGGCCGCGGATCGCGGAAAGCTGCGCATTGGCCTGGTTGCAGGTGAAAGGCCAGGTGTCGTTGGATGCGACCGTGACCGTCGTGTGGTCGACCGTGGCGACCGGATAGGCGCGTCCGAGCCAGCTTGCGAGCAGGTCGAAATCCGTCGCGGTCGGCGCGTTCACCGTCGGCGGCGTGCCGGTCGTATAGGTGAGGGCGAAGAGCCGGACGCGAAGCGCCGGCGTCGTGGCGAAACTCACCGTGCGGCTGCAGGCATTGCAGATCAGCGCGTGGCTGTCCGCGGCCTCTTTGACCGCTAGCTCGAAGGTCGAGGCGCCGGCGGCGGTGGCGGCGGCGGGAAGCTTGAAGTTCAGGCTTCCGGTCCACGCTTCACGGCGCGCGCGCAGCGACGATGGACCCGAGACCAGAGCGAGGTCGGCTTGCGGCGCCACCGTCGCGACCGTGGCACTGCCGCGCTTGACGGTAAGCGTGCCGGTGACCTTGGCCGAGGTCAGCACGCCGGTCAGGTAGGCGCGCACCCAGGTCTCCTTGCCGGCGGCCAGGACGACCGAATTGTCGATCTGCTGGATCGCCTGCGTGACCTCCATGCCGTCCAGCGAGACATGCGGGCCCTGATGGGTGATCGTGATGTCGAGCGAGGCCGGGCCGATATTCTTGCATTGCCCGCCCGTGCCGTCGTCATGCGACCAATACCCGTTATCGCCGAAATTGTCGTCTTCATAGCCGAGCACGAGCGTGCCGGATTTGAACACCGGTTGCGGCGTGCCGACCAGTGTCGAAAGCCGCACCGCGCCGGATGTCGTCCCCGGAATATCGATCAAGCCGTGATAGAGGCGATCGGCATTGGGACCCGATGGATCGACATAGCGTTTCCAGGTCTTGCCGCTGCCGCCGGTCTGGACGCAGCCATTGGCTTGGACTTGGACATTGTCGCCGGGCTCGAAAGTGATGGCGGCATAGGTTTCCGAGGCATGCGTGACGTCCGGGCGGTCTATACGACAGACCTCGCTGTCCGAACCGGTCGGATGGCACATGCCGTAGCGCGATCCGGCGGGCAGGAACGGCTCGGTATGGTGATGAATTTCGAGCTGGATCGCCGCCCTTCCCTGTGTCGGCCCGCTTTGATCCTTGCACTGGTTGTTATCGCCGTCGTCGTGCGACCAGTAGCCGTTGTCGCTGAAATTGTCGTCCTGATAGCCGAGGGTGAGCGCACCGCCGGAGGCTGCCGGCAAGGTCTTGCCGACGATGCTCTGCAGGCGGACGAGGCCGTTCGTGACGCCGGCGATCGAGATCAGCCCGTGATAGAGCCGGTCGGAATTCGCGCCTTCCGGGTCAACGTAGCGCTTCCAGGTCTTGCCGCTGCCGCCGGTCTGGACGCAGCCCGAAGCGGAAATGCTGACCGTGTCGCCCTTCTTGAAGACCAGGTCCGGATAAGCGGTCTGTGCCGCCAGGACATTGGGGAAGGTGATCTCGCAACTGTCCGTACCCTTGCCGTCCGCGATGCAGGAGATCTGGTCGGCGGCAGCCGGCATCGCCGCCAGGCACAGGACGCAAAGCAGCAACGGCGCGATCGTGATCGCGATAGCCCTCTGGATCGTCATCGGTCTCACTCCCAACACCTGTACCGGCTTCGAGCCCCCAAGACCCGCACCGGTTTAGGTACCTGAATACGATGACACCTCAATCCAGGAACTTCAACCGAGAACTGTTTTTATGAATGTGTTCACGTTTTTCGTTAGGTGCAGCCGATGGGGACGCCGCCGCTGCGCGCCGCCTATAAAGAACGTACACCGGCCGGTAAAGGGTTCGGCCTGACGCTGGCGGATCGCCGGCGGCGACGTTCGAGGAATAGACCCCATGACTCCAGGCATGTCCGCGACCAGGCTAGACCCCGGCTTTGCCGCTCACGTACTGAACCGCCTGAGCTTCGCCGCCCGGCCGGGCGACGGCGAGACGCTCGCGTCTCTGGGCTATGGACGCTGGCTCGACCGGCAGTTGGCGCCGCCGCGGGGCGACGATCCGGCGATGGCGGCGCGGCTGGGTGCCGCCGTACTCCGGATCAAATACGGCGCCGGCGATCCGGCCAAGAAACAGGATTGGCCGGCGGTCGACGAGTTGCGCCCGCTGAAAACGCTGGGCCAGCCGATTGAACAGCTCTGGCCGTTGCTGGCCGATCGCGACAAGCATGACGGCACCGAGCGCCGCCGCCCCTTGCTCGAAACCATCGCCGCGTCGCTGCTGCGCGCCGGCTACAGCGACTATCCGTTGCGCGAGATCATGGTCGAGTTCTGGCACGACCATTTCAATGTCGATGCCTGGGATCAGGAACAGGTCGCCATCGCCTTGCCGAGCTATGACCGGGACGCGATCCGGCCGCATTGCTTCGGCAATTTCCGCGCTCTCTTGGAAGCGATCGCGACCTCGCCGGCGATGCTCTACTACCTTTCCAACCGATCGTCGCGCGCCGGCGCCGCCAACGAGAATTATGCGCGCGAGCTGTTCGAGCTGCATACGCTCGGCCGCGACGCCTATCTCAACGACAAATACGACCGGTGGCGCGAAGTGCCGGGCGCGCTGCACGGCAAGCCTTCGGGCTATATCGATCAGGACGTCTACGAGGCGGCGCGCGCCTTGACCGGCTGGACGGTCGAGGACGGCACCGGCATCGATGGCGGCCGCAAATTGCCTTCGACCGGCCGCTTCGCCTATGTCGAATCCTGGCATGACGGCTATCAGAAGCGCGTGCTGGCGACCGAGTTCGACGCCTTCCAGCCGGCCATGGCCGATGGGCGGAAAGTCCTCGACCTCGTGGCATCCCACCCGGCCACGGCGCGGTTCCTGTGCACCAAGCTGGTCCGCCGCCTGGTCGCCGACGAGCCGCCGAAGAGTCTGGTCGACAAGGCGGCGGACACCTGGCAGCGCAGCCGGCAGGCGCCGGACCAGATCGCCCAGACGCTGCGCACGATCCTGCTGTCGCCTGAATTCGCAGCGTCGCGCGGCCGCAAGCTGCGCCGGCCGAAAGCCTTGATCGCCGCCTTCGTCCGCACGACGGGGCTCGAAATGATGCCGACCGAAGCGCTCATCAACGAGATGGCCAATGCCGGCCAACGTCTCTACGGCGTCGCCCCGCCGACCGGACTCGCCGATACCGGGGACGCGTTTCTCGGTACCGCGGCGATGCGCCGGCGCTGGTCGATCCTTTTGGGGTTGGCCGAGAATGCCTGGGGCACGGGGGTGTTCGTGCCATCCGTCCGGATGGGCGGTGCTTCGGCCACCGCCCGTCTCGCCGCCGCCCATTGGCTGCTGGCCGCGACCGGCGCCGCCGATGCCGACGCCGTCGCCGCGATCGCCGGCAGTTTCGACCGGCCGGCCGACGGGCCGGTCGGTCCGCCCGGCCTGCCGGACACGGAAAAGCGGCTCGCCCGCATTGCGGCACTGGCCGCGATGTCGCCGGCTTACCAATCCTGCTGAGGAGACCGACGATGCTGCCGAGCCGCCGCGCCTTGCTTGCTTCCGGACTTGCCGGTTCGCTGTCCTCGCTCCTGCCCGTGCCGGGGCTGCGCCGTCTCGCCTTTGCGCAGAATTCGGCATCGCCGCAGATGCTGATCGTGGTGCATCAACGCGGCGGCTGCGACGGGCTGAACCTGATCTCCCCCGCCAATGATCCCAATTTCATCGAAGCCCGCGCGAGCGAGCTGCGCGTGCTGGCGGATGGCGCGGATGCCGGTCATGCGCTTGCCAACGGGCCGGTGCCGACTATCGATTTCCGGCTGCATGCCGCGGCCTCGGGTCTGGCGGAACTCTACAAATCCGGCCAGCTCGCCTTCATCCACGCTGCCGGGCTCACCGACGGCACGCGCAGCCATTTCGTCGCGACCGATATGATCGAGCACGGCGTGAGCAGCGCCGCCGCGCTCGACCGGACCGAATCCGGCTGGTTGGCGCGGGCGCTCGCGCCGTCCGGCCTCATATCCGCCGTCGCGGCCGCCGGGGCGCCCGCAGGCGATCTCGCCGGCCTCTCGAATGCGCTGGCCGTGCCGGATCTCGGCGGCGGCATCGCGCCTTCCGGCGGGCCGCAGGTCGCCGCGGTGCTGCAGCACCTCTACGCGCGGGGCGACAGCCCGCCTGCCGCCGCTGGGCGTCGTGCCCTTGCGGCAATGGCGCGCATCGACTCTCTGCTGCCGCGCGACCCGAAGGGTCAGGTCCAGGCCTACAAGCCCGAGGATGCGGCGCATTACGACCCGGCGCAGGATTTCGCCCGGCCGCTCAAGACGGTGGCGCAACTGATCAAGCTGGAGATCGGGCTGCAGGCGGCGACCGTCGATATCGGCGGCTGGGACACGCATGAATATCAGCCCGGCCGGTTCAAATCCGCCGTCGAGAAACTGTCCAACGGCCTGGCCGCGTTCTGGAACGATCTTTCAGCCTATCATGATCGGCTGACCTTGGTGGTACTGACCGAATTCGGCCGGCGCCTGCGCTCGAACAAGAGCACCGGCACCGATCACGGCCGCGCCGGCGTCATGGCCGTGCTCGGCGGCAAGATCCGCGGCGGACGGTTCTATGGAGCGTGGCCGGGGTTGGCGGCCGAGCATCTGGACGAAGGCGTCGATCTCGCGGTCACGACCGATTATCGCCGCGTCCTGACCGAGCTTCTCGAAATGCAACACGGGCGCCGAGTCGACGGGCTATTCGCCGGCTACGCCTATCCCGGTCCGCTCGGCCTTGCCGGCGAAAGGCCGCCGGCGAAAACTTGACAAGCGCGCCGCCGGGTCAGAAGAAATTGGGATCGTCGGGCGGCGTTACCGCCTCGTCGCGCCGCCAGCCCGCGTTCTGCAGGACCAACATCTCGATGATGACCGCGTCCGCGCCTGCCTCGCGCTTCGGCGTCGCAAGGTATTCCGACGGCCAGCACCGGTCGATGTTGTAGACGTAGACCAACTCGCCAGAATCGTTGTGGAATTCGAGTAAAATGTCGCGCGCGACGGTCGCGGGCGAGAAGTCCTTGCCGAGCTCGGTCCGCACCTCCCGGGTGCGGCGCGCCCAGGTGTCGAAATCAACGTCATACGTGACCCCGCCTTCCAGCGAGATCGGCTCGTACTCGATCCGGCCCAGATCGACCAAGTCGTCCGGGTGCATGCCCTCGCTGAAGAGGACGATGTCGGTCGTCCGCCGCAACGCGCTGGCCTTGTTGACGGCAGCGACATATCTGCCGTTCCACTTCACACGGAAATTGAAGCGCCCATAGGGATCGTCGCTTCGGGCGTCCGGAGACGGGGCGTAGGGCATGGGTCTGTCCATCACCAGCGACGCCCTTGCGCAAGCGCTGACCCCGTCGGCATCCGGCCCGTCCCGTCGTCGCTCGTCATCGCCCAGGCCCTTCCGCGCCCCGGCCCGACATAACCGCGTCCTCATGCACCCGATCGGGTCGCGTCGCGCAGTGCGGGCGTTTATGATTTTATATACATCTTTCCCGATTGGCCAGGTCAAGCACGGATTGTCGCAACCGAGCATGAAATGTGCTGAATTCTGAGGGTCTCGCCCAACTCCTCCCAAATGGGATGAGTTGGGGCTGCAAGGGGCGGAAGTGCACAGCCCCCGTTCGACCTCACGCGGCGTCGGCAACCATGCGATAGGCCGGCAAGGTCAGGAACTCTTCGAAAACCTCGTTCTCGACCAGATCCAGAAACAGCTTGGCGGCATCGTCATAGCGCAGCTTCGACCAGGCCGCAGGGTCGAGGCCGCTGCGCAGCTTAGCCAATTCGTCGTCGAGCACCGCGCGGATCAGCCCCGACTCGGCGAGGCGCCCGTCATCGAGCTGCGCCCCGTGCTTGCGCCATTGCCACACCTGCGCCCGGCTGATCTCGGCCGTGGCCGCGTCTTCCATCAGATTGAACAGCGGCACGCAGCCGATGCCGCGCAGCCAGGCTTCGATATAGCCGATGCCGACGGCGATGTTCTGGCGCAAGCCCGCTTCGGTCTTGGTGCCGCTCGGAATCTGGATGAGATCGGCAGCGCCGACCACGACATCCTCGCGCTTGCGGTCGATCTGGTTCGGCTGCGGCATGATCCGGTCGAACACATCCTTGGCGATCGCGACCAGGCCGGGGTGGGCGACCCAGGTGCCGTCATGGCCGTCGCCGGCCTCGCGCTCCTTGTCGGCGCGCACCTTGGCCATGGCGGCGTCGTTGGCGGCCGGGTCGTTCTTGATCGGAATTTGCGCCGCCATGCCGCCCATGGCGTGGACGTTGCGGCGGTGGCAGGTGCGGATGACGAGCTGGCTGTAGCTGCGCAGGAAATGCGTGGTCATGGTGACCTGCGCGCGGTCCGGCAGCACGGCCCAGGCGTGATTGCGGAACTTCTTGATGAAGCTGAAGATATAGTCCCAGCGGCCGCAATTGAGGCCGGCCGAGTGCTGTTTCAGCTCCCACAGGATCTCGTCGAGCTCGTAGGTGGCGAGAATCGTCTCGATCAGCACCGTCGCCTTGATCGTGCCGGCGGGCAAGCCCAGCGCCGCCTGCGCATGCAGGAACACGTCGTTCCAGAGCCGCGCCTCGAGATGCGATTCCATCTTCGGCAGGTAGAAATAGGGGCCCGTCCCCTTGGCCAGCAGCGCCTTGGCATTATGGAAGAAATAGAGGCCGAAATCGAACAGCGAGCCGCTCATCGGCGCGCCGTCGACCAGCACATGCGCCTCCGGCAGATGCCAGCCGCGGGCGCGCACGAACAGCACGGCGATCTTGTCGTTGAGCTTGTATGCCTTGCCGGTGGCAGGATCGGTGTAGTCAATGGTGCCGCGGATCGCGTCGCGCAGATTGATCTGGCCCTCGATCAGATTCTTCCAGGACGGCGTCGTCGAATCCTCGAAGTCGGCCATGAAGACACTGGCGCCGGAATTCAGCGCGTTGATGATCATCTTGCGGTCGACCGGGCCGGTGATCTCGGTCCGCCGGTCCAGAATATCCGCGGGCAACGGCGCCACGCTCCAATCGCCGCTGCGGATCGTCGCCGTTTCGGGCAGGAAATCCGGCTTCTCGCCGGCATCGATCCGTTGCTGCCGCTCGGCGCGGCGCGCCAGCAGGGCGAGGCGTTGACCATCGAATTTGCGCTGCAGCGCGACGATGAAGTCGAGCGCCTGCGGGGTCAGGATTTCGTCGTAGCCGGGCAGCAAGGGCCCGCGCAACTCGACACCGGGCAGGGGGGAAGTCGTGGTCACGGCAATACGCTCCTCAGAGTTTGTGAGTCTATCGAACTTGTGACTGAACGCCCATCGGCAACCTTGGGAAGTTTCCGGCGATTTCAGCAGAAATGGGCATTCATTCACAAACTCTCAGTCGTCAGAGGGTCGGCAGACCCGGCGGTTAGAATTCTGCGGATTCGATGATCATCGGCTCATGCCCGGCCGCATCCTGCCACTCGCGATAGGCCGGCATCGCCCAGACGGCATCGGCGTAAGTCTGGCAAAGCTCGTCGAGCTCGACCCGATATGTGCGGAACCGGCTGACGACCGGCGCGAACATCGCGTCGGCGATAGTGAAATGCCCGAACAGGAACGGCCCGGCATCCGGCGCCAGCTTGCGGCGCTGATCGCGCCAAAGCGCGGTGATGCGGTTGATATCGGCCTGGACCTCCGGCGTCACGCCGCGATTGGGGAAGCTCGACCGGATGTTCATCGGAAAATGATTGCGCAGCGCCGCGAAGCCGCTGTGCATTTCGGCCGAGATCGAGCGCGCGACCGCGCGCGCCGCCGGATCGGCCGGCCAGAGCGCCTTGTCCGGGTACAGTTCCGCCAGATATTCGCCGATCGCCAGACTGTCCCAGACCGTTCGCTCGCCATGCTTCAGGGCCGGCACGCGGCCCGACGGCGAGATGCGCAGCAGCTCCGTGCGCGTATTCGGCTCGTCGAGCGGGATCAGCACCTCGTCGAACGGCAGTCCGGCTTGCTTCACGGCCAACCAGCCGCGCAGCGACCAGCTCGAGTAATTCCTGTTGCCGATATAGAGCGTCGCCTCTGCCATGCTCTACGCTCCTCCGTTTCGCGCGTCGCGTTCCCCGACGGCGCGCAGTGTGGTCGCCTTCCCACCCGGCCGCAACCGGCAAGGGACTCATGCATGTCCGCCGCCGCGAACAAGCCGCACCCCTTTGCAAGCCTGGCCGATGCAGTGCATGCTGCGCCGCTTCGGATGACCCGGACCATGAGGAGCGACGACCGATGCCCACAGCGTTAACGGACGACCCATCCGGAGCGATCCCGATCGTCGCCGTCACGCCCGAGGACTTCGCCGCCTGGCGGCAGAAGCAGCCGCCGGCAACCGCGGCTTGGCTCGACTCGACCGCCTTCACCGCCGAGCCGGGCCGGACCGCGCTGGTGCCCGGACCGGATGGCCATTTCGCGCAGGTCGTCCAGGGCGTCAAGCCCGACGACGCGATCTGGTCGCTCGCCAGATTGCCGAAAACCTTGCCCGAAGGCCGGTATCGTCTGGATTTCGATCCCGAAACCCTGTTCGGCCCAGGCGCCGCCTCTCAGCTCGCCCTCGGCTGGGCGCTCGGCGCCTATGCCTTCAGCCGGTACAAGCGGCCGAAACGCGGCTTTGCCCGGCTGGTCTGGCCGGCAGCGGCGGACCGCGCGACGGTCGAGCATCTGGCCGATGCGATCATGCTGGCCCGCGATCTCATCAACACGCCGGCCGAAGCCATGGGACCGGCGGAACTCGCCATCGCCGTCGAGGCGGTGGGCGCACGGTACGGGGCCAAGGTCACCCAGATCGTCGGCGATGCCTTGCTGGCAGAGAATTATCCGATGATCCATGCCGTCGGCCGCGGCAGCGCCCGGGCGCCGCGCCTGATCGATCTCGTCTGGGGCGACCCGGACGCACCGAAGCTGACCCTGATCGGCAAGGGCGTCTGCTTCGACAGCGGCGGCTACGATCTGAAGCCGCCCGCCTCGATGAAGATGATGAAGAAGGATATGGGCGGCGCCGCGACCGTGCTCGGCCTGGCGCAGGCGATCATGGCGGCCGGCCTCAAGGTCCGGCTGCGGCTGCTGATTCCGGCCGTCGAGAATTTCGTGTCGTCGACCGCCTTCCGCCCGCTCGACATCTTCAAGACGCGCAACGGCAAGACCGTCGAGATCGGCAATACCGATGCCGAAGGCCGGCTGGTCCTGTGCGACGCATTGGCCGAGGCTGTCGGCGAGGCGCCGGCGCTGCTGGTCGACGTCGCGACCCTGACCGGGGCGGCGCGCGTGGCGCTCGGGCCGGATCTGCCCGCCCTGTTCTGCAATGACGATCCGACGGCCGCCGCGCTCCTGGCGGCCGGCGCGGCGGAAGCCGACCCGCTGTGGCGGATGCCGCTGTGGCAGCCCTACCGCAAATACCTCGACAGCAAGATCGCCGATCTCAACAACATATCCGACAACGGGTTCGCCGGCGCCGTGACGGCCGCGCTCTATCTCCAGGAATTCGTCGCGCCGGGAATCCCCTGGATTCATATCGACACCTATGCCTGGAACCCGACGACGCGGCCCGGCCGGCCGAGCGGCGGCGAAGCCTTGGCCTTGCGCGCGCTTTTCCGGCTGGTGCGCGACCGCTTCGGTTGAGCGACGAAGCTCCCTGCCGCTCTGGAGTTTAACGCTTACGCAATACCTGGCCCGGACAATTCGGTTCGATAGCGAAACGAACCGAGGCAGGATGCGGCGGGGCGGCATGGCGATCGATCTCATCGGAGCGGAGGGTCTGGACCTCTGGCGCCGCGCGCTGATCGAGAGCGTGCGCCGCGATGGTCCCGACCTGTCCGCGCGCCAGATGGCCCTGCTGCTCACCGTCTATCTGACAGCGCCGCCGCACACGGTGCGCGGCCTGGCGGCCATCCTCAACATCTCCAAGCCGGCGGTGACCCGCGCCCTCGATCGTCTGGGCATCCTGGGCTTGGCCCGCCGCCGGCGCGACGCGAGCGACCGCCGCAGCGTGCTCGTGCAACGGACCGTCAAAGGGTCGGTCTTCCTCTCGGAATTCGCCGACCTCGTCGTCCAGGCCGGCGCGGACATCGCGCGCCACTAGACCGAAGCCCTGCCGCGATCGGTCCGATTCGCGAGAGTCACCGCGTTTCCGCCCCGAATCCTCCACCGAAGCACGACGCCTTCAGCGCCTTCCGTGCCGGCGAATCGCGGCCGGGATGCGGTTTCGTCGCGGCGTATTCTTGCGCGGAAGATTGCGCGCGCGGCCGCGGCAACGCCACCGAAGCGCGCTGCGATCGCCCGGCCCCGGCGCGGGCGGCTTGGTCAAACTCCATCACATTTCAAAATAAATCATTTAGGACAAATGCTTATGTAATTCAATCGAGTGGCCGCGAACAGTTTCGGTCGCGTATGAACCGGGTATGCAGGCGCCGTCCGCCGCAGCCGCGCAGCCGCCGCCCAAGTTCTTGTCCCGATTTCGTGATTGCGTTGCACCGGGAGCACAGTTGACACATGCTCATCAAAGATTAATAATCGCGATACGGCGACTGAAATAATTCATTTCACGCATTAGTTGCTTACACCGCCAGCTTCGAGAATCGATCGCTGCCCTCCACGCGCGCCAGCGCACGGCTGCGTTCTCTCAGGCTTATTCGGCTTCATCGGACACCCCCAGCCTTCGAGGACATTCAGATGAAAGTTTCGTTGCTTATGGCCAGCGTCGCCGCGGCGGCGCTCGGCGTGGTTGGTACTGCTTCGCCTTCCGCTTTCGGCGCGCCGCGGGTGGCCGCCGACCTGTCCCGCGCGGCCGATGAGGGGGCGCTCGCCGATCTCGGCCGCGGCGACGAGACGATGACCGTGACGCTTGCGCTCAATCTGAAGGACCCCGCCGGGGCCGAGGCGATGATGGTCCGGGTCGCGACGCCGGGCGATTCGGCTTACCACCAATTCCTGACACCGGAGCAATTCCGCGCGGCGTTCGGGCCCGACGAGGCCAAAGTGGCTCGCGCCCTCTCGATCATCCGCCTGACCGGCCTGTCCGCCCAGCGCGCGACGTCGACGACGCTCTCGGTTTCGGGCCGCGTCGCGGATATGCAGCGCGTGTTCCGGACGGAACTGCATCAATTCACCATTCCGGCCGACGAAAAGTCGCCGGCCGTAACGTTCCGCGCGCCGGTCGCGAAGCCGACGGTGCCGGACGGCATGTCCGCGGTCGTGCAGAACGTCATCGGCCTCGACGACGCGCCGGTCTTCACCTCCAATATGATGGAGGCGCCATCGAGCTTCGGCGGCGTGCCGGTCAGCAACGTCGTCAATACCGCCAGCACCGGCACGCCGTTCGGCGTCCTGACGGTGACGGATTTCGCCAAGCTCTATGACGTCGAGCCGATCTATGCGCAAGGCATCACCGGCTCCGGGCGCACCCTCGCCGTCGTGACCCTGGCCTCGTTCACGCCGAGCGATGCCTTCGGCTATTGGTCGAGCCTCGGGCTCGAGACCAACCCGAATCGGATCTCGATCGTCAATGTCGATGGTGGGCCGGGTGCCCCCAGCGACGCCTCCGGCTCCGACGAGACGACACTCGACGTCGAGCAATCCGGCGGCATCGCGCCGGGTGCCAACATCATCGTCTACCAGGCGCCGAACAGGACACAATCCTTCATCGACGCGTTTGCCAAAGCCGTCGAGGACAACAAGGCCGATTCGATGTCCACCAGCTTCGGCTCGTGGGAGTTTCTCGACTCGGCGCAGAACAACCGGCTCGAGAAGGATGCCTTCACCGGCGTGACCGAACCCGCGCTGCAGGCGTTCCACAATGTCTTCGTCCAGGCCGGGCTGCAAGGCCAGAGCCTGTTCGCGGCGGCCGGCGATTCCGGCGCCTTCGACACGGTTCGCGGGTTCGGCGATACGCGCTTCACGAAAGTCCTGAGCGTCGACTTCCCCGGCAGCGACCCGGCGATTACCTCGGCCGGCGGTTCGACCTTGCCCGGCATCCAGACTTTCCAGATCTCGGAGTCGGACACGCTGTCGATCACGGTTCCGACCGAGCAGGTTTGGGGTTGGGACTATCTTGAGCCGCTCTGCACCGCGCTCGACGAGACGCTCGCGCAATGCGGCATCTTCTCGGTCGGCGGCGGCGGCGGCGTCAGCTCGTTCTTCAGCGTGCCCATCTATCAGGCATCGTTCCCGGGCGTGCAGTTGACCCAGCCGGACCAGGACTTCATCGAGGAGACCACGACGCCGCCGACGACCATCATCGACCTGCCGGCGAATTTCGCGGGCCGCAACGTGCCGGACTTCGCTTACAACGCCGATCCCGAGACTGGTTACGAAATCCCGTACACCTCGAACGTCAATGGCTTCGAGGTCCTGACCTTCATCGGCGGGACGAGCTTCGTGGCGCCGCAACTGAACGGCGTGACGGCGCTGTTGGGCCAGAATGCCCATGCCCGCTTCGGCCTGATCAACGTACCTCTCTACCTCATCGCACGGAGCGGTGCCAATCTGTTCCTGGCCAAGCCGTTCCTGAAACCGATCGTCGCCGGCGACAATTGGTTCTATACGGGCAGCACCGGCTACAGCCCGGCAGCCGGGCTGGGCGCGATCCAAGTGTCAAACCTGGCGGCGCTCCTGCGCTGAATCCGGACGGCGCCGGGCGTCTTTCGGGGCGGCAAGCCCCCGAAGGCGCCCGCGCGCCGGACGATTTCAATAGCCGGCGGCCGGGTCGACCTGATCCGCAAGCGGCGCGCCGGCCGCAAGTCGCCGCAGATTGGCAACGATCGCCTCGGCCGCCGTCGCCGGATTGCTGATCGCCGCAATATGCGGCGTGACGACGATGCGCGGATGCGTCCAGAAGGCGTGATCCGCCGGCAGCGGCTCGGTCTCGAAGACATCCAGCACCGCCTCGCCGACCCTGCCATCGGCGAGCGCCGCCAGCAGATCGGCCTCGACCAGATGACCGCCGCGCCCCGCATTGACGATGCCGGCGCCGCGCGGCAGGCGATCGAAGGTCGCCGAACCGAGAATGCCGCGCGTCGCCTCGGTCAGCGGCAGCAGACAGACCAGGATTTCCGTACGCGCCAGGAAATCCGGATACGCGTCCCGTCCGCTGAAACTCGCGACATTGGCGATGGTTTTCGGCGACCGGCTCCAGCCGGCGACATCGAAGCCCAGCCCGACCAGCGCCGCAGCCGATGCGGCACCGAGTTCGCCCAGCCCCAGAATGCCGATTCGCCGCTCGGCGGCGACCGGAATCGCCGGCTGGCGCCATACGCGATCCTGCTGCTGGCGCCGGAGCTCAGGCTCGCCCAGATGCAGACGGAGCACCTGGAACGTCACATACTCGGCCATCGAGCGGGTCATATAGGGATCGACCAGCCGGACGATCGGCACGTGGCGCGGCGCCAGCGGATCGCTCAGGATGTGGTCGACCCCGGCGCCTTGCGACACGATCAGCTTCAGATTGGGCAGCTTGGCGAGCCAGCCCGGCGCCGGCCGCCAGACCAGTGCCGCCTCGATCTCGGCCGGATCGCCGAGGTCCGGATCGATCCGCCACTCGATTTCAGGCATGAGCCGCTGAAACGACGGCGCCCAACGATCGAAATTGTCGTTGGCCGAGGCGAAGGCGACGATCATGCGGCGTCGAGCCGGGCCAGGATCTGCGCATGCAGCGCGGCATTCCCGCACGCCACGATACGGCCGTCGCTGCCGAGTCCCGGGCGCTCCCCGCGCCAACCGGTGACGATGCCGCCGGCGCCCTCGATGATCGGAATCATCGCGCAGAAATCATAGGGTTTGAGCTTGGCTTCGATCACGGCATCGATGAAGCCCGACGCGCACAGCCCGTAGGCGTAGCAATCGGCACCGTAGCGCACGAGCTTGGCGCCGGCGCGGATGCGCGCGAAGCCGGCGGCGTCCTCGCCGGCAAACATGTCCGGCGAGGTCGCGAACACCGTCGCGGCTTCGAGCGCCGTGCCGGCACGCGTGCGGATCGGCGCGCCGTTGAACGAGGATTGCCGCCCGGCGATGCCGAGCCAGCGTTCGCCCGAGATCGGCTGGTCGATGACGCCCAGCACCGGCTGCCCGCGCTCCAGGAGCGCGATCAGCGTGCCGAACAGCGGTACCCCGGAAATGAAGGATTTCGTGCCGTCGATCGGATCGAGCACCCAGACGAAATCCGCCTCCGCGCGCTCGACGCCGTATTCTTCCCCGAAGATGCCGTGCTGCGGAAATGCGGCATTGATCAGCCTGCGCATCGCGGCTTCCGCCTCGCGGTCGGCGATCGTCACCGGCGAGGCATCCGCCTTGTCGAGAACATCGACCGGCTGCCGGAAATAGCGGCGGACGACCGACGCCGCAGTGTCGGCCAGGACCGGCGCCAGTTCGACGGCGCGCTCGAATTCGCCCGTCACGGCTTACGGCGCGGCCGCGAGATCGACCGGCTTGTCGGTCTGTTTATTCAGGAAGGTCAGCACATCGGCGCGCTCATCCGGCTTCGGCAGGCCGGCGAAGGTCATCTTCGTGCCCGGGAGGTAATCCTTCGGGCTGGCAATGAAGGCCGCGATCTCCTGCGGCGACCAGTTGCCGCCCAGTTTCTTCATCGCGTCGGAATAGGTGAAGCCGTCGACGCTGCCGCGCGCCCGGCCGATCACGCCGTAGAGATTGGGACCGACCTTGTTCGGGCCGCCCTTTTCGAAGCTGTGGCACGCCTCGCACTTCCTGGCCAGGGCTTCGCCGGCCGACAGATCGGCCTTGGCGAAGAGATCGGCCGGGATCGGCGCCGGCTTGGCGGGAGCGGCCGGGGCACTCGCCACCTGCGGCGCGGCCGCCGGGGTCGCGACGGCGATCACATAGCCCGGCTTTTCCGGAGCCCGCAGCGGGACGAGGCCATCGGCGACCAGCCCTGAAACCATCCAGACGATGAGGGCGATGAGAAGCGCCGCGACAATCTTGTTGATCTGCATACCTGACATCCTTCAACCCTTGCGGAGTTGAACGTTCGGCAGACGCACTGGGCGCGCAGACAGGCTGGGCGCCCAGACAGGAACGTTCCGGCCGCCATGCTTGGCGGCATCTTTTCCCCGCGGCGCGCCCGACCGCACCGATGCGCGGCGGCGACGGCCGCGCCGCGTCCGGACCATAGCGCACGATTCCTTGCCGAAACATCCAAAATCCTGCGGTACAAAGGCACAAAATTATCGAAATCAGAGCCTTTCCGAGACGCCGCCGATGAACCCCCTGATCGTCATTCCCGCGCGCCTGGCTGCGACGCGGCTGCCGGACAAGCCCTTGGCCGATATCCACGGCGCGCCGATGATCGTCCATGTCTGGCGCCGCGCCGTCGAGGCCGGCATCGGCCCGGTCGTGGTCGCCTGCGGCGATGCGCCGATTCTGGCCGCGGTCGAAGCCGCCGGCGGGCGCGGCGTCCTGACGGATCCGAACCATCCGTCCGGCTCGGACCGGGTCTGGGAAGCGGTCCTGACCATCGATCCGGACGCGCGCCACGATGTCATCGTCAACCTCCAGGGCGACGTGCCGACCCTGGAAGGGCGCTGCATCGCCCGAACGCTCGAACCGCTGCGCCGCAATGCGTCGGCCGATATCGCGACCCTGGTCTGCGCGATCGGCGACCCGGCCGAACAGGCCCGGACCAGCGTCACCAAGGCGGTGGTGGCCTGGGAAGCAGACGGCGCGATCGGCACCTGCCTCTATTTCAGCCGGGCCGTGGTTCCGTGGGGGCCGGGCCCGATCCTGCATCATATCGGCCTCTACGCCTATCGCCGGGACGCACTCGAACGCTTCGTGGCGCTGCCGCCGAGCCCGCTCGAACAGCGCGAGCGCCTCGAACAGTTGCGCGCCCTCGAAGCCGGCTTGCGGATCGACGCGGCGCTGGTGGACACGATTCCGCTCGGCGTCGATACGCCGGATGACCTCGAACAGGCGCGCCGTCTCCTCGCCCCCCATTCTCCCATTGAACCCGGTCCCGCCCGCCCATGATATCGCTGTCCGAATCGACCCCGTCCGATGCGCCGATCGCCTTTCAGGGCGCGCCGGGCGCCTATTCCGACCTCGCCTGCCGCGTCGTGTTTCCCGACCGGCGGACCCTGCCCTGCCACGGCTTCGAAGAGGCTTTGGCTGCGGCGCTCGACGGCGAGGCCGAATTCGCCGTCATCCCGATCGAGAATTCGCTGGCCGGCCGCGTCGCCGATGTCCATTACCTGCTGCCGCGCTCCGGCCTGCATATCGTCGGCGAGCATTTCGCACCGGTGCATCATCATCTCCTGGCCTTGCCCGGCGTCGCGATCGAAGACATCCGCACGGTACGCAGCCACGTTCATGCGCTCGGCCAATGCCGCAACCTCATCCGCGCCTTGGGCGCCCAGCCGCAAGTCGCCGCCGACACGGCCGGCGCCGCCGCCGAGCTGGCCAAGTCCGGCGACCGGCAGGTCGCCGTCATCGCCTCGGAACTCGCCGGCCGAATCTACGGCCTCGAGGCCCTGCGCTCGAACATCGAGGACGCCGCCCACAACACGACGCGCTTCGTCGTGTTGTCGCGCCGCCCGCTGGTGCCGCCGCTCGCCGCCGGCGGCGTCTATGTCACCAGCTTCATCTTCCGAGTCCGCAACGTGCCGGCCGCGCTGTATAAAGCGCTCGGCGGGTTCGCGACCAACGGCGTCAACATGACCAAGCTGGAAAGCTACATGGTCGGCGGCCGCTTCACCGCCACGGAATTCTACGCCGACGTCGAAGCCCATCCCGAAGAACGTCGCTTACAGCTTGCCCTCGAAGAATTGCGCTTCTTCACCGAAGAAGTGGTCGTGCTCGGCACCTATCCGGCCCATCCGTTTCGCGCCAAAGCCTTGGAAGGATCTCTCGCACCATGAACTGGATTTACCTGCCGTATCTCATCACCTGCCTCGCCCTGGTCGTCTATGTCTGGAATTTCATGATGGTCGGCCAGGCGCGCAACAAGTTCGGGATCAAGGCGCCGGCCGTCACGGGCAGTCCGGAATTCGAACGCATTTTCCGCGTCCAGCAGAACATGGTGGAACAGATCGTGCTGTTCCTGCCGGCGCTCTGGCTGTTCAGCGCGACTCTGTCACCACTCTGGGCCGGAATCATCGGCGCGGTCTGGGTCGCCGGACGGGTCATCTATTCTGTCGCGTACTATGGCGACGCCGAAAAACGCGCCCCGGGATTCATCGCGAGCCTTCTGGCAACGGTGGCTTTGCTACTCGGAGGTGTCATCGGCACGCTTATTGACCTCTTTTGATGCTAAGGGGACCGGCCCGACGAATAATTAATGATAACACCCCTAGACAACGCACAGTTTAAGGCTAGGTTATGCGTCGGCGGTTGCGTCGGTGCGACGCAATTTTGGCGACCCCGACGCGTCAAACCGCCCCGGCTGCCGTCTCACCCTTGACAGCCGGTCCGTGGGGGCGTTGCCCGCCGCGCCTGCGGCTCGGGCCCGAGTGGTTCCCCCCACTCGGGCCCGTCGCATTTCAGGGTTAATATATCCTTACCTCGTACGTTCCCGGCACCTGCCGTCGTTCAACCTTGGCGCAACCAATCCTCGATCAGCCGGCGGGCGATCGAATCCTTGCGCGGCCGGCGGAAGGATGGCCCGTCCTCCTGGTCGAGCAGCCAGCGCCGGCTGAACCATTGCGCGTCCTGAAGTTCGGCATTGTCGATCCGGATCTCGCGGCTGCGCGCGGTCGCATGGAAGCCCAGCATGATCGACGCCGGAAACGGCCAGGGCTGCGAGGAATGATAGGTCACGGTATCGACCTCGATGCCCGCTTCCTCGAAGACCTCCCGCGCCACCGCGTCTTCGAGGCTCTCGCCCGGTTCGACGAAGCCGGCCAGGGTCGAATACATGCCCGTGGGCCAGGCCGCCTGGCGGCCGAGCAGGCATTTGTCGCCATCGGCGACCAGCATGATCACGGCCGGGTCGGTGCGCGGGAAATGGCTGGTCTTGCACTCGGCGTTGGTGCAATGCCGGACATGCCCGCCCTCGGCCGAGCGCGTGGCGCTGCCGCAGACGCCGCAGAAGCGATGGCGCGTATGCCAATGGGTCATCGCCTTGGCGTAGGCCAGGAGCGCCCCGTCATGGCGCCCGAGCAGCGGCCCGAAGGTGCGCAGATCGAGAAAGCGATGGTCCCGGGCATCGAGCGCCACCGCGTCGAGCGGCGTTTCGAGGGCGGAAACGTCGAGGGCGAAGACCGCCGTCTCGGCATCAAGGCCGAGCAGCACCGGCTCCGCCGGCCCGGCCAGCAGCGGTGCCGCGCGCTCCCGCTCCAGAACCGCCGGCACCGGCCCCTCGCCGGTTTCGCGCACCAGGCTCTGCGCCCGCCAGATCGGCAGGAAACGCGTCGAAGCATGGCCCAGACGGTCGGCCAGCCAGGCGGCGTCCTTGCGCAACGCACTGACCCGGTCCAAACCGCCGGAAGCGTAGTAATTGGGCTGCGTCATCCGGCACTCCTCTGCTTCGGTCGCGCGACGCTACGCCGAGACGCGGGATGATGACAGCCGGCATGAAGGCGCAGGCGGGGATTTGCGGGGGGCCTGATGGGCCAAGGCGTTGGGGTACAGATACCCTATGTGTCTGACTGACACGGCGCTGAAGTGGGTCAGCTCTATTTTCTAGCGGTTGTAATGCGGCATCGATCAGTCACGAAAGCCAAGCCACCGCCCACTAAAGACCGCCGCAGCCGGCGCTTCCTGAGTTCCACCCAGAGGTTCCCTTTTATTATCGATCAGTGCCCGGAATTCAGGCCGATAAAGACGTTATGAGCCTCTTTCATAAGTCGAGAAAAGGCTGATTTTCGGCTGTCCGGCTGATCAAGCGGTGGCGGTTCGGGTCTTTGGGTCGAAGAGGCGGAGCAGGCTGTCGGCGGCGAGCACGACGACGC
>Ga0181519_10001076_pt1 | contig 24049 bp, 21 predicted proteins | sample PEATcosm2014_Bin_26_FD_121102 | JGI IMG/M metagenome (GOLD analysis project Ga0181519, IMG submission 121102) | Peatland microbial communities from MTU Mesocosm Facility, Houghton, MI, USA - PEATcosm2014_Bin02_10_metaG | ecosystem: Environmental > Terrestrial > Soil > Wetlands > Peat | place...
CTCGCGAATGGACTTTATGCGCATAGATTTCTATGACGATTCGGGGCTGAGTTCGCTGTGTGCGCCTGACCTGCCCCCTGCAAACAGGGCCAGCCGGAGTCTAGTAAAGTTCGTTTTCGGAGAAGAAGACGAACATGAAGAAGCGCTTTACGGAACAGCAAATCATCGGGTTTCTGAACGAAGCGGAGGTCGGTATGCCGGTCGAGGAACTGTGTAGGAGCACGGGTTCAGTGACGCGTCGTTCCACACCTGGCGCGCTAAGTTCGGCGGCATGGAAGTCTCGGAGGCTCGGAGGCTCGGCGGCTCAAGGACCTCGAGGTGGAGAATGCCCGGCTGAAGAAACTGCTGGCCGAGGCAATGCTCGATATGGAAGCGTTGAAGGTCGTTGTCAAGGGAAAGCCCTGAGCCCGCAAGCCAACGCAGAATGCGTGCATCGAATCGTTCAACGGCAAGTTCCGCGACGAATGCCTTAACGAGCACTGGTTCACGACGCTTGCTCACGCTCGGGCTGTCATCGCGGCATGGCGTCAAGACTAAAACGGGCAAAGGCCGCACAGTGCACTGAATCACCTTGCGCCGTCATAGTTTGCGGCGAAATATCGGGCAACCGCAGATGCTCCTGCCGCTTTCAAGGAGCTAGTTTAAAGGGACTTTGCTAGAAGCCCATTGGCCTACTGATGGTGGCAAGTCAGAGTCGCATCGGAAGACAGAAGTTCGGCCTCAGGGACTCTTCAATACGTTGGTGCGGGCTGATCGTTTTCGGTCGTATAGCGGCGCTTCAATCGCGGCGGTCTACATTCACATCTCGGGCACTATCGATATAGTTTTCGCCCCAACGCTTCATCGCGTCAAGCACGGGCGCAAGCGTTTTGCCAAACTCGGTCAGTGTGTATTCGACGCGTGGCGGCACTTCGTTGAATACTTCGCGACGGACGATACCGTGTGATTCAAGCTCACGGATTTGTAGTGTAAGCGAACGTTGCGTCACCGTCCCAATGAGGCGTTGCAACTCGCCAAATCGTTTTGTCCCACTCATCAGATAGTGAATGATGAGCGGCTTCCATTTGCCTCCGGCAACGTCGATGGTGACTTGAACTGCGCATGGGTATTTATTCAAAAGAGACATCTTCTAGACCCATTAGGATACTGTTTTTCCCTATATATCAAACCTGTGCCTACTTGCGTACAAACTTTGTAGCATTGATATTAAGTCCCTTGCATAGATTGCTGCCGATAGGGGGAAAGGTCATGAAAGCCGCATATTACGATCGTCAAGGTCGAGCCAGTGAGGTTCTCAAGTTGGGCGAGTTCGCGCTCCCAGAACCAGGGCCTAATGAAGTAAGAGTCAGACTTCATGCATCGGGTGTCAATCCATCGGATATTAAAGCTCGTACAGGATTTTCAGCAAAAATGGGTTTTCCTGCCATTATTCCTCATCAAGACGGGGCAGGTATTATTGACAAAGTGGGAGAGGGGGTGACCACACACCAGATCGGGGATCGCGTCTGGCTCTATGAGGCCCAATACGGGAGGCCACATGGTACCGCCGCCGAGTACGTTGTCGTTCCTGCGGTACAAGCGGCTGCGCTTCATGCGAATGTGTCATTTGAAATGGGTGCGTGTCTAGGCATACCTGCCCTGACCGCGCACCGCTGCCTCTTCGCCGATGGCCCGATTACCGGCCTTAGAGTACTCATTCATGGCGGAGCCGGCGCTGTAGGCTCCGCAGCAATCGCGCTGGCAAAATGGGCCGGCGCCTGGGTTGCGACTACAGTAACTAAACCAGAACACGAAGCCAGTGCGCGTAGAGCAGGGGCAGACTTCGTCGTGCTTCGAACAGATGATGCGGTCATCGAAGCACTGCGGTCCGCGAGCAGCGATCAAGGGTTCGACCGCATCGTTGAGGTGGCGCTCACCACCAACCTGGACATCGATCTCGCGTGCATAAGCATAGGAGGCGTGATAAGCACCTATGGTCTTGAAAATGCGAGCGAGCAATTGGCGTTGCCTATTCTTAAGGCCATGGTTAAAGGATGCGTCTTCCGGTTCGTCTACATCTATACCGTGCCGAGTCATGCAAAGTTGGAGGCAGTCGCCGCTATCAACGCATGTCTTGCGGCGAACGCTTATGCCCCGACTATTGGGAAGATTGTGCCATTGGAGCGCATTGCAGAGGCGCATCAGTGCCAGGAGAGTGGTGAAATCGCAGGAAAAATCGTCGTCGCGATAAATTGACGCGGCTTGGTTTGGAAAGCGTGCGGTCGGATAGTCTTCGGTGGCAGCTTGTTGCGGATTTCGGTCAGCCAGGGTGGGCGGCTGACGACCAGCACCTGGACGAAATGACCAGTCGGCTGCCCGCACCCGCGATGGCTGACGCAACGTTCGTGCTGACGGGCAAGGCATCGTCGATCCAGCACTGGCGCCGGGCACTCGGCGCGCTGAGGGTTCCTGCTGCGCGAATCATCACCAACGCGTATTGGGCGCCGGGCAAGACCGGACTGGACTGAGTCAGGTCTTTTCTGCGACGCATTGGGGGCTGTTCACATCGTCACCGGTGGTCCAGACGCACAGGTGAGCGAAACGAAGGCGAGATAGTTCGCTGCGACCTTGTCGTTGCGTGTGGCGACACGACGGGGGTGTTTGATACGACGGAAAAATCGTTCAACGATGTTCCGGGGCCGATACGGCAGGCGGCTGTTGCGACACCCGGTTTGCCGCCCGCGATCGACTTTGCAGTAGTGATCCGCGTAGGGGCGCCTTGACCGATAACGTCCTCGCTTCACGAAATGCCTTGACAGTCCCGGACTATCAACGTATTGTCCGCGTTGAAACATTCAAGAAGCACGATTGCTGATCATCATTTTTCTGCGTGCTGTGCGCAGTATTCGCTGTCCTCTCCTACTCCTTGAAGTTTTTCTCGCTCCGCAACGGAGCTGTTATGTTCATTTCAAGGAATTATTATGGAAACGGGTACTGTTAAGTGGTTCAACGATAGCAAGGGCTTTGGCTTCATTACGCCGGACGCTGGCGGCGACGATCTGTTCGCTCACTTCTCCGAAGTTCGCGGCGACGGTTTCAAGTCGCTCGCAGAGAACCAGAAGGTGAGCTACGAAACCAAGCGTGGCCCGAAGGGCATGCAAGCTTCGAATATCACCCCGCAGTAAAGTAGTTCAAGGGCCGGGACACCGGCCCTTTGCTTGCATAGCATCCTCGCGGAGCCCTGCGCTCCCGATTTGATCGCACCGTTTCGAGGTGTGCATCATCTGTCTTCTCGACACGATCTGTCTCGCTCCCCTTTCGCTACCATTTCGCAGTTATTCAATTTGTATGGCCGAATGCCGTGCAAATGTCGCTCGCTTATCGCTTATGAAAAATAATAACCATAGCCACCGTTACAACGGATATCTAGTTTCCCCTTCCGCTTATCGGCTGCCGGACGGCTGGTTTGCCGCCAACCTGCTGCTTGAGCGAGGTGACGCCGCTGAAGCCGCGTCAGCCGCCTATACGTTCCATGCGCTCGACTATTTCGATACCGAAATGCAGGCACTGGGACACGCCTCCACATGGGCGCGCGACTGGATCGACAATCGCGGTTAATCTGCAATGCCTCTGCCACTGTCGTGAGTTGCGCAGTGGTTGTTCTTCGCAGTTCTCTCGCTAGGCTGCGCCAAATGCGCAAGCACGCGCAAACGTCCCCTTAGGGACAATTGACAGTTGATGACATGTGCTGACATCTTGTCTTTTGCGCGAGCAGGCCAAGATGGCTCCAACGCTATTGAATTTCCCTGCTTCGTCCCGACTGGGACTGGCACATCGATCTTCAGCAGGGCATCAACCTGGTGCTCATGCGGGCTTTCCTCGATAAGGATGTCCGTTTCGCGATGTCGGCCAGCGCGCAATCGTTTGCACAGGCCCCCGAGCTGACTGATGAGGTTGCATCCGCCATACACTCGTCGCCCGTGAGGCCCCTGGCCTGCTGGCGCAAGCATTACGGCGTGGTAGGATCGGACGCATCCACGTGATTCAGATCGTGGCATCGATCCAATCCGGGCCCGTCGCCAGGCGGGTACATCAGGAGGCCAATATGTCTGCAGAGCAAAAGACGTCGCATCGCGGGTTCACCATCATCACGGTTCTCGAACGCCTCTCGAAAGGCCGCGCACGCCTGTCGGCCAAGGTGCTCGCCAGCGACGAAGGTCACAAGCGACGCCTCGGCGGGAAAAAACTCTTGCAGGCCAAGCGCTGGTTCGATCATTTCACGGACGATCTGGCCGCGCCGGTGATCGCCGGACTCAAGCACACCATTGATCTCGAATTGGCTGCTGCCGCGAAGGCTACGCCGAAGACGTCTGCCAAGCCGGTGACGCCCAAGCCCGCCAAACCGACCAAGCCGACCAAAGCGGCAAAATCGGTCAAAGCGGAAAAAACGCCGAAGGCCGAGAAGGCTGTGAAGGGCGCTAAGTCCGATAAGACGCCGAAAGCGGACAAACCCAATACGGTCGTGAAGCCCGGTAAAACAGCGAAGGATGCTGCGGCGACGAAATTGGCGCGAGCGCCGAGAGTCGGCAATGGCGCGCCTGCTGCTGTCGGGGCTGCCAACGGTGTGGCGGCGGAGAAGTCGAGCATCGCGGCCGAACCCGTCGCGCCCGGCAATGCCGCCAAGACTCGCAAGCGTGCCGCAGCACCTGCTGCGCCGGTTGGCATGCCGCCACCCAAGTCACCCAAGCCGCTCAAGACCGCCTCGGGTCGTCGCACGACATAACCGCAAATACGAGCAGGGCGCGCGGCGCGTTTCGGCAACGATCGCACCGACGTCACGAAGCTCCTGTTCAACGGCGCGCGCCAGTCCGGCGACGCGCCGTTTTTCATTGGGTCGATGAGTCGCTGTCATTCATTCGGGGGCCTTCTCAGCGGATAGGGGCGCCTCGCATATTGCACAGGTGATGGCTGATATTACGGTTACCGAATCGATCGCGTTACAGACGCATATGTCGTGAATTTCATGTGTTGCAAGCGCACCACTGCTGTGCGGAATGTGTCATTAACGTGTCAGAATGCCTCCGCTTCACCGATCATCGGCGGTGCTTTTTCCTTCGCAGGAAAGCACCGCTAGTCATTTGTTAAGCACTCCATGGCATATGCGGTTGCAGCAAATTCGTCCCGGGGGACGTGAGCAACTGACATCGACATGGGATGTCCGCTGTGGCGGGCCAAAAAATATAAGACCACTATCAAAGAGGAAAACATGAAGCGCTTCCAACTCACGGCGCTGGCGGTTGCCAGCTTTGCCGTCGCCTCGCCGGCGATGGCTCAGAGTAACGTCACGCTCTACGGTGTGATCGACGCGGGTATCGGTTACGTCAACAATGTCGCCAGCGGTCTGAATGGCAAGGGGGCTCACAACATCCAGGCCGTGAGCGGCATTGGCCAGGGCAACCGTTGGGGCCTGAAGGGTTCGGAAGATCTGGGTGGCGGCTTGAAGGCGGTGTTCGTGTTGGAAAACGGCTTTAGCCTGACCAACGGCGGTCTGCTGCAAAACAGCCGCATGTTCGGCCGTCAGGCATACGTGGGCTTGCAGAGTGCACAAGCTGGCACCGTGACGATCGGCCGTCAGTACGATTCCGTGGTTGATTTCGTGAGTCCGATCACGTCGGCCAAGCAGTGGGCCACGCAATACGGCGCGCACATTGGCGACATCGACAACCTGTACAACTCGTTCCGCGTCAACAACTCGGTCAAGTACACGAGCGCGAACTACAGCGGGTTCTCGTTCGGCGCGTTGTACGGTTTCAGCAATGAACCCAACACCGGCAACGGCACGGGTTTCTCGCATAACAATGCATTCAGCCTGGGCGCATCGTATGCCAACGGTCCGCTCACGGCGGCGCTCGGCTACATGCACCTGGCAAGCCCCGGTACGGCCAACGCTGGCGGTGCCGTGTCGAACGATTACTCGAGTGCTACCGACATCTTCTACACGAGCGCTGTCGACAAGCACGATATCGCGGCGGCGGGCGTTTCGTACCAGATTCAGGCTGCGACCCTCGGCTTCGTGTACAGCTATGCCAAGGTGCGCTACACGAATCAGTCGTCGATTCGTGTGAACACGTTCGAACTGAACGGCAAGTATCAGGTGACGCCGAACCTGCTGGGCGGTCTGGCCTTTATTTACAGCGATGGCAGCGTGAGCGGTGCGAACGCTCTGTCGGGTATCAGCAAGGGCACGAAGCCGCGCTGGTTCCAGGTCAACCTGGGCGGCGTGTACTCGTTCAGCAAGCGCACGGAGTCGTACCTGACGGGGGTTTATCAGCGCGCGACGGGTGACGCTGTCGTTGCCGCGATCGACAACGTGGGCGGCCCGACGGGTGACGGCGGCCAGTCGCAGATCGCCGTGATTGCTGGCCTGCGTCACAAGTTCTAAGCGGGTTTTCGGGCCGATTTACGCAGTATTCCGGCTTGAACAAGGGGGGAGGCAGACGCCTTTCCCCGGGCTTCAACGGGCCTCGTCGTCTGCCGGCGGGGCCCGTTTTGGATTGGGTAAGGTCGGATCTTGTGCATTTCATACATTTTCTGTGTATAATCACGACCTTGTCCAAATGTGGGCATTGCGGGGAGTGGCGCTCACTGACGAACGATGAGTGTGCTGCTTCGCCATCAATCAACCGTTCAGCCAGTCTGGAAGGCGCGATGCGGGGTTCGCGGTGAGCGAGCTGTGCATTTAATGCCAATCGGGAGATCGCCGAGGAGGTGAGTCGCGGTCCCGCCGGATGTGGTGTAGTGAAGTCCGTAGCAAGTCCGTTCGTCGCGCCTGGCAGGAGGAGTCTCCGGCAGGGCGGGGAAGGGTGTCTTTGCTCGGTACGTTAAATTGCCGGCTCGCATGAGCCGAAACACTATTCGAGATATTGCATGACCAAGATTGTTATCAAAGACGGTGAACCCGTTGAAGTTGCACTGCGTCGTTTCCGTCGCGCTATCGATGGCACGGGCCTGATCAAGGAAGTCAAGGCACGCGCCGCTTACGAAAAGCCGACGGCTGAGCGCAAGCGCAAGAAGGCCGCTGCCGTGGCCCGTCTGCGTAAGCGTCTGCGCAGCCAGACCCTGAAGAAGAAGATGTACTAAGCATGTCGTTGCGCCTCCTGGCGCAGTGAAATGCGAAGTGAAAAACCCGCCGCGAGGCGGGTTTTTTTATGGGCGGACGTGACGCGTCGATTTGTTACACTCGTGGCCGTCGTCGCCAAGCCGCGATCGCTTAATTCTTAGACTCCCCACGATTCCAATATGAAAACGTTGACTTTCGCTGCTCTCGATACGCTGACACAGCAAGCTGAGCGGTCGCCGCGTGCCCGCATGAACCAGAACCTGCATGAGTCGCTGGACGATCCGATTCAGCGTCTGGCCATCGCGATGGAGCCGGCGACGTACATCCGCCCGCATCTGCATCGCCAGACGTGGGAGTTGCTCACGGCGTTGCGCGGTCGATTTATCGTGCTGACGTTTGACGAGGCGGGTATTGTCACGGACCGCAAGGTGCTCGGCGAGGATACGAGCGTCACGGAGACGGCGCAGGGCACGCATCACACCGTGCTTTCGCTGGACCCGGGGGCTGTGATTTTCGAAGTGAAGCATGGCCCGTACCGGCCGTTTGTCGAGTCCGATTATGCGGACTGGTCGGCGCCGGCGGAGACGCCTGAGGCCGCGGCATTCATGGAGTGGGTCAAGACGGCGCAGGTCGGCGAGCGCTGGACTGCCTGACGGGCGAGCCAGATATCAGCAGCGCGTTCCGGATTGAAGTGAGTCTTGCGCGGGGCGTCGTGACGAAGCGGCGTGGGCGCGCGGGCGAACGGGAGGAGGGTGTTGTGGGCGAGGAGGGAGGTGGGCCGGGGCTCCTTCCTGCTGCGAGTTGGGTTTATGTCTGAGTGGCGGGAAGGGGCTCCGGTCCGCCTGGAGGACGGTGTTAAGAGGCACCGGCGGGCGATTGAATGCTGATATCGCCAAGCGCCAGCCTCCAAACCTGCGCGAACACAGGTTTGGGAGGGGGGCGCAAACAGCAGAATTACTTCTTCTTTTTGGTCGACTTTTTGGCCGGTGCCGGAGCGTCATCGTCTTGCACGCTGAGCTGGCCACCTGTGCCGAGGCCACCGGCGACGGTCTGTTGCTTGTAGTTCTTCACGGCGCGCACGACGTTGTTGTACGAGTCGGTGAAGGCAGCAACGATGACTTTGCCTTCGGCGGTGTTTGAGTAGCCGCCGAGCGAGCCGCCGGCGGAGCTACCGATAATACGGCCGAGCGCGCCGAAGTCCATGCTGCTGGCGCTGCCTTCTGCGGCGGCGATCTGCACGCTGGAGCGGTTGTCGATGACGGTGAGCAGCGTGCTGGCTTCCTTCGAGTTCATGCTGCCGGCGAGTGCGCCGATGGCTGAACCGATGCCACCAGGCAGGAGGCCGGCGATGCTTGCACCGGCGCCGCCGGCGTTATTGTTCGTGAACGTGATCGACGGGCTGATCGCGTAGTCGGCGGCGACCATCTTGCCTTTACCGAAGTTCGACTTGTTGCGCAGCTCGCCCGAGTCTTGCAGGGCGCGCTCGCCCATGATCGTGTTCATGCCGCGGCCGCGGTCAACCACAACGAAGCAGTTCGACTGTTGCACGAGCAGCTTGAGGACGGGGACGGTCGAGCCCAGTTTGTACTGACCGGTGAGCACGCCATACCATGGGGCGGACGTATCTTCGATCACAGCGATGGTGCCCAATGGGCGATCGCACTTTTCCAGCGATTGGTTGGCGTTTTCGGAGTTTGCGCCGCCGGCGGAGCCGGTCGCCGCAGTCTTGGCGCTGCTGCTTCCCATGTTCATGGACGAGCAACCCGCCATGATGCCGGCTGCAAGCAGCAGGCCCGTGATTTTTACGAGATGGTGTGCCATTTTCCTAGTTCTTTAGAATGTTGTTCTGGAAATTGGCGGCGTTGCCGTGCCCGGAATTACACCGGGTCTCGACTAAGTCGGTGACGCCGCCGTATGCCAGGAGTCCAAAAAAGCAGGAGTAAGAAGCAAGTTACGATAGGACTCCTATGCTGAAATGCTCCGTAAGAACATTCCGCGCCGCATGCTAGCACGGCCGCAAATCGCGGATCCCCTATCAAAAATCGTGGGGATTACGAATGGATTAGGGCGTAACTTTCCTAGGGATTAGGCGAAGATTAGGGGGAAACCATGATGAGTTGGCGCGTGGCCAATCGCTGATATGCCATCGTTGGCATCCCTATTTTTCTGCTTTGGGAACTTGCCTTCCGAGCTTCCTGAGGATAGCCCTGGATTCTCGGTCGAGGTGGCGGGGTGATTGATGGTGGTCTGGCAACGGCGGCCGCAAAAAAGCCCCGTCAGATAAGACTGTACGGGGCTCTCCGGCAATGCCAGGCTGGGCTGGATGCATTCTTGGTCCCCCCGACAGGAATCGAACCTGTATCTAGCGCTTAGGAGGCACTCGTTCTATCCATTGAACTACAGGGAGAGACTGGATTCTATCCAGCAGCGCGATGTCCTTTGAAATCAAGGGCATCGCCTTATTCTACGGGGCTTTCCGGCTGATCGTGATACCCCTACCGTATCACTCCAGATCACCCCGCAACCTGCTGTATCACGTCCCCGGTGCACAGCGAGGAGGCGACAGTGGCATCGATTGTGCGGGTGTGAACGCGTTGGCACACCCAAGTCCGACGCGAGGGCAAGAGTATAGCAAAAACATTTCATACGAAGGCGCAGGCGGCTGCATGGGCACGCGAATTTGAGGTAGCACTTGATGACGGTAAGAACCTTGACAAGGTGTCAGCCAAGACGCTCTTGCCTGCCGTCAATACTCACTACAGGAAGTTGCATGAAGCATCGGGGCGGGCGGTTCGAGCCAAGTCCACTGAGGACTACACGCTGAAATACCTCGCGTAGCCCTTTCACGGGACGCCGATAGCAGATCTAACCCGCAGCCGCTGGCGAAGTTCGCTCAAGCGCGGCATAAGGCTGGGGCCGGCGCGGTGACCGTCAACATGGACATTTCGAAGCTCGGGACGGTGCTGCGTGATACGCCGAGCTTTTTGGGCTTCGACCAGCCGGATCTCCTCGGCAAGGCCCGACCAATGCTCCACCACCTTAGACTGATCGGATCGTCGGGCAAACGAGAGCGTCGGCCGACGGCCAACGAGATCGCAAAAATCATGGCGTGGGATAGGGAGCATCCGGAATACACGCTGCCGCTGTCCGCTGTCATCGAGATTTATGGGCCGTCGGGATTTCGGCGTGGTGAGATATTTCGAATCGAATGGCGCGATTTGGACGACGCGAACCGAATGGTGCTCGTGCGGGACCGCAAGGATCCACGCAACAAGGTCGGGAATCGCGAGTGGGTGCCGTTGATCGGGACGCCGTTAGATGTGATCGCTCGGCAACCAAAGGTTGATGGTGAACCGCGCATTTTTCCGCTCTCGCCTCAGACGGCCAGCAAATACTTTAAGATGGCATGCGGTTCGAAGGGAATTCATGACTTGCATCTTCACGATTCGCGTCACGAAGCAACAAGTGCTCTATTTGAAGCCGGATGAGGGATCGCTGAGAAGGGAATACTTCTTCCATTCAAAAAGAATCGCAGCGCCGATGGTTAGTGCGAGTTGGCGTGACGCCTGCCGCTCCGACATCGGGATGTCCCAAGCTCAGGAAATGCAGGCAACTCAAAAATATCTCTTCAAAACGTGTTGTTATGCAGATTTAGCTGGCGACAGGCGTTGCATTATCGTATTTGGCTGCTCACTGGTTGCCAGTCTCGAACTGGCAAGTTCTTCAGGTTTGATTCGTTGATCCTTTAGTGAATGTCAACTTCCGACCCCTCCGGACAGTCGCGTGGGTTTAAAGGCGAAGGCGGATTACGAGTGCACAGCGGTCGCCCGCACCATTTCGACGCCCAACGCACACGCGATGTTTACGCACCGTCGGCGCGTGCAGTCAGCCGCTCGGTTGATCCCGCCGTTTGTCCCGCGCCGGTCGCTGCTGCGGAAGCCGCGTCCCATCGTCTGGCTTACGCTGATTGGCACTCCATCGCGGTTTCACGTATGCAATCGCTTAACCTCCTGCATTAACGTCCTGGACTGATATTTCCATGGAACTCCGGCATCTCCGATATTTCATTGCCGTCGCCGAGTTGCGGAGCGTCCGCGCGGCGTCTGAGCAACTGCACGTGACGCAGCCGGCGATTTCCCGCCAGATTCAGGACCTTGAAAATACCATTGGCGCAACGTTGTTCGAACGTGCGCCACGCGGCCTCAAGCTCACGGCGGCGGGCGAAGCCTACCTGTCCGAAGTGCGCGATATCCTTGCCCGCGTCGATGCAGCGAATCGCCTTGCTCGCCGCATCGCATCTGGCGTGCAAGGTCATTTGCGGATTGGCTTCGTTGAGAACGCGGCTTGGAGCGGCATCGTCTCCAGCGCATTGCGCGAGTTCGAGCGCGTAACACCTCAAGTGTCTCTCGAACTCCAGCCGCTGAATACACCCCTGCAACTTGAAGCGATCGCAGCAGGACGACTCGACGGCGGGTTTTGCTATCGTATTGGCGTGCTACCCGAAGGCATCGCAAGCGTGCCTGTGCTCGAACAGAATGTCGTGCTGGCCGTGCCCGAACCGTGGCCGCTCGGCAAGACTGGAACGGTTGCGACGACGGAACTCAGGGGAGCCCCGTTTATCGCTTTCCCTCGACACGTCTACCCGGCGTACTACGACCGGCTGCTGTCCGCCTGCGCCGAGCGCGGTCTCACGCTTGACATCCGGCAGGAGGCCAGCACCGAAACGGCAATCCTTTCGCTCGTGTCCGCGGGGCTGGGAGTCGCGATCGTGAACGCCGCAAATCGTGATCGTCCACCGGCACGCGTGCGTTTCGTCGCACTGCAAGATCTGTCGGTGCCGTTGCCGCTCGAATTCTGCTTTGTGGAAAACGCAGCAAACGTGGCATTGGACCGATTCGTCGACCGGCTCAGGTAGCCCGCCACAGCCTACCGTCTCACGCGGATGGATGAGTCGTAGCCAGTGATGCCTTCAAGGCATCACCCGACGCAGAAAACGGCATTAGTCAGGCGTTTTATCGTCGGCGATAGTAAAGACAACCGGGGCGCCGCCTCACTCTTTACTGATCGCACCATGTCCAATCTTCCATCGCTTATCGCCAGTGACGTAGATTTCGAGCGCACAGGTTTCCAGACCGGCACGCTTCGGCTGCCCTGGTCGCATGACCGTTCGGCCTATGGTCATATTCCCATCCCGCTCGCGGTATTCAACGCTGGAGCGGGCACAGGCCCCACGGTTCTGCTGACGGGGGGCAACCATGGCGACGAATACGAAGGGCCCGTCGCGCTGATGAAACTGCTCCAGCGGCTGCCGTCGATGTCCATCCGCGGCCGCCTCATCGTCATACCCGCGCTGAATTTCCCCGCCTTCCTCAACGGCTCGCGCACGTCCCCTATCGACCGCGGCAATCTGAACCGGCTCTTCCCGGGGGCGCGCAATGGGCAGCCAACGGAGATGATCGCGCACTATGTCGAAACCGAACTGCTGCCGCGCGCCGACGTCGTCATCGATCTTCACGCCGGAGGCGCATCGTTCGAGCATGCCCCCACGCTCCTCGCGTCACCGCCGACAGAGGGCGAGCGGCGCGCTTTGTATCTTGACCTCGTCCGCGCGTTCGGCGCACCGAACACGATGATCATGGATCTGCTCGGCGAAGACCGCACATTCGCGGCCGCAGCCGAACGCCACGGAAAGCTCTTCCTTTGCGGCGAATTCGGCGGTCACGCGGGCTGCGATGCAGCCAACCTCGCGATCGTCGAAAGTGGTCTCAAGCGTGTGCTGCACCGGCTCGGCATGACGCCCGAAGAGCCCCTGCCGCGCGCTGGCGAGACGCGCTTCCTCCGCGTGGAAGGCACGCGCCACTACGTGTACTCGCCGCTCGCAGGCGTGCTGGAACCCACCTTTGCACTCGGCGATCAGGTTCGTGAAGGACAACTGGCCGGGCGCCTCTTCGATCCGCACCGGCCATGGGAAGCACCGCTGGAGATCCGCTTTCGCGCAGACGGCAGGGTGATGTGCGTGCGAACGTTCGCGCGCGTCGAACCCGGCGACTGCATCGCGCTGCTAGCCGCAGACGTTCACGCAGATTGATCACCGCATAGGCACAGCGATTGCCGAAGACCATACCCCGACTCACGATTCGGAGACATCACTTGAGCGCCCAACTCCCTCTCACCCAACCAGCCGGACAAGCCGCGCGACTCGCCTATAGCGACGTGCGGCACCCGACCTACATCGTGCTGCTGTTCTTCGTCTGCTTCGCGTTCTCGTATCTGGACCGGCAGATCGTCAGCATTCTCGTGCAGCCGATCAAGCAATCGCTCGCGCTCACGGATACTGAAATCGGCCTGCTACAGGGCCTTTCTTTCACGATGTGTTACGCAACGGCGGGCGTTTTCGTCGCGCGGCTCGTCGATCGAGCCAACCGGGTGAAGCTGATCGCCGCGTGCATCGCGATCTGGGCAATATCGACCACGCTATGTGGATTCGCCACGAACTTCCCGGAACTGCTATTCGCCCGCGCAGGGACCGCGATTGCCGAAGCGGCACTGAGCCCCGCGGCACTATCGATCTTTGGCGACATCTTCGCGCCGCGCCGAGTCGCGCGCGCCAGCAGCGTCTTCATGCTCGGGCCGTATGTCGGAGGCGGCATCGCGCTGTTCGGCGGCGGCATACTGCTGTCGGCGGCGCACGGCGCCAGCGGTGCATGGCTCGCGAAGCATGGTGTTGCGCCCTGGCAAGCGGTGTTCATCGTGGTCGGCCTGCCCGGACTCGTATTGGCCGCGCTGGTGGCCTTCACGATTCGCGAACCCGTGCGCATCGAGACGCTCGCTCATGCGACGCAGACAAAAGGCGTCTTGCCGTCGCTACGCGACGTCATGATCGAACTGTTCGTGCGCAATCGCTTCTGTCTGCCCTACTTCGCAGCGTACGTGGCATTGATCACGCTGTTCTATTCGCACGCCGCCTGGTTTCCGACCTTGCTCATGCGGCAATTTCATCTGGCGCCGAAGCAGGTCGGCCAGATGGCTGCGCCGGCTTACATGATCGGCGGAATACTCGGGATCGCGTGTGCCGGCGTGCTCGCGACCCGCGTGACCGATGACAGCACATTGCGCAAGGTGCTCGGCCTCTCCGCCGTCGCGGTTGCTACACTGGTTCCCGCCGCCATCGCGATGCCGCTGGTCAGCGATAGCACGGTTGCCATCGTGCTGTACGGCATCTGCGCGTTCACCGCGAGTATCGCGATGGGCCTTGCGCCCGTGCCGTTGCAGATCGCCGTGCCAAACCGCATGCGCGGCCGTTCGATAGCATTGCTCGTGTTCCTGACCAACGCGATCAGCGGAGGCGTGGGGCCGCTGGCCGTCGGCTACCTGAACGAACACCTCGGGCACACGGGCTCTAGTCTGGGCGTGGCGCTCGCGTCGGTCGGCGGTGTTGCCGCGCTGATCAGTGCAGCACTTTACGCACTGGCTACCCGGCGCGTGCCAGTTGCGCGTGAGATGCACGCAGCGTGAGTCGCCCCATTACTTTGAGGAGAATCGTCATGAAAGACGCATCCAACGTCCATCATGTCGGCGAGGCAACCATTACGCGAGTCGATGAAACCGCCTTTGCGCTGGCTCCTGAGGTATTGTTCCCCGAGTGGGGCGCCGCCGATGGCCGTGCCCTGGAAAAACACCTCGGAACGGCCAGCCTCGACCTCGTCAATCGATGCATACCGTTGAAAACACATTTGTGGGTCGTCGAAACCGGTGGTCTGACTATCGTCATCGATACGGGGATCGGCAATGGAAAGTCACGACCGTTCAATTCGTTGTTCGATAGACTCGACAACCCGGTGCTCGAGGGCTTCGAAGCGGCAGGCTTTCGCCGAGAGCAAGTGAACTATGTGCTGCTCACGCATTTGCACGTCGATCATGTCGGATGGAACACGCATTGGCACGAAGGCCGCTGGATGCCCGTATTTCCGAACGCCACCTATGTATTCAGCCAGCGCGAGCGCGACTATTTCGCCGCGCCTGAAGGAGAACCGCGGCGCATGGTATTCGAGGATAGTGTCCGGCCCGTTATCGAAGCACAACAGGCCCATATCGTGCCGGATGCAGGAGAAGAAATTGTCGATGGCATCCACTTTCTGCCGACACCGGGTCACAGCATCGGTCATATGGCCATTGAGATTCGCTCGCGGGGAGAAACGGCGTTGTTCTCTGGCGACGTTATGCATAGTCCGCTACAGGTCTATCGTCCGCAGTGGAATTCGATGTTCTGCCTGGATCAGCAGCAGGCGCGCGATTCGCGAAAATGGCTGCTCGGACATGCGGCGAGAACAGGCGCGACAGTATTCACTGCCCACTTTCCGGAGACGTCGGCCGGTACGGTGCGCGAGGGCCCGGAGGGCTTCGAATGGCACTACCTGAATCGAGCAAAATCGAAAGACGCCTGACGAAGTCGACGACGCGAACGGGGCGAGCTGCACTCGCGCTGCTGCTCCCGCGTTTGCTGCACAACCTATAACCGCCGCCGGCGGGTTGTCACGCCAATGACAGCAACGGCCAAAAAGACACGCGGGCAGACAATTGGCGCTTGTATCACGCGTGAATGGCTCGATCCGGGATCGTCGACAGCTTGACGCCCAAGGCATGCATCACTCGCAATATCGTGGAGAAACGAGGCTGTACGTTTGGCGCGAGCGTCTTGTAAAGACTCTCGCGGCCAGGCCCTGCGGCAGCAGCGACTTGCGTCATGCCTTTTGCCTTGGCAACGTCCGCAATAGCAGACAGAAAGATCGCGGGGTCATTCTCTTCGAGCGCAGCGTTGAGACATTAACGGCGCGATGCAGTATGTCCTGAATGGCCTCGCACTTGGTCATCAACTCATCAAACGCCACGTTTCCTTCGACCAGAACGTCGCTCTCAATCATGGCGCTGTAGTCCCTCGAAAGCGCGTCCTTCGCGGCCCCCTCAGGCACGGTTCGCAGACCTCCTGAAACGGCATGTCGATAGTCGATGACATTTCCTTCGCTTTCCTTCCCGATGAAGAAACAGGCCTTAGGGTCAGCCACCATCGATGCGACATCCATGTCCGCGAGAACCGTATCGAATTGAGTGCTGTTGGCAATCGACATCAAGTCGTGCCAGTGAGCCACTTGAACAGCGTGAGACGGTGTCGACATGGCAAATATTCCTGCATTGTCTCCGGCGCAACACTGCGCTCGGGAATTTCCCGATGGAACAACCGCCCTTGCCATTTGTTCCATTGACGCTACAAATTGGCGCTTCTAGAGTCGTCGCCATGATGACTCTCCACCTCTGAACGACGATGAAGACGTTTACCTGCAAGCGCGCAGCGTATCGCGTCCTGCGCGAATAAGCCGCTTTCGCCACTGGCACGTGGCGCATTGCGATGAAGATCGCGCCAGCGTGCTTTCCCAATTTGCCCTTCGCCGTCCGACGTGCGCCGCATGCTCACGCCGCGGCTTCGTGCGCCCTCGCGTTTGCCTCGCCCTGTGAGCGTTCCGTTCACCGCGCCGGCAAACGCCCGGCGCGCCGGGGAACTGTTTTCTTCAACAAAAGAAGGACGCACGCCCATGACACACGTCACACGCAAAACGCTACCTCTCGCTCACGCTACCGCCGCTGCCTGCGCCACGCTGGTGCTCGCCACGACGGCGACACCGGCCCTCGCGCAATCGAGCGTCACGCTCTACGGCGTGATAGAAGCCGCCATCGTCTCGCAGAACCATGCGAGCCCCGACGGCGGCCGCATCTACTCCGTCAATCAGGCCGGCGAAGGCTTCCTCTCCGCCAGTCGCTTCGGCCTGCAAGGCGTGGAAGATCTCGGCGGTGGCATGAAAGCGCGCTTCGTGCTGGAGAACGGCTTCAACTCGCAAGCCGGAACGTTCGATCAACAGGGGCAACTCTTCGGCCGTCAGGCATTTGTCGCGCTGCAAGGCGGCTGGGGCGAATTCGCACTTGGCCGTCAGTACACCGGGGCCGTGGTGGCCATCTCGATGGTCGATCCGATCTTCATCGGCGCGCCGCCCACGAACTCGTGGCTCGTCTTCCTGACGGGGCAGCGCTACAACAACGCACTCACCTGGACAAAGAAGTTCGGCCCCTTCGGCGTGAATCTTCAATATGCGTTCGGCGGCGTGGCAGGGCAGGCCTCGGCGCGCTCGTCGGCTTCAGGCGGCGTGTCATGGGAGCAAAACGGCAACGTCTTCACCGGACAGGTTCAGCAGACGCATGACTCGCAAAGCCGCCTCGCCAAGACCTGGTCGCTCGGTGCCAAAGTGAGCTACGGTCAGTGGAAATTCCACGCCGACTATCTCCAGAGTCAGCGCGATGCCGGCTTCGACGCCTCCAATGGCGGCACCGATTACGCGTCGATCACGAACATGAGCACCGCCGCCACACCGACGACAGTTGCTGCCATCGGCTCCGTGTTCTCTGCCGCAAGGCGCGATCAATTCTTCACGCTGGGCGTGAGCTACCTGCTCAACCCGTCGTGGCAATTCATCGCGGCCTATATGTACGACAACACTAGCGCCGTGAACTTCGCGGGCAAACGGCAAACGGTCTACGGCGTGATCGACTACTTCCTGTCCAAGCGCACCGATGTCTACTTCGCCACCGCTTACGAGCGTGTGGACGGCGGATGGTCGGGACTCTTCGGCACGTCGACGACCAACTGGACCGGCGGCAACGGCGTGAAGCTCAACGGTTTCAACAACCAGATGAGCTACTACGTCGGCCTGCGCCACCGCTTCTGAAAACGGTTGCGGCGCCGCACCGAAACATGCTGCGCCGCAACCTGAAAACCCTTGCACTGCCTGCATTTGCGAGGCAATTGCCCGGCAATCCTGAATGCCTTAGGTGTTTTCCCGATAGAACATTTTGTCCGTCGCTTTGTTCTATTGACCGGACATTATGACACTTACAGAATCGGCGCATGGATACCCCACTACCGCTTCCGAAGTACCACCAGATCTACCTCGTGCTGCGTGAGCAGTTGCAGGAGGGACGCTTCGATCGCGACGGCGTGCCGGGCGAGCACGTGCTCGCCGATCAGTTTAGTGTGGCGCGCATCACGATTCGCAAGGCGATGGAAATGCTGGTGGCCGATGGCCTCGTCGTGCGCCGCCCCGGTCTGGGAACGTGGCCGCTGCATGCCGGCCAACGCACCGGCGGCAAGATGTCAGGCATCTCCCGCGAGAAGGCGCATCTGACCGGCCTGCTCGAGAACATCGTCAACATGGGCCTGCGCACGAGCGTGTCGGTGCTCGAATCGAGCGTCGTCGGGGCGAGCGATGCCGTTGCCGACGCGCTCGCGCTCGATGCCGGCGCACCGGTCTACAAGAGCATCCGCGTGCGCAGCACGCAGGCCGGTCCGCTGTCGTACATCACCACGCATGTGCCGCAGCAGATCGCCGAAATCAATCGTGAAGAACTTGAACGCAAGCCGTTGCTGATGCTGCTCGAAGAAGCCGGTGTCGAACTCGGCGGCGCCACCCAAACCATTTCTGCACGTCTGGCCGATGCGGTCGTGGCGCGCCATCTCGACATCGCCGTCGGCTCCGCATTGCTGGCGGTCACGCGCCTCGTGCGCGACGTGTCCGAGCGTCCCGTGCAACTGCTCCAAGGTCTGTACCGCCCCGATCGCTACCAGTACCAACTTCAACTCTCTCGCGTCGGCGATATCGACGCGAAGGTCTGGGTCAGCGAAGAACTGTCTGCCCAATTCCACTGATCACGTCCGGAGAATCCTCAATGAGTTCGCGTCGCACGTTCCTGCGTCAGTCCACCGCCATGGCCGCGCTTGCCGCCACTTCCGGCGCCCCCTGGCTCGCACACGCCGCCGGCAAGCCCGTCAAGATCGGTGTGCTGCATCCCGTCACGGGTGCGCTGGCGTACTCGGGCCAGCAATGCCGTCTGGGCGCGCTGCTCGCCATCGACGACATCAACGCCGCAGGCGGCATCAAGTCGCTCGGTGGCGCGCCCATCGAGGCGGTGCTCGGCGATGCGCAGTCGCGCCCCGAAGCCGGTTCGGCGGAAGTCGAGCGGATGAACGAGGCCGGCGTGTCGGCCGTTCTCGGCGCCTACGCGTCGGCCATTTGTCTGGCAACGACGCAAACGGCTGCGAAATACGGCTTGCCGCACGTCGTCGACGTGGGCGTGGCCGACCAGATCGTCGAGCGCGGTCTCACGAACACGTTCCGCTTCGGCCCCGGCTATCGCATGTGTTCGATGCGCGCGGTCGACGACCTCGCCGCCCTCAACAATGCCGCCGGGAAACCCGCGAAGACGGTGATGATCGTGCACGAAGAATCGCTCTTCGGGACAGGCACGGCCACACTGCTGCAAAAGGAGCTGCCCGCGCGCGGCTTCGAGATCAAGGAAGTCATCAAGCACGCCAACCCGACGCGTGACTTCAACAACATCGTGCTGCGCATGCGCTCGGTGAATCCGGACATCGTGATTCCGGCGAACTACTACAACGAATACGCGCTGCTGCTGCGTGCGATGAAGCAACAGAAGGTGCAGCCCAAGGCGATCTACTCGGTACTGGGCGGCGCGGCGTCGAGCTACAAGTTCCTCAAGGAGTTTCCGGACATCGCCGACGGCATCATCGATTGCAACCACTGGTTCAATCCGAAAGACCCGCGTGTGGCCGCGCTCAAGGCTCGCACGGAAGCGAAGGGGGCGTTCTTCAGCTATGAAGTCTTCATGACCTACACGGCCATGATGTTGCTGGCCGACGCCATCGAGCGCGCAAAGTCGGCCGATCGCGCCGCCATCACGGCGGCGCTCGCATCGAGTTCGTTCAAGGATCACATCATGCCGTATGGCCCGACGAAGTTCGTCAACGGCCAGAACACGGGCGCGCAGCCGCTGCTCACGCAGGTCTCGCACGGCGACATCAAGGTGATTCTGCCCGACAGCTATCGTCAGGTGGCGTCGGTCTTCCCGCTCAAGGCCTGACGCGATGTTCGACCCGGTCATTCTTCTGTCGGCGGTGCTCAACGGGCTCACCACGGGCGCGGTGTACGCGCTCATTGCCCTGGGCCTCACGCTGGTCTACGGCGTGCTGCACATCATCAACTTCTCGCACGGCGCGGCGTTGATGATCGCGCTCTACGCCGTGTGGCTGCTCAGGGAGAAGCTCGGCATCGATCCGTATGTGGCGCTGCCGTTCGTCACGCTGGGCATGTTCGCGCTCGGCTACGCCTTGCAACGCTGCGTGATCGAGCGTGCCAGCCACGGCAAGGACGAAAACATTCTGCTCGTCACCCTTGGGCTTGCCATCGTGCTGGAGAACCTCGCGCTGGTGTGGTTCAAGTCCGATACCCACACCATCGATACGCCTTACACGCTCGCGACGGTCGATATCGGCCCGGTCATGCTGTCGGTGCCGAAGCTCATCGCCTTCGTCGGTGCGCTCGCCGCTGCGGCATTGCTCTTCTGGATCATGCGCTCGACCGATCTCGGCCGCGCGATCCGGGCCGTTGCCAAGGAGAAGCATGGCGCGAAGCTCATGGGCATCGACGTCGAGCGTGTCTATGCGCTGTCGTTCGGCATTGGCATGGCGTGTGTGGGCGCAGCGGCTTGTTTCCTGATGCCGACGTACTACGTCAACCCGCAAGTCGGCGGCGGCTTCGTGCTGGTGGCCTTCACCATCGTGGTGCTCGGCGGCATGGGGAGCTTCACCGGCGCGCTCGCCGGCGGGTTGCTCATCGGTGTGGTCGAGTCGTTAAGCGGGTTGTGGCTGGGCGATTCGCTCGGGCAGATGGGCATCTTCGCCATTTTCATCATCGTCGTGCTGCTGCGTCCGCAGGGCTTGTTCGGTGCGCGGGCATGAGGAACGGGAGCAAACGATGAGAGACCTTCGTTGGATCGTGTTGTTCGGTGTCGCCATCGCGGCGTTGCTGGTCACGCTGCAATCGGGCGTGTGGCTGTCGGTCGTGATGATGACCCTCTATACCGTGCTGCTGTCGCAGTCCTGGAACATTCTGGGCGGATTCGGCGGACAGTTGTCGTTCGGACACGCGCTCTTTTTCGGCGTGGGCGCCTACGCGCAGGCGATTGCGCAATTGCAGTGGGGCTGGAACCCGTGGTTGGCGATGCCGTTCGCCATTGCAATGGGCACCGGGGTCGCCGTCGTCGTCGGCGCGATCACCTTCCGTTATGGGCTCAAGGGCTCGTACTTTGCGCTCGTGACGCTGGCCTTCGCAGAAGTCTTCCGCATCCTCGCCGTGTCGCTGCCGTTCACCGGGGCGGGCGTTGGCCTGATGGTGCCGCTGCGCCAGAGCGTGGGGAATCTGCAATTCGCGTCGCCACGCGGTTATGCGGCCCTCCTGCTCGTGTTCGTGATGGCCGCGTTGCTGGTAACGGCCTGGCTGCGGCATTCGCGCTTCGGTGCGTGGTTGCAAGCGGTGCGTGACAACGAGAACGCCGCGCGTGCGCTCGGTGTGAATCCGTTGCGCGTGAAGCTCGGCGCGATCGCGCTGTCAGGGGCGTTCATGAGCGCGGCAGGCATGTGCTACGTGCAGATGTTCCAGTACATCGACGCGAGCATTGCGTTCGGCTCGACCATCTCGGTCGAGGCGCTCGTCGGTGTGATCGTGGGCGGTCTCGGCACGCTCTGGGGGCCGGTGCTGGGCGCGGCGGTGCTCTATGCACTGGGCGAGCTCACGCGAAACCTGTTCGGTGAGTTGCCGGGGCTGTCGATGGTGATTTACGGCGCGGTGCTGATTCTGATCGTGATGTTCCTGCCGCGCGGTATCACCGGGGCCGGGGCGTCGGTGCGCCGGTTGCTCGGAATGGACAAGAAGACGGTTGCCGCGCCCGACGCGCAGGCCGCCGTCACGCATGAGGAGAACGCCCGTGTCTGAGGCGCTGTTGAAGGCCAATGGCCTGTCCATTACGTTCGGCGGCCTCAAGGCTGTGCAGGACGTGAGTCTTGTCGTCAAACCGGGCACGCTCACGGCGCTCGTCGGCCCGAACGGCGCAGGCAAAACGACGTTGTTCGGTCTGCTGTCCGGGTTCCTCACGCCGACGGCCGGCCGCGTTGAGTTTCAGGGACGCGACATCACGGGCCAGGCCCCGTTCGAGACCGCGCGCCAGGGACTCACGCGCACCTTCCAGATCGTGCAGCCGTTCGGCGCGCAGACGGTGCGCGAGAACATCGCCGTGGGCGCGCATCTGCATCAACGCGATCGTCGTGCCGCGCTGCGCGAGGCCGAGGAAATCGCGTGTCGCACGAACTTGCAGACGCAGTTGGACAAGCCCGCCGCGGACCTCACCGTCTGCGGTCGAAAGCGGCTCGAACTGGCGCGTGCCCTGGCGACACGTCCGCGTCTGCTATTGCTCGACGAGGTGCTCGCGGGGCTCAACCCGAGCGAGATCGACGAGGTGATTCCGGTGGTGCGCGAGATTGCCGATAGCGGTGTGACCGTGCTGATGATCGAGCATGTGATGCGCGCGGTCATGAGCCTTGCCGAGCACGTGTGGGTGCTGGCGCAGGGCAAGCTGATCGCTGCCGGCACGCCTCGCGAAGTCACGTCCGACGCTGCCGTGATCGAAGCTTATCTGGGCCACGGCACGGCGGCGCGCCTTGCCGCGCAGTCGGGAGGTGCGCGATGAGCCATTTGCTGGAAGTCGAGGGATTGCACACCGGTTACGGCCGCGTCGAGGTGCTGCGCGGTGTCGACCTGACGGTCGGCGCCGGTGAGATCGTGGTGCTGCTCGGCAGCAACGGCGCGGGCAAATCCACGCTGAACAATACGCTCTCGGGCATCAATCCCGTCTGGGCCGGGCGCGTGCGGTTCGACGGACACGACCTCACCGGACGCCATTACCGCGACGTAGTGAAGGCCGGTCTGATTCAGGTGCCGGAAGGCCGCCGCGTCTTCCCGAACCTGAGCGTGCGCGAGAACCTGATGCTGGGCGCCTTTGCCCGCGGACGCGCATCGCGCGAGCAAAGTCTGGAGCGCATGCTCGATCTTTTCCCGCGTCTTCGCGAACGCATTGGCCAACCGGCCGGCACGATGTCCGGCGGCGAGCAACAGATGCTGGCCATCGGTCGCGGCCTGATGGCCGAGCCCCGGTTGCTCATCCTCGACGAACCTTCGCTGGGCCTCTCGCCCTTGATGGTCGAAGAACTCTTCACGCTGATCGCACGCCTGCAACACGACGGCCTGTCGATCCTGCTCGTCGAACAGAACGTGGGCCAGTCGCTGGAGACCGGCCAGCGCGGCTATGTGCTGGAGAACGGCGCGATCCGTCACAGCGGTACGTGTGCCGAGTTGCTGGCGAGCAGCGAACTGCGCCGCGCCTATCTCGGAATGTAAGGGAATGACCGTGGCTCAAACTCTGACGCAAAAATTGCTGGCGGCCGCGTGTGGCCGCGACGACGTCGCCGTGGGCGAGATCGTCACCTGTCGCGTCGATCTCGCGATGTTTCACGATTCCAGCGGCCCGCGCCGGCTGCAACCGATGCTCGAATCGCTGGGCGCGCAGTTGTGGGACAAATCGAAGGTCGTGCTCGTCATCGATCACTACGTGCCGGAATCCGACGACGAATCGCGGCGCATCGTACGCATCGCCCGCGACTGGGCGAGCGCACAGGCGCTGCCCAACGTCTACGACTCGGTGGGCATCTGCCATGTGGTCGTGCCTGAGCACGGTCATCTGCGTCCCGGCATGTTCTGCGTGGGCGGCGATTCGCACTCGCCCACGGGCGGAGCGTTCGGTGCCTACATGTTCGGCATCGGCAGCACGGAAATGCTGGGCGTGGCCGTCTCCGGCGAGATCTGGGTCAAAGTGCCGGACACCCTGCAAATGCGTTGGGACGGACGTCTGAGCGACGGCGTCACCGCGAAGGACATGATGCTGCACATGATCGGCCGCTTCGGCATGAACGGTGGACGTTATCAGGCCATCGAATTCTGC